>Ga0207696_1001787_pt1 | contig 11103 bp, 11 predicted proteins | sample KBSS54metaG_FD_184403 | JGI IMG/M metagenome (GOLD analysis project Ga0207696, IMG submission 184403) | Switchgrass rhizosphere microbial communities from Kellogg Biological Station, Michigan, USA - KBS S5-4 metaG (SPAdes) (version 2) | ecosystem: Host-associated > Plants > Roots > Rhizosphere >...
AAAGCCCGCCTTTTCGGCGATCTGCGCCAGTTTGCGGTTGTAGTCGATGTCCCAGCTGGTGCGTTGCTCGATGGTGCTCACCACCAGGCCACCGCTGACGTTGGGGACCCAGTAGGCGAACTTGATTGGGGCTTGGCTCATGGGGAGGCTCCTTGGCTGTCCTCGAAGGGTTGAAGGCGACAACGCAGCAACCGTGCCAAACGAAAATAGCGTTGAGCCTCAATGGGATAGCCAACAGCGCAGACCGGGCGCGGTGCCCTCTGCGCAGCAGACTGTCGAAACACTGTTGCGGGGGCAACAGCCAGCGTTCGGCGGTCAAGTAATTGTGCCCGATGGTCAAGCGACGGCAGCCAGCGACTGGGAGGATTGAAGCAGGCCCGAGGGTTTATGAGTTCCGGTCTGGGCCAAAGGGGCCGCTGCGCGACCCATCGCCGGCAAGCCAGCTCCCTCAGGCAAGTACAAACCTCAAGCATGCGCCGTACCTGTGGGAGCTGGCTTGCCGGCGATGGGCTGCAAGGCAGCCCCCTTTACAGCCCATGAGGCTTGGCTGGATGGCCCGAGGGTCGCAAAAACAATAACAGTAACAAGGAGAACACCCATGACTACCTACCTGCAGGCTTACACCCGCGCGGCCGAGGACCCGGAAGGGTTCTGGCGCGAACAGGCTAGCGAACTGGACTGGTCGCGCTTCCCATGCCAGATCTTCACCGACACCCCCGGCGCAGGCGGCCGCTGGTTTGCCGACGGCCAGCTCAATACCTGCCACCTGGCGGTCGATCGGCACGTTGCCAACGGAGCCGGTGAGCGCTGCGCGATCCTCTACGATTCACCGGCCAGCGGCGTGCAAGAGCGCATCAGCTATCGCCAGTTGCAGGACCGCGTGGCCCGCTGCGCCGGCATGCTGCGGGCGCTGGGGGTGGCGCGCGGCGACCGGGTGATCATCTACATGCCGATGATCCCTCAGGCGGTGGTCGGCATGCTGGCCTGCGCCAGGCTCGGCGCGGTGCATTCGGTGGTGTTTGGTGGCTTCTCTGCGGCCGAACTGGCCGTGCGCATCAACGACGCGTGCCCCAAGGTGCTGCTCAGCGCCAGCTGCGGCATCGAGTACGAACGGGTGGTGCCCTACAAGCCATTGCTGGACCAAGCCCTGCAACTGGCCGCCAAGCACACACCACACGTGGTGATCGAACAACGCGAGCAAGCTCGCGCCCTGCTGCGCGGCCCTCGCGAGCATGATTGGCAGGCGCTGCTCGCCCAGGCCGAAGCGGTGCCAGCGGTACCGGTCGATGCCACCGACCCGCTGTACATCTTGTACACCTCCGGCACCACCGGCAGGCCCAAAGGCGTGGTGCGCGACCATGGCGGCCACGCCGTGGCACTTAACTACAGCATGCAAGCGCTGTACGACGCGCACCCCGGCGAAGTGTTTTGGGCGGCCTCGGACATCGGCTGGGTCGTTGGGCATTCCTACATCGTCTATGCCCCGCTCATCCGCGGTTGCACCACCTTGCTTTACGAGGGCAAGCCGGTGCGCACACCCGATGCCGGCTCCTTCTGGCGCGTGATCGCCGAACACCGGGTGAATGTGTTCTTCACCGCGCCCACCGCGTTCCGCGCCATCAAGCGCGAGGACCCACAGGTGCGCCTGGCCGCCGGCCGCGACCTGTCCTGCCTGAAGGCGGTGTATGTGGCCGGCGAACGCCTCGACCCACCGACCTACGAATGGCTGCAGGGCTTTCTACCCTGCCCGGTGGTCGACCACTGGTGGCAGACCGAAACGGGCTGGGCAATTGCCGGCAATCCCCGTGGGCTGGACGACCTGCCGATGAAACCAGGCTCGGCGAGCCTGCCGATGCCCGGCTATCGCCTGGCAATACTCGACGACGAAGGCCAGCCGTTGCCCAGCAACCAGCCCGGCAACATTGCCCTGCGCCTGCCATTGCCACCCGGCACGCTGATCACGTTGTGGGGCGACCCGCAGCGCTTTGCCGACAGCTACCTGAGCGCGTTCCCCGGCTATTACTGCAGTGGCGATGGCGGCTACCTGGACGAAGACGGCTACCTGTTCGTGATGGGCCGCGTGGACGATGTGATCAATGTCGCCGGGCACCGCCTGTCCAGCGGCAGCCTCGAAGAAGCCCTGGGCGACCACCCGGCCGTCGCCGAGTGCGCCGTGGTGGCGTTGGCAGAGGAGCTCAAGGGCGAGGTACCGGTCGGGTTCGTGGTGCTCAAGCAAGGGCTGCAGCCAGACCCTGCGCAACTTGAAGGCGAGCTGGTGGCGCGGGTGCGCGAGGCGGTCGGTGCCATCGCCTCACTGCGCCGGGTGTTCATCCTCAAGCGCCTGCCCAAGACCCGTTCCGGCAAGATCCTGCGCAAAACCCTGCGCAGCCTGGCGTCGAGCCCCGACGTCGCGACACCCCCGACCATCGAAGACCCGTTGGTGCTCGATGAAGTGCGCGCGGTATTCGAGCAGGCCGGTTGCTATGATCAGGTGCAAGGGCGCAAGGCGGCAACCGGGCACTGAGCACGCGGGACTGCAAACAGAAAACCCCGCCAGGGCAAGCCCTGGTGGGGTGGCAGGAACACTACCTTTGCTAGCCCATCACAGCTGGCGCAACACGCGCTGCAGGGCACCAAGAAACTGCTCGACGTTCTGCGCAGAGAAGCACAGCTGCGGCCGGATCTTCAGCGCATTGTTGTGCGCCCCCGACACACCAATCAGCATGCCTTCATCACGCAGCAAGTTGGTGATGCGCCGGGCCGTCGGGCCATCGGCGCTGCCCTCCCCGTCCACCACATCGGCACCGATGAACAACCCTGCCCCCCGCACCTGCCCCAGGCAGGCATGCTCACGAGCAAGCCCTTCAAGGCCCTCCTTGAGCTGAGCGCCCACGCGCCGGGCATTCTCCTGCAAGCCCTCGTCTTCGATAACCTGCAGCACGGCAAGCCCCACTGCCGCCGACACCGGGTTGCCGCCAAAGGTGTTGAAGTAGCTGGCGTTGCGGCCGAAACGTTCGAGTATTTGTGGGCGTACCGTCAGCCCCGCCAGGGGGTGGCCGTTGCCCATCGGCTTGCCCAACGTCACCAGGTCGGGCACCAGGCCATGGCGCTCGAAGCCCCACATGTGCGTGCCGGTGCGGCCGAACCCTGGCTGCACCTCGTCAGCGATGAACAGCCCACCAGCAGCGCGCACCGCCTCCACCGCCTGGCAGAGGAAGCCCGGCGGGTCGGCGAACACACCATCGCTGGTGAACAGGGTATCGACCAGCAACGCTGCCGGGCGAATACCATGGCGCTGCATGTCGGCCAGCGCGGCACGCACCTTGGCGGCGAATACCTGGCCCACCCGCTGCGGGTCTTCTGGCACATGCAGGGGGGCATCGACCACGCGGATATCGCGGCCCAACGGCACATAGTCACCCACCGAAGGCGACAGCTCGGCGATGGCTGACGTCATCCCGTGATAGGCATAACGGGTCACGATCACCCCGGTGCCACCGGTGTAGTCGCGGGCAATGCGCAGCGCCAGGTCATTGGCTTCACTGCCGGTGCAGGTGAACATCACGTTGCCCAGTGCTGCCGGCATGGTCGCCAGCAGCTTCTCGGCATAATCGAGCACCCCCTCGTGCAGGTAGCGGGTATGGGTGTTGAGCTCGCCCGCCTGCCGGGCCAAGGCCTCAACCACCCGCGGGTGGCTGTGGCCGACCGAAGCGACGTTGTTGTACAGGTCGAGGTAGGCCCGGCCTGCGCGGTCATAGAGCCAGGTGCCGGCACCCCGCACCAGGTGCAGCGGGTTGTCGTAAAACAACTGATAGGCCGGGCCAAGCAGGCGCTGGCGGCGCTCGATCAGGCTGCGCTCGGCAGCGTCCAGGGCCTCGGCCTGTTCAGGCTGGAAGGCGTTCACTTTCAACATGGTCGGTCTCCTCAGGTGTCCTGGCGCGCGTCGTCCATGACGATGCTGCCGATGATGTGGTACTTGCGGCGGTCGAAGTAGCGGAAGTACAGGGCAATGGAGCCCCCCAGCGCGAAGCTGGCCGCGACGATCCAAGGGATCAGCCGGAACAGCAGCGACTCGGCCGCACTGCCTGCGGCAAAACTGAGGTTGGCGAACAGCAGGTAGACCACGTAGAGCATGCCGATGCCGCCCAGCAGGGGCGCGAGGAAGGTCTTGAACCAGTGCGCCTGGGCACGGCGTTGAGTGCCCACATGGAAGTAGCAGACCACGGCAAAGGCGCACAGCGCCTGGACGATGAGAATGCCCATGGTGCCGAGAATGGCCAGCAGCGCGTAGAGGTCGGCGTAGGGGTCTTTACCGGTGAACAGAAACGCCAGGACGATCACCGTGGCGATCAGGCTTTGCACGGTCGAGGCTATGTGCGGCGAACCATGGCGCTCATGGGTGCGGCCCACGGTACGGCCCAGGAACACGAACAGGTTTTCCCGGCCCAGGGCATAGATGTAGCGCGCCGCGCAGTTGTGGAAGGCCATGCCGCAGGCGAACGAGCCGGTCACCACCAGCAGCTTGAACAGGCTCACCGCCCACTCACCCAAGTAGGTGCGGGTCGGCCCGTAGAACACTTCGGCGGCAGTGGCTGGGTCTTGCGCTAGGCGAATGGCCTCGGCAGGCCCGGAGCCAGCGATGGCCATCCACGACACGAACACATAGAACACCCCGATGCCGATGACCGCGATCAGCGTCGCCAGCGGGATGATCTTTTTCGGGTTGCGCGACTCCTCGCCGTACATCGCCGAGGACTCGAAACCGACCCACGACCAGAACGCGAAGAACAGGCCTATGCCCGCATTCGCGCCGATCACGCCCTCGGCGGGTTTGAACGCGTTCAGCGGGTTGATCGACTCCGCGGCCATGCCCTGCGGGCCACCGCCATGCAGCAGCACGGCAAAGGCCATCAGCCCCAGCATCAGGATCTCCAGCACCAGGCATAGCCCAAGCACCTTGGCGGTCAGGGAAATGTCAAAGTAGCTGAGCACGCCATTGGCCAGCAGCATGGCCAGGGCGAACACGATCCAGGGCACGTGCACGCCGAAGACGCTGGCCAGCAGGTCTTCGCAGAAGAAGGCGAAAATGCCCACCAGCGCCGCTTCAAACACGATGTAGGTGAGCGTGACCGCAATCCCCGAGGCCATTCCCACCACCCGCCCCAGCCCATGGGAGATAAACCCATAGAACGCGCCGGTGGCCGTGATGTACTTGGCCATTTGCGCATAGCCGATGGCAAACAGCGCCAGGATGATCGTCGCCACCAGGTAGCCTGCGGGGGCGTACTGGCCATTGCCGCTGCCGATGGCGATTGGCACGTTGCCCAGCATTGCCGTGATCGGCGCCGCCGTCGCCACCGTCATGAACAGCACACCCATCAGGCCCACCGCGTTCTTGCGCAGGCGCTGCACCTGGTGGGGCTGCGCCTGGCCATCGCGCGTGAGTTTCAGTTCACCACTGTAGATCTCGCTCATCAGGATGCACTCCGTTCTTATAGGGTTATGGTGCAAGGCGTCAGGCGAGTGCCTGCAGGGACTCTGGCAGGATCTGCCCGCCGTCGACGATCAGGCTCTGCCCGGTGATGTAGCCGGCCTCTTTCGAGGCGAAAAACAGCGCGGCGTTGGCGATGTCCTCGACGTGGCCGAGGCATTTGAGTGGAATGGACGCAGCCATGCTGGCCTGGTACGCCTCGCCCATGCCCTGCAAGCCCTCGGTGAGGATGTTGCCGGGCAACACAGCATTGATCGTGATGCCATCGCGCGCCAGCTCGATGGCCGCCGTTCGCATGAAGCCCAATTGCGCCGCCTTGCTCGCGCCGTAGTGCGCCCAACCGGGGAAGCCAGTGACTGGCCCGGTGATCGAAGAGGTGAGAATCACCCGGCCATAGGCCGCCCGGCGCAGGTGCGGCAGCGCCGCCTGCACGCACAGGAAGGTGCCTTTGGCGTTGGTATCAAGCACCAGGTCCCAATCGGCGTCGGTCATCTGTTCCAGCGGCGCCGAGGGGAACACACCCGCGTTCGCGCACAACACATCAAGCCCGCCCTGGGCCTGCACCACCTGCTCGATCAACTGCCGCACCGGCTCGCGCTGCGCCACATCGGCGACCAGCCCGATCACTGCCAGGCCTTGGTCGCGCAGGCGGCTGGCCACGGCCTCGACCTTGTCCCGCTGCCGCCCACTGATGGCCACCTTGGCGCCCTGGCGGGCAAAGCCGACGGCGATGCCCAGGCCAATGCCGCTGGTGCCGCCGGTGACCAATACGCTCTTGCCTTGTAGTGAAGTCAGCATGTTCAAGCCCTCGATCCAATGACCTAGCCGGTGATGTGGACCGATGGTGGGCTGACCGGCAGCGGCCGACTTGACCGCAGGGCACAAGTTGCGGGTCGCACGATCAAATTCTCGATCAGGCCTGGGCGCCTTGTGGCGAGCGGTCAAGATTTCGCGGTTTGCGGTCAAGCCAGTGGCGCGGGGCTCGACTCATGCTGGCAGCCAGACCCCTGCCAACGGAGCGTGCCTGATGACCACCGATATCTCCTCCCACACCAGCCCTGCCGTGCTCGACCGCTTTGCCCAACGTGCGCTGTCGGCCTATGCCGAGGCCTACCAGGGCCAGATCGGGTTACTGGTGCATTCGGAGAACGCCACCTATCAGGTTCAGGGGCAACGGCAACGTTTTGTCATGCGGGTGCACCGCGCCGGCTACCACCAGCAGGCCGACATCGCCAGCGAGCTGGCCTGGCTCGCGGCGTTGCAAAGCGCTGGCCTGGAAGTACCTGTGCCGATTACGGGGCTGGATGGGGAGGCAATTCAGGTTGTCGAGCTGCCCGGCCACGGCCGCCGGTTTGTGGTGCTGTTCCACTGGATCGACGGGGGCGAGCCCGACCAGCAACAACTCAATGCTTCTTTTCGCCGGCTGGGCGCCATCAACGCCCACCTGCACCGGCATGCCCGCACCTGGCAACGACCGGGCAACTTCCAGCGGCTGACCTGGAACCACCAAACCATGCTGGGTGACCAGGGCCACTGGGGCAGTTGGCGTGCGGCGCCCTACCTGGATGCACGCGGTAGCGCATTGATCAGCGAAGCCGTGGGCGTGATTGGCGAACGGCTGCACGGGTATGGCGAGGACCCATCGCGCTTTGGCCTGATCCACGCCGACCTGCGTCTGACCAACCTGCTGGTGCAAGGGGACCGCACGCGCATCATCGACTTCGACGACTGCGGCATGGGCTGGTACCTGCATGACCTGGCGGCAGCCCTGAGCTTTTTCGAACACCACCCCGACCTGCCGCACTGGATAGACAACTGGCTGGAGGGCTACAGCACGGTGGCCAGCCTTGACGACTGCGACATCGCCCTGCTGCCAACGCTGATCATGCAACGGCGCCTGCAGCTGCTGGCCTGGACCGGCACCCACCGCGGCACCCCACAGGTCGAGTGCCTGGGCCCGGTGTGGGTCGAACAAACGGTCGAGCTGTGCCAGCGCTACTTGCAGGAGCGCCCGGTGGGCGCACTTGCGCGGGCATGAACGAAACAGTTTTGTAACCAAAGGCTACGCACCCTGTTGGTGCGTCGCCCCCGCCTGGCGTGCTCCAGCCCAGCCCGCAAAGAGGTACCCTTGAGCGGCTGAACGGTGTGATTACAGCGTTTCGCGCGGCGTGGAATGAAAATTGCTCCCACCGTTACCCAGCAGCACTCGGTAAACGATCGAGGAGGATTCTACGTGCACGTTGTCCATCCAGGTCCGCTCCACCCCACCGGCGCCCAGCCCGGCAACGCGATCGGCATTCTCGCCTCGGCGGCAACCGGCCTGGTCACCTTCATCGGCCAGCAAGGCGGCGACGCCGAGCGCATCCTCGGGCGCGCCGGCATCGACTCCGAACGCCTGGAGCACCCGACCCTGAGCCTGGACCTGAACCAGTATTGCCAGGTGTTCGAAGAAGCCGCCCGGCAAACCGGCAACGACAACTTCGGCCTGCGCTTCGGCCAGCAGTTCAAGCCCGACGCCCTGGGTTTGCTCGGCTACGTGGGCATGTGTTCCGCCACCCTGGGCGATGCCTTGCGCAATGTGGTCGACACCTTCCCGGTGCACCAGCAGAGCAGCCTGTTGCGGCTGGAGGCGATGGGTGAGTTCTACCGCCTCGACTACCAGGTGCAGTACGGCGCCATTGTGCGCAGACGCCAGGATGCCGAACTGTCGCTGGGCATGTTCTTCAACCTCATGCGCCACGCACTGGGCCAGAACTGGGCGCCGGAAAAGGTGCTGTTCGAGCACCCGCAACCCGAGGCCTGGCACGAGCACTGCAAAGTGTTCGACGCCCCGGTGCTGTTTGGCCAGCCACGCAATTCGCTGGTGTTCCGCCGCAGCGTGCTCGACCGGCCGATGCCTGGCCGCGACCCACGGCTGCTGGCCATCGTCATCGAAAGCATGCGCATGCTCGGCGGCCAGGCCGACACGACCAACCGACCCGGCATTGTCGATGACGTCAAGACGCAGGTCAGGGCCCTGCTCGGCGACGGCTACCCGAGCCTGGAGCAGGTCGCCGAGCAGTTGCGCCTGCCCAGCTGGACAGTGCAACGCCGCCTGCAGGAGCAAGGCTTGAGTTTTTCGACCCTGATCGACACCGTGCGCCAGGAGCTGGCGACCTACTACCTGCAACAGTCCGCGCTGCCGATTTCCGAGCTGGCCTTGCTGCTTGGGTATTCGGAGATCAGCGCGTTTTCGCGTGCGTTCCGCCGCTGGTTCGATGTCAGCCCCAAGCAGTGGCGCCAGGCGCATAAGGGGCAGACGGTGACGGCGCAGTAGAAGCTGGCGTGGGGCGGCTGGCTAGACTGCCAAGCGAGCCAGACGCTGCAAGGCCAGGGTAGCCTCCGGCGGGATGGCGACCACGGTGTCGCAGTGGGTGCATACGCCTACCAAAATGTCCTCGGCCACGCCTCGGCCATCGCTGAACGGTACATCACGGCGAGCATAGTGCGGGGGCACTACTGCCCGACAATCCTCGCAAAGTGCCCTGCCGCTATCACCTTCGGAAAAGATCTTCATTGTTTACATCCTCACTGTTGAGCGCTGACGCATCAGCGGTGCTTACGCATCCCCATGTGCGCATCGTCCATCAGCGCCTTGGCCATTTCGCAAAGAAAGTGCGAGGCCCAGACCAGCGCAGGTTCGTCGTCCATCACCCCGATGAGCGAGGCTCGTCTTGAGCAGTCCATCAGCACCGACGCCTGCTCGATGGCATGGTCACAGCAGTTGCCGGGCTCTACGCGAAACAGGCGCTTGCCCTGTATCACGCCGTCCAGGCACGACGCTGAACCTATGGTCAAACCCAGCGTGCCAGTGCCTTCTGGTAATACCTTGTCCATTGCATATCCCCCTGCGCTGTCGCGCTGAAAACAACGTTCGCAAGCGCGTCGACGCCCGCTGTAGGAGCGGGCTTGCCCGCGAAGGGCTGCAAAGCAGCCCCGGCATCGGAGAACGTCAATGCAGCGTCTGCATGTGCGGCCTGGCCGTGAGTTGCACCTGCGCAACCGCCGATTCCAGCAATGTGCGCACAGCTTCCATTTAGTGCATGACGGCCAGGGTCATGATCGAGGCAGGCGACTTGGGGAGCGTGGAGACGGCGTGGTGGGCGACGGCCAAGGCGCAGAGTACGTACTCCGAGGCCTGGATCAGGGTGTCTTCGAGGTGATGAGGTGTATCGGGGGAGCATGGTGGGTCGGGGACGATCTTGAGCATGACAACCTCCAGACAAAAGCTAAGTCGGACCGGCGCCAAATCACTTGCAGATGAATAGGTGGCGGCTACGTGCGGGCCTGCAAGACCGGACTTGGAGGTCAATTGCCCGGCTGGCCCGAAGGCCACCCGCACGCAGCCACCATTGAACAAAGCCAACAGCAAACTGAGACCAATCCAAGCTACGGGCTTGCAGACCCGGTCGTTGAATATGCAACGACCCAGCGAGACTAGGGGGCTCAGCTTTCCATCGCAATGACGCAATGGCCTGCAAAGAGTTATTCAGAAACGCCCTACAAAGAAGAGCCAAAATCTGATCATTTCCGGTAGCTCTGTATCAATTCCATGCCGCATTTTTCCCGCTTGCGCTAAACATATGGAAATCCGTATATTCGATTATCCATATGTAAAGAGCACCTCCATGATCACCCCACCCGAGGTCTTCAAGAACCTGGCAGACGAGACCCGCGCTCGCGCGACCCTGCTCATCGCCAGCCTGGGCGAGCTCTGCGTTTGCGAGCTGATGTGCGCCCTCGACGACAGCCAGCCGAAAATCAGCCGCCATCTCGCCCAACTGCGAAGCAGCGGCCTGCTGCTGGATCGCCGCCAAGGCCAGTGGGTGTATTACCGCCTCAACCCAGACCTGCCCACGTGGGTGCACGACATGCTGCAGGTGACGTTGCAGGCCAATGCCACCTGGCTGCAGGCGAACACAGCCCGCCTGCAGCACATGGCCGACCGCCCCGTCCGCGCAGCCGCCTGCTGCTGAAGCCGCCACCCCGCGAGAGAGCCTTCCAATGCAAGTCCTGTTCATGTGCACCGCCAACAGCTGCCGCAGCATCCTCAGCGAAGCGCTGTTCAATCACCTGGCACCGCCAGGCTTCGCAGCCGTCAGTGCCGGCAGTTTTCCCAAAGGCCAAGTGCTGCCGCGCAGCCTCACCACCCTGCAGCAAAACGGCATTTCCACAGAAGGCCTGCGCAGCAAAGGCAACGATGCCTTCGCCGCCAACCCGCCGGACATCGTCATTACCGTCTGCGACAAAGCCGCCGGTGAACCCTGCCCCGTGTACTTCGGCCCAGCCCTAAAAGCCCACTGGGGCCTGGAAGACCCTTCCGAGGTCGAGGGTGACGAGGCCGCGATTGACGCCGCGTTCAACGCCACGCTGGCAATCATCGAGCGACGTTGCAACGCCCTCTTCGCCCTCCCCTTCAATACCCTCGGCCACGACGAGCTCCAGCACGAGCTGGACCGCATCGGCACGCTTTAAGGAGGCCCCATGTCCGAGCAACTGCCCAACCTCGACCTGTCCCTGTTCGACGCAGCCCCAGCCGCGCCCCGTGCCAGCGAGCACAAACCGCGCATTCT
>Ga0207696_1001791_pt1 | contig 11092 bp, 9 predicted proteins | sample KBSS54metaG_FD_184403 | JGI IMG/M metagenome (GOLD analysis project Ga0207696, IMG submission 184403) | Switchgrass rhizosphere microbial communities from Kellogg Biological Station, Michigan, USA - KBS S5-4 metaG (SPAdes) (version 2) | ecosystem: Host-associated > Plants > Roots > Rhizosphere >...
GGGTCCAGCCCGTAGAATCCCTTCCCGCCAGTCTGAAACCCATCGCCGCCATGCAGAAAAAACATTTTGGCGTGGTGCTCAATCCCACGCGCTGGTGGGGAAGAATGCCGCGTCTTTTCTGGCTGGTCGCGCTGTTTGTCGGTTTTCTGGAGAGAAAAAAAGCGCGCCTGAACCCAGCCCTGCGCGCGCTGCTGATGACCCGCATTTCGCAGCTCTGCCACTGCGCATTTTGTATCGACGCTAACAGCCTGCGCCTCGCCGAGCGCTGCGGCGCGCTGGATAAAGTCCAGGCGGTCAGCGAGTGGCGTACATCCACGTTATTCACGGCAGAAGAGCGTGCCGCGCTGGACTATGCCGAGGCGACGACGGCCACGCCGCCACAGGTGACGGAAGCGATCAAATCCGAACTAAAGCGCTTTTACAACGACGAAACCATTACCGAAATGACGGCCCTGATTGCGTTTCAGAATCTCTCGGCGCGCTTTAACGCTGCGCTGGAGATCCCGTCACAGGGACTTTGTGACGCCTTCAAAGGTCAGCCTCATGCTTGACAGACATCTGCATCCGCGCGTTAAACCTGCGCTCAACCGCCTGGTGGCTGTCATCGATAAGCCATTTATCACGCCGGATGGCGTGACGCTTGCGGGCTTTGCCCTCGGCGTGCTGGCATTGCCATTTCTGGCCCTCGGCTGGTACCCGGCGGCGCTGGTCGCGATTGTGCTGAACCGCCTGTTCGACGGGCTGGACGGCACACTGGCGCGGCGTCGCGGCCTGACGGACGCAGGCGGTTTTCTCGATATCGCCCTCGATTTTCTGTTCTATGCCCTGGTCCCTTTTGGCTTTGCGCTGGCGGCACCGATGGAAAACACGCTTGCCGCCGCCTGGCTGCTGTTTGCGTTTATCGGTACCGGGAGCAGTTTTCTGGCATTTGCGGCGCTGGCCGCGAAACACAATATCGACAACCCTGGCTATGCGCATAAGTCGTTTTATTACATCGGGGGATTAACGGAGGGGACGGAGACCATCGCGCTGTTTGTTCTCTGCTGCCTGTTCCCGGCGCACTTTGCGCTATTCGCCTGGATCTTTGGCGCGTTGTGCTGGCTCACCACCACAACGCGCATCTGGAGCGGGTATCAGACGCTGAAAAACCTGAAATCTTAAAGCGTGCTTTCTGGCGTCAGCGGACCCGTGGTAATCGGATTTTGTGGATGGCTGCTCCACTCGTACCAGCCGCCGTCGTAAACCGACACATTTTTCCAGCCCATGGCGCGGGCGTACATAAAGGTTTCTGACGCGCGCCAGCCGGTGCCGCAGTAGAAGGCGACGTGCTGATCCGGCAGGATGTTCCACGCTTTCCACATCGCAGCGATATCATCGGCGCTGCGCATGGTGCCGTCCGGGTTGTGGAAATCTTCCATATGCGTCGCATCGCTGCCTGCATGGCCCCAGCGCGCGCCTGCGATTTCACCTTTTGGCTTGATGTAGCTGTAGCCGCTGGTTTCGCCGATAAACTCCGGCCAGGAACGAATACTCACCAGCGAGGCATCCTGGCGATGCAACATCCCGCGCGCCTGTTCCATATCCACCATCAGCTGCGGCTGCCCTGGGATCGGTGCGCCGAAATCATCCGCAGGCGTCACTTTCGCAGGCAATCCGCGCTCGACCGGCAGACCGGCGTCGGACCAGGTTTTCCAGCCGCCATCCAGCAGACGCACATCTTTCACACCTGCGTAGAGCATGATCTGCGCGACGCGCGCCGCCGCATAGACGTCGCGACCGTAGAGGATCACGGTGGTGTCATGGCGAATGCCCTGTTTTGCCAGCAGCGCTTTCAGTTTGTCGTCGGAGACTTTATTCCACAGCGGCTCGCTTTCGACGTCGTTGGTATCGATATAACCCGCGCCCGGAATGTGATTCAGCAGATAAAATTTCGGTGCGCCCCAGGCGGCTTCGATAATTTTATAATCGCCCGCAGGCGCCGCCGCGACCTTTTTGCCCTGCATCAGCTGGTGCAGCCATTCGGGATAGACCAGTTGCTCGAAATGAGGAAGACGTTGCAGACGATCGGCACTTTGCAGCGCATCGCCAAGCACTGAAATGTGTGAATAACCGGCTTTCGCAAGGCGCGCTTTCACGGCCTGGTTGTCGGTATCGCTGCCGTACAGGGCGATAGCGGTTGTCGGGGTGAGGTTATGCTGTTTTGCCCAGTCGCTGAGCTGCTCATCGCTCATCACCTTCAGCCAGCTGGCTGACAGATTCAGCGCGGCGGGCTCATGCCCGGAGGTGCCAGACAGGGTTTGCGGCCAGCCGTTAAAAAATGCGCTGGCGCGGGTATCGATCACCGCGCCGTGCTGCTGTTGCAGCTGTGCAAGCGTCAGAGAAGGGGCCATATTAGCGGCAAAAGGAGAAACACTGGCAAGACAGAGCGCCAGCGCGGTCAGTTGAGAAACACGTTTCATCGAAAAACCTGACATCATATAAAAGGTGCGTCATTTTCGTCTCCCCCTAAACAGAATTCCTTGCGTTAGCACAGGGTTTACTGCCAGTCGGACAGCTGAATTACGCGTCCGCCCGCCGGAATGTCCTCTTCATCATGCGTAACCAGCACCACCGGGATATTCAGGGCACGAACCTCAGCGAATACCCATTCCCGAAACGTCACGCGCAGGGATTTATCCAGACGACTAAAAGGCTCATCCAGCAACAGCGCGCGCGGCTGCGCCAGCAGGGCACGCAGCAAACTAACACGACTGCGTTCACCGCCCGACAGGGTGGCCGGATCGCTGGCATAAAACCCCGCCAAACCGGCGCTGGCAAGCGCCTGTTCAACCCGCTCGCGGCGCGCCGTGCGGATCTGCGCGGGAAGCGCCAGCATCAGGTTCTGTCCGACGCTAAAGTGATCGAACAAAAGCGCGTCCTGGAACAAAATGCCGATCCCACGTTTTTCAACCGGGCGAGTATCGAGCCGCTGATCGTCAAGCCACAGCTCGCCATGAGCGTGAAAATCGGCGGAGAGTGCGCCCACCAGCCAGGCAAAAAGGGTCGATTTTCCGCTGCCGGAGGGGCCCATCAGCGTCAGAATTTCCCCGTGCTCAATACTGAAACTGGCATTGCGCAGCAGCGGTTCGAGGGTGAGATTTTTGACCGTCAACATTACCGTAACCCCTGTCGATAGTAGCCAGCGAGCCGCGATAAACCGGCCGCTAGCCCAAACGCGGCGGCGGTAAGCGCCAGAAGCCATAAGGCCTGGCTCGCCAGAATAGCGCTGCTGCCGCCGCTGCTAAGGGCCACCGCTTCGGTGGTCAGCGTGGCAAATCGTCCAGCGCCGAGCCACAGCGTTGGCAGATACTGCGCCATGCTCACGGAAAACCCGGTGGCAAAAGCAATCAGGATCGGGCGCACCAGCAGCGGGCATTTGATTTTAAAAAACAGCTGACTGCGCGACAGCCCGAGTGTTTTAGCGATCAGGATCAGGCGCGGATCGAGCCTGCGCCAGGCCGGCTGCAGCACCAGCAGCGTCCAGGGCAGTACCCACAGCAGATGCCCCCACAGCACCGCCAGAAAGCCGCCGTCAACGCCCAGCGCGAGCGCCAGACGGTATTGCCCGGCGACGAGGGGCAGGGCGGGCAATGCCAGCGGCAGCCACAGCCAGAGCGCTCCGCGCGACGGACCCCACTCCAGCCAGAGCAAAATAATCGCCAGTGCAGTCAGGGCGGAAAACAGAGCAAACGAGAGGCTGGCGTGAAACAGCGCGAGATCGAACTCGCGGTACTGCGCCAGCAGGAGCAGCGCTCCGGCACACAGCAGCCCACAGAGCGGCAGCAGCCAGCCAAGCGCCGTTCCCGTGACGGGCGGCCCGGCGTTGTGGCGGTGACCAGACGTGGCGGGCAGCGTGCGTCGCCAGGCTTTCCAGAGCGCAAACCCCACCGCGGCAAACAGCATCAGCAAGAGCAGCAAAACCAGACACAGCAGCGTGCCTTTGATTTGCTGCTCCGCATCGCCCTGGCTCAGCCACTGCCAGGCCAGCACTGCCAGTGTCGGCGGATTACCCGGCCCGAGAATGATGGCGATATCCACCACCGACAGGGACCAGGCCACCACCGCCAACATCACTGCGCCCAGTGCCGGGGCAATGGTCGGCAGAACCAGCCAGAACAGCCCCTGAATGCGGGAATAACCGAGGCTTTGCAGCACCACCATTTTCTGCGCCAGGGTCTTTTCCGGTAGCAATGCGTAAATCGCCCACAGCACGAAGGCACTCTCTTTCACCGCCATTGTCGCACCAAGGCCTATTCCATAGGGATCAAGCACTGGCGAACAGGCGCTACAAAGCTGATAAACGGCACCGCCTTCGGCAAAAAGCAGCAGCACGCTGGTGGCGAAGGCGACATGCGGCACGGCGAGTAACCATGGCAGGCGGCCATTCATCTGCTGCCAGCGCTTGCCGGGCCAGAGGGCAGACAGGATACAAAGCGCAATAAAAAGCGAACCGAGGGTGGCGAGGGTCGTTGAAACCAGGGTGGCGATCAGCGCCTGCGGCAGCTGCGGATCGCGAAACAGGGATTGCCACCCTGCGACAGAAAATGCAGGGGACAGGAGCATGGCGGTGGCGGGAAACAGCGGCGCGTAAATGGCCGCCATTGCCAGCCACACCAGCCAGCCTAGCGGGTGCCGTAGCGACGCAGCCATTCCTGCTCCAGAGCATTCACCCACGCCGCGTGCGGCTCAGGCAGCATGGCGGGTAAACCGACCGGAATAAACTGGCGCAGGGCGTGAGCCTGATCAGCGGGCAGTTTTTGCGGGTCCAGCACGCTCGGATCGCCCCAGATTTTCGGATCGGCTTTGCGACGTTGTGCGGGTGGTGACAGCAGGAAATTCGCCACCACTTTTGCTCCGGCGCTGGCGCTGCTGTTGGCAGGAATCGCCACGAAATGGACATTGCCAATCATTCCGCTGGCAAAGCCGAAACTTATGCTGTCAGCAGGTAACTCGCCGCTGGCCACCTTCTGCCGGGCATGCGCCGGGTTAAAGGTCAGGGAGATATTCAGATTGCCGCTGGCGAGCAGGGCATCCATTCGTGCCGGTGACGGCGGGAAATCTTTGCCTTCGCGCCAGAGCAGGGGATGAAGCTGGTCGAGATAGCGCCACAGAGGGGCGGTTACCGCATCAAATGTATGGGGATCGGGCGCGGTTTTTAGCGCGTCGGGTGTAGTCGTCAGGTTTAGTAACAGCTGTTCCAGAAACGCGGTGCCAGTAAAATCGGGCGGGCGTGGATAGGTCACTTTACCGGGATGCTGTTTCGCGTATTCGAGCAGGGCGGAAGGATCGCGCAGTGGCTCAGGCAACAAAGTCTGTCGCGAGATAAACGTCAGTTGCGCCGCGCCCCACGGGGATTCGGCGCCGTCGGTGGCGATGGCAAAATCCTCAGTCACCGGTTTGGTGGTATCGACATACCGCCAGTTGGGGAGCATTTGCGCCCAACCGCTTTGCAGCAGGTTCGCCTGCTTCAGCGTGCGGAAGTTCTCGCCGTTGACCCACAGTAAATCGACCGAACCTTTGGTGGTCCGCCTGGCGCGGGATTCCGTCTGGATTCGTTTGACCGCATCGGCGGCATCCGCCAGATGCACAATGTTGAGGGTAATGGCGTAGTGAGCTTTCATCTCATCGCTTACCCAGTCGAGATATCGATTTACCGCCGGATCGCCACCCCAGGCGTTAAACCAGACGGTCTGCCCTTTGGCTTCCTGTTGAACGGTTTGCCAGTCGCTGGCGGCGAGCACCGGGGTTGCCAGCAGCAGCCCGGTCAGAAACACGCAATAACGCACACGGCGCATAATGCCTCCCTGTTAATGAGATGAAGGGGTGAAGCGAGAAAACAGCCAGCGAGCGATCAGCGGCAATAACCCTAACAGTGTAAAGGCGATCAGCACTCCCGGCGACAGAATATCGCGCAGAGAGGTCAGTTGCCCCAGTTCGCGCCCGGCGTTGAGGAAAACCACCGTCGCGGGCAGCATCGCCAGCTGGCTAACCCACCAGTAACGCGCCACGCCGAGAGAGGTCAGCCCGCAGAGCAGATTAACCAGAAAAAACGGGAACACCGGCATCAGGCGCAGGGCAAAAAGGTAAAACGCGCCATCGCGTTTCACCCCTTCATTCACTGTCTGCATCGGTTTCGCAAAGCGGCGTTGCACCCAGTCGCGCAGCACATAGCGGCTGGCGAGCATCGCCAGTGTCGCCCCCAGCGTCGAGGCAAAAGAGACCAGCACCATCCCCTCCCAGAAGCTGAATAACGCGCCGCCAAGCAGCGTTAACAGCGCCGCACCAGGAATCGAAAAGGTGGAAATCAGTACATACAGGGCGAAATAGAGCGCGGCACTTTGCACCGGGGCGCGGTCGACGTTATCCAGCAGCATCAGCCGATGAGCGCGGATCGCATCCAGGGAGAGAAAGCCCGGCGGCAGTCGCGTGATGAGCAAAGCAAATGCGCCCAACAGGGCGCACAGGAAGAGGATTTTTGACGCGTTCACCGGCACTTACAGCTTGAATTTCGCCCAGACCGGCGCGTGATCGGACGGTTTTTCCATGCTGCGAATATCGTAGTCGATCCCGGTTTCGATGCAGCGCTCGGCCAGAGGCTGGCTTGCCAGCAGCAGGTCGATGCGCAGGCCGCGGTTATCGTCGAAGCCTTTTGAGCGGTAATCAAACCATGAGAAGCGATCCTGTGTCTCCGGGTTGGCGGTGCGGAAGGTATCGACCAGGCCCCAACTCATCAGGCGATCCATCCACTCGCGCTCTTCCGGCAGGAAGGAGCATTTACCGGTGCGCAGCCAGCGCTTGCGGCTGTCTTCGCCAATGCCAATATCCAGGTCCGTCGGGCTGATATTCACGTCGCCCATAATCAATACCGGATTCTCTTTGTTCAGCTCGGTGTTCAGGTAATCCTGCAGATCCTGATAGAACTTCGCTTTTGCCGGGAACTTGGTCGGGTGGTCGCGGCTTTCGCCCTGCGGGAAGTAGCCATTAATAACGGTGATATTACCCAGCGGTGATGGGATCTCCGCCATGATAATGCGGCGCTGTGCTTCACCGTCATCGCCAGGGAAGCCGCGGCGGACCGAGACAGGCGTCTCTTTCGTTAACAACGCCACGCCGTAATGGCCTTTCTGACCGTGATAAAAGACGTTGTAACCCAGCTTCGCAACGTCTTCCAGCGGGAACATATCGTCGTGAACTTTTGTCTCCTGCAGGCCGATCACGTCAGGTTGATGTTGTTCAACAATGGCTTCCAGTTGGTGAGGGCGGGCGCGCAGGCCGTTGATATTAAAAGAGACAAATTTCATAGTCGCTGCCAGTGCAAGGTGAATAGTGCATGGATGGTAGCAGAATTTGCGCCGCCTGTTACCGGGTTAGACCAATAACTGCAACAGATCCTGCCGACGGTGCAATTTTTGCACCATTTCGACGCGCCTTGCCCTCAAAAGGGGCGTAAACGGTCAATAAATTTCGCGAGCGATCACAATTCCAGAATTATATTTTGCTTGTGAATAATATTTCTCGTTTTCGTCCCGCGAACCGCCGCTTATCGTAAAAATATTCACTTAATATGCATTAACAGTGAATAACTCCATATCCTAACTCATTGATATTCTGTCCCGGCAACCCGTTTATGCATTTTTATCGCTGGCTGGCACGAACTCTGCAATCTACATTCACAGTGCAAACACTCAAATATTTAACATTTAAACAACTTATTATTTACCGGATGAGGTCGCTATGTCTCTGTCAATTACGCGTGAAAATTTTGATGAATGGATGATGCCGGTTTACGCTCCGGCGGCTTTTATTCCGGTACGCGGGGAAGGCTCACGCCTGTGGGATCAGCAGGGTAAAGAGTATATTGATTTTGCGGGCGGTATTGCCGTGAACGCGCTGGGGCACGCACACCCGGCGCTGCGTCAGACCCTCAACGATCAGGCGGCGAAGTTCTGGCATACCGGTAACGGCTACACCAACGAGCCTGCGCTGCGCCTGGCGAAAAAGCTGATCGACGCGACCTTTGCCGAGAAAATTTTCTTCTGTAACTCCGGTGCTGAGGCCAACGAAGCGGCCCTGAAGCTGGCGCGCAAATATGCCCACGACCATTTCGGCGCGCAGAAAAGCGGGATCGTGGCGTTCAAAAATGCCTTCCACGGTCGCACGCTGTTTACCGTCAGCGCCGGTGGGCAACCCGCTTACTCCCAGGATTTTGCCCCGTTACCGCCGGACATTCGTCACGCGGTGTATAACGATCTGCAGTCCGCCAAAGCGCTGATTAATGACGACACCTGTGCGGTGATCGTCGAGCCGATGCAGGGCGAGGGCGGTGTGGTTCCGGCAGATAAAGCATTCCTTCAGGGGCTTCGCGAGCTGTGCGACCAGCACAACGCGCTGCTGATTTTTGATGAAGTGCAGACGGGCGTTGGCCGTACGGGCGAGCTTTACGCCTACATGCACTACGGCGTCACGCCAGATGTGCTGTCGACGGCGAAAGCGCTGGGCGGTGGCTTCCCGATTGGCGCGCTGCTCACTACCGATAAATGTGCCAGCGTGATGGTCGTCGGCACCCACGGCACTACTTACGGCGGTAACCCGCTGGCATCCGCAGTGGCGGGCCAGGTGCTGGATATCATCAATACGCCAGCGGTTTTAAACGGCGTGAAGCAGCGTCACGACTGGTTTGTTGAGCGCCTGAATGCGATCAACAGCAAGGTCGGCATGTTCAAAGAAATTCGTGGGCTGGGGCTGTTAATTGGCTGCGAACTGACCGCTGAATTTGCCGGAAAAGCTAAACTTATTTCACAGGAAGCAGCAAAAGCGGGTGTGATGGTGCTGATTGCAGGCGCGAACGTGGTGCGTTTTGCCCCGGCGCTGATCGTCAGTGAAGAAGAGATCACCACCGGTCTGGATCGCTTTGCGCTGGCCTGTGAACAGGTGAAATCCGGGGTGTCATCATGATGGTCATCCGTCCCGTTGAGCGCGGCGATCTCGCCGGGCTTATGCAGCTTGCCGGTAAGACGGGAGGCGGGCTGACCTCGCTTCCCGCCGACGAAAAAACGCTGTCTGCGCGCATCGAGCGCGCCATCCATACCTGGCAAGGGACGGTGCCGAAAAGCGAACAGGGATACGTCTTTGTTCTGGAAGAGACGGATACAGGAACCGTGGCCGGGATCTGCGCCATTGAAGTGGCGGTCGGCCTGAATGAACCTTGGTACAACTACCGCGTGGGGACGCTGGTTCACGCGTCGAAAGAGCTGAACATTTATAACGCGCTGCCGACGCTTTCACTGAGCAACGATCACACCGGCAGCAGCGAACTCTGCACCCTGTTTCTCGATCCGGCCTGGCGCAAAGAGGGCAACGGTTATCTGCTCTCTAAATCGCGCTTTATGTTTATGGCTGCCTTCCGCGACCGCTTTAATGAAAAAGTGGTGGCGGAGATGCGCGGCGTGATCGACGAAACCGGCTACTCCCCGTTCTGGGAAAGCCTCGGCGAGCGCTTCTTCTCGATGGAGTTCAGCCGCGCGGACTATCTCTGCGGCACCGGGCAGAAGGCGTTTATCGCCGAGCTGATGCCGAAACATCCGATCTACACCCATTTCCTCACCCCCGAAGCGCAGGCGGTGATTGGCGAAGTCCATCCGCAGACGGCACCCGCGCGTGCGGTGCTGGAGAAAGAGGGTTTCCGCTATCGGAACTATGTCGATATTTTTGACGGTGGCCCGACGCTTGAATGTGATATCGATCGCGTTCGCGCCATCCGTAAAAGCCGTCTGGTGACGATCGCCGAAGGGCAGCCTGCGCCAGGTGAATTACCAGCCTGTCTGGTGGCGAATGAACAGTACGACCATTTTCGCGCCATGCTGGTGCACGCGAATCCAAAATGTGAACGACTGGTGCTGACCGCAGCCCAGCTGGATGCCCTGAAATGTAGCGCAGGCGACACAGTGCGCCTGGTGCGACTCTGCCCCGAGGAGAAAACAGCATGAGTTTATGGATTAATGGCGACTGGGTGACGGGTGAAGGCGAACGTCGCGTGAAAACAAACCCGGTGGGTAAAGAGGCGCTGTGGACGGGGTCAGATGCCAGCGCTGCGCAGGTGGAACAGGCCTGCAAAGCCGCACGCGCTGCGTTCCCGGCGTGGGCCAAACAGCCGTTTAGCCTGCGTCAGGCGGTCGTTGAGAAATTTGCGTCACTGCTGGAGACCAATAAAGTCGAGCTTACCAGCATTATCGCCCGTGAAACCGGTAAACCGCGCTGGGAAGCGGCGACGGAAATCACGGCGATGATCAACAAAATCGCGATTTCGGTGAAGGCTTATCATACCCGCACCGGCGAGCAGCATACGGAGATGGCCGACGGTGCGGCCACTCTGCGCCACCGCCCGCACGGCGTGCTGGCAGTCTTCGGTCCCTATAATTTCCCCGGCCATCTGCCGAATGGCCACATTGTGCCTGCGCTGCTGGCGGGAAACGCCGTGATCTTCAAACCCAGCGAACTGACGCCCTGGAGTGGCGAAGCGGTGGTCAAACTGTGGGAACAGGCGGGTCTGCCGCCGGGCGTGCTGAACCTGGTGCAGGGCGGGCGTGAAACCGGTCAGGCGCTGAGCGCGCTGAGCGATATCGACGGGCTGCTGTTTACCGGCAGCGCGGGTACCGGCTATCAGCTGCATCGCCAGCTGGCGGGCCAGCCGGAAAAAATTCTGGCACTGGAAATGGGCGGCAATAATCCGCTGATCGTTGAAGATCCTGATGATATCGACGCCGCCGTGCATCTGGCTATCCAGTCGGCGTTTGTCACTGCCGGGCAGCGCTGCACCTGTGCGCGCCGTCTGCTGGTTAAACGCGGCGCACAGGGCGATGCGTTTCTGGCGCGCTTAGTGGAAGTGAGCGTGCGGCTAAAACCTGATGCGTGGGACGCCGAGCCGCAGCCGTTTATCGGCGGCCTGATCTCCGAACAGGCGGCGCAGAACGTGGTCAACGCCTGGCGCGATCACGTGGCGCGCGGCGGGAAAAGCCTGCTCGAGCCAAAGCTTGTCCAGCCAGGCACGTCGCTA
>Ga0207696_1001793_pt1 | contig 11084 bp, 8 predicted proteins | sample KBSS54metaG_FD_184403 | JGI IMG/M metagenome (GOLD analysis project Ga0207696, IMG submission 184403) | Switchgrass rhizosphere microbial communities from Kellogg Biological Station, Michigan, USA - KBS S5-4 metaG (SPAdes) (version 2) | ecosystem: Host-associated > Plants > Roots > Rhizosphere >...
CGAGCAGGCGGAAGTAGATTTTCAAGCTCGAAGGGCTTGCGGCGGGACTGGAGTCGGTCATATCACGCGAAAGTCGATAAAAAGGACGCTGACTTTAGCACAGCTTCTTCAGGGTTCTGGCAATCGGGCAAAGGCTGTTATTGTTAGGCATCTTTTTCAGCATCAAATAGCCATCATCGAAATGGCCGATCAACTTCAGGATTGAATCTCTCAGCATGCAACTTCGCGGCTTCAGCAGTACGTCCAATCGAATTTTCGATTTCATTAGTCTGTGGATACTCCCCGCCGGCTACTTCCTGCTCTTGTGCGCACTGTTTTTCCTGCCGGGTCGCAGCCTGCATCACAAACTGTTTTACGGCTTGTTCAGCATTCCGACGCTGATCGCCATCTGCTTGCGCCCGCGGGCGTTCAAGGAGTTGCTCCAGGAGCCACTGATCATCGCACTGCTGCTGTTCGTCGCCTGGGCGCTGCTCAGCCTGTGCTGGGGACCGGGGGATGAACCGATCGGCGGTATGTTCAAGCCGCCGCTGCACACCTTGCTGTTGTTCGCCGGCTGCTACCTGCTGGTGCGCTATCGCAACGATATCCTCCAGCCCTTGCTGTTCACGGCGGCACTGGTTGCGCTAGTGGCCACCAGTGTCTTCCTGATCCATTTTGCCCGCACCTATGAGCCCGGGATGCGCCTGGTCGGTGGTGGCGCCTTCGACAACCCGCTGCTCAGTTCTCATCTGTTCGGTTTCTTTTGTGCCTACTGGCTCAGCATCAGCATGACCTGCAAGCGTCGCCAGCTGCTCTGGCTCAGTATGCCGGCGATGGCGATCATGTTCGCGGCGGTGATCGGCACCGGTTCCAGAACCCCGCTGGTCGCCCTGACCGCGGCGGCACTCTGGCTGTGCTTCATCTGCTGGAACCGTCGTTCGCTGCTGCTGCTGGGCGCGCTGGCCACCAGCGGTGCGGTGGTCATGGCCGTGTTTTCGCAAATGATCATCGAACGTGGCGACTCCTATCGCTTCGAAATCTGGCAACTGGCCTTGAACAAGATTTCCGATCATCCGTGGATCGGCCACGGCTATAACGCCAACCTGTCGATCGATCCCGGTGTCGGATACAACTTTCAGGAGCCGCACAGTTTTGCGCTGGGTGTCCTCTATTACGTCGGCCTGCTGGGCCTGCTGCCGTGGCTGTTCTTCCTCGCCTGGGGACTGCTGAGCAGTTGGCGCCAGCGTGTACAGCCCTTGCTGATCATCGCCTCGACCCTGCTGGTATTCGGTATCGGTGCGGGACTGACCGAGGGTGGCGGCATCCTTTCGCGGCCCAAGGAGCACTGGTTCCTGCTGTGGATACCGCTGGCACTGATTGCCGCACTGAGCGTTAACCTGCGTGCCCGCCGCCTGCTGGACAGGCCGGTGGTAAAACGCTCGGCAGCCGACATGCAGCAGCTGAGCCAAAATGCCCGGATCATCGAAGAAGACGGCCTGGGGCCCAAAGTTCTGCGCCTGGAAGATGGCAGTTTCCTGAAACTATTCCGCCGTCGCCGCTGGTACACCTCCGGCACCTTCAATCCCTACTCCGAGCGATTTGCCGTGAACAGCGAGCAATTGCGCAGGGCAGGCATCCCGACCCCGGAGATACTGGGTCTTTATCGTCTCGAAGACGGCAGCAGCGCCGTTCATTATTCGCCTTTGCCGGGCCATACCCTGCGTCAGGTGCTGCAAGGCATCACGGCTCCCGCAGTACGCCAGGCCCTGGTGGAACGCTTTGGCAAGTTCATGGCCCAACTGCATGAACAGGGCGTGTATTTCCGCTCGTTGCACCTGGGCAACGTACTGGTGCTGGAGGATGGCGAATTCGGATTGATCGATCTGGCCGACCTGCGCATCTATCCGTCGCCCCTGAGCCTTTCATTGCGCCAACGCAACTTGCGTCACATGCAGCGCTACACGGAAGACAAGCGCTGGCTGTTCGAGGATCACTTCGATGCCCTGCTCCAGGGTTATTCGGTGACGGCCTCCAAAGCTGCGGTCGACAATCTGCACCGGCAGGTGCAACAGGGAGGTCGCCCGGTCCGGGCCCATTGATCATGACGGATACAAACCCAGTCTATGCCGCGATAGCGTATCTGCTTGCTATCGCGACTTCGGCTCTGCTCCTTCGCCTGCTACCCAAAGCGGCCACGCATTTGCAACATGCCGGCGAAAGCCGCTATGGCAGTATTGACGGCCTGCGTGGCTACCTGGCTTTTGGCGTATTCATCCATCACGCCATCATCACCTGGTTTTACCTGCGTACCGGTGTGATCGACTTTCCGCCCAGCAACTTCTACTCGCAACTGGGTCAGGCCAGCGTTGCGCTGTTTTTCATGATCACCGGTTTTCTGTTCTGGAGTCGTCTGCTCAAACAGGGCCGTGATCACGACTGGCAGGCCTTTGCGGTGTCACGGGTATTTCGGCTTTACCCTCTGTATCTGCCGCTGATGCTGATCGTGTTTGTCACGGTGTTCTACCTGCAAGGCTGGGAACTGAAGGACTCCGGTACACAACTGGCCGGGCAGATACTGGCCTGGCTGACCTTCGACCGACCTGACATCAATCAGTACCCGCAGAGCGGGATGTTGATTTCCAACGTGACCTGGACGCTGGCCTATGAGGTGTTTTTCTACCTGGCACTGCCGCTGCTGGGGCTGGTGTTCATCTATCGTGGACACTGGCTGCAAGTGGTGCTCTGCCTGATCGGGATCTACACCCTGTATCAGGTGGTCGGTTGGGAACATTCGCTGAAAAAGCACTTCCTGGCGAGTTTTCTGGGAGGGATTGCCGCAGCCTACTGGGTGCGTCGCCCGCAGCTGGCGGCATGGGGTCAGACACGTCTCGCCACCGTAATAGCCCTGCTGGCTCTGGTCCTGGTGATGACGCTGTACAAACGCGCCTTCAACCTGATGCCGTTGCTGCTGTTGACCGTGTTCTTCCTGATCGTGGCCTCGGGCAATCCGCTGTTTGGCGCCCTGCGCCTGCGCAGTGTCCGCTGGCTGGGAGAGATCAGCTACAGCACCTACCTGCTACACGGTTATGTGCTCTGGATCATGGTGCAGCAACTGCCGCACTTCATACCCTTCAACCCGCAAAACCCGATCCTCTATCTGCTGTTGATGGCCGTGTGCAGTTGCCTGCTGATCGTCATCGCCAGCCTGACATTCCTGTACATCGAAAAACCGGGCATTGAAGCGGGCAGGACATTTCTGCAGTGGTTGCGCCAGAAAAGGTCCGGGTCGAAGAAGCTGGCCGAGAAAGCCGTTCAGGATCGCTGAGCAGCTATGTCGATCGACGCTGTCGGGCGTAACTGAGGAATCCCTCGACGTCATCGCTGCACAGCGTGCCGGCCAGCCCGTTCAATTCGGCTTCCGGCCAGTCCCACCAGGCACTCTGCAACAGCTGTTGACGCTGTTCCTCGGGGAACCGCCAACGCAGGAACTTCGCGGGATTGCCCCCCATGACCGCATAGGGTTCGACATCCCGCGTAACCAGCGCACCCGCCGCGATGATCGCACCGCTGCCGACAGTGACGCCCGACAGGATCGTGCAACCGGAACACAGCCAGACATCGTTGCCGATGATCACGTCACCATGGGTGCCGCTGTAATCGCTGATGTGGGCCGCCTCCGGCAGCATCGCCGGAAACGGAAACGTGGTCACCCAGTCGGCACGGTGATGCCCACCGAGAAAAATCTGCACGCCTTCGGCAATAGAACAATAGGCACCGATATTCAGCGTCGAGCCTTCCTTCCAGTCATGCACCAGCGGCAAGCCATAACTGCCCCGACCGAAACCATAGTCAGGGTAGGCCTGCCGGAATCGCGCCGCGCCGCGTTCGATCTTCGGCAACTTGCGAATAGCCCGTTTCGCGCGTCGCTCGCGCCAGCGCTGAATCCAGCCCATGGCTCAGTCTTTTTCCAACGGTGAAAACAGCAACCGGCCCAACCCGCGCCAGGTTTTCTTGTTCCAGGCCTTGAACGGGATTTGCGCCAACAGCTCCCGCGCCAGTTTGCGATCGCGGTTGGCGGTTTTCAGGAACATCGAGTTGAGCGACTTGTAGCGCACTTCGTCGTACAGCGGATGATCGCTGAACAGCGCGTAGGTGCGCAGGATGTTCTCGATCATGAAACGGTGATTCTTGTAGGAGTTGGTGGCGTGCTTGCGGTAGCGCGCCATCACCACGTTCAGGCCATCGATGAAGTACCCGGCGCGGGTAATTTTCAGCTCGATGTACAGATCCTCAAGACGAATCGTCGGGTCGAACCCGCCCACCTTGTCCAGTGCCTCACGGCGGATCATCAGGGTCGGTGCCGGCGGATACGGCTTGCGTTCCAGGAACATGTCATCGAAATCCGCGCGACGGAACGGCACGTCCCGGCGCTGACGCTTTTCCGGGTAGAGATTGCCGTCGGCGTCCATCAGCTCGATGTTGCCGGCGCAGATGCCCACTTCCGGTTTGCCGTCCATGTAAGCGACCTGAGTGGCGATCCGGTCGGGGTACATGATGTCGTCGGAGCCGAACGGCACGATCAGGCTGCCCTTGGCCCGTGCGATCGCGCCGTTGAGCGTATTGGTCAGGCCCTGGTTCTGCTGCACCCGGAAGTCGAAGCCGTGCTTGGCCTGCAAGGCAGTGATGCGCTCGACACTGTCGTCCTTCGAACCGTCGTCGACCACCAGCAGCTCGATGTTCTGGTAGCTCTGGTTGATGACGCTGAGGATGCTTTCCTCGATGTACGGGCCATGGTTATAGGAGGCGATGATGACGGTGACGAGAGGTTGCTCACCGCTCACGGCTGCGGACTCGCTGATGGCTCTTTCTTCGCTCACGGCTGTTCCTTGCGGGCCTGCTCCAGGCCGGAGTCGATCAGGTTCAGGTATTCCTGGCGGAAGACCTCGATGTCGTGCTGCTCCTGCAAATAACGGTAGGCCTGCTCGCCCTTGGCCTTGAGCTCGTCATCCGACAGCGCGAGGTAGGTGTCCAGCGCCGCAACCAGGCTCGGTACGTCCCTGGGCGTGATCGACAAGCCACCGGCACCTTCGATCAGCGGCAGCATGGCCGGCACGTTCGAGGCGATCACCGGCAGATGCCCGCTCATGCCTTCCAGCAAGGCCAGGCCCAGGCCTTCGGCCAGCGACGGCATGGTCCAGATATCGAACGCGCGCACGTACTGCAGGGCGTTTTCCTTGAAGCCCAGCAGGTGCGCCCGACCGCTCAGGCCCAACTGTTCGATCTCGGCGGCCAGCGGCGCCTGCAGGCGCCCGGCACCGATGATTGCCAGCTGGGTGTTCGGGTATTTGTCTTTGAGTTGTGCGAAAGCCTGCAACAGGTAAGTGTGGCCCTTGACCGATACCAGTCGCCCCAGCGCCCCGATCAGCCGCACCTTCGGGTCGATGCCCAGCAACTCGCGAGCGCGTTCGCGACTGTGCTGCAAACCTTCGGCCTGCTCGATGTCGATGGCGTTGGTGATTGCGTACGTGTTCTGGTCAGTGAAACCGCAATCGCAATCCAGCAAATACTGTTTGACCGCCGGCGACACGCCGACGAAGCGCCAGTGCCGATCGATCAGGCGCTGAGTCTGGCGACGACGGTAGAAGCGGTCGTACTCGCCGAAACCGTGGGAAATGCCGATGCACAGCGGCACTTTCAACCAGCGGTTCAGCGTCAGCATCATGTTCACCGGTTTGAAGCGGTTGCAGATCACGACGTCGAATTTTTCCCGGCGGCAGAACTTGTACAGCTGCCACATCGCCCGCAGGCGCATGCCCTTCAGGGACTTGTCGGAAAACTCGAAATACACCGAACGGTCAGCACGGCTGACGGCTTCGCCCGGCCCTGGCTTGCCGCGCAGGAAAGCGGCGGTCACTTCGTAACGATCGGTCGGCAGCGCCTTGACGATTTGCTCGGCGAGGTCGGCGAAATCATGGGATTTGACGTTGTAGTCGGGCTGCAGCTGCAACACCTTTGACCGTTGACTCATAAATCTCCCCGGTTGACGCCCGTTTCGCCCTGTTTGAGTAGCCAGAACAGCTCCTGGCGCCTGACCGCTTTTCTGAAAAATTCGTTCTCGCCGTAGACCGACGGCATCCGACCGGCCAGCAGTCGCTGAAACAGCCGGCGCAGGCGACGCTTGAACGGGGCCGGTGGCTGCAGGTCATGCATCATGCTCAGCGCCATGGCCTTGTCCCGTTGCAATTCGATCGACAGCGGCAGGCACAGCGGCTGCATCGCCACGCCTGCGTCGAACGTCGGCGGCAAGGCAATGCCCTGCCCACTGTCGCCCATCGGCCAGCGGTCATTGTCGTGCAAGTGATTGGCGTAACCGAGCAGGGTCGGTTGGTAATCGAGACCGCGCAAGGCTTCCAGCACCGCTTCCTGGGCGCAGATATGGTCGGGATGCGGATCCAGCGTCGGGTGCGGCAACACGATCACATCCGGGCGCGCGCGGGCCAGTACGTCACGCAGGTCGGCCAGCAGGTTGTTCCAGGTCGGCGCGCCGTCGGCATCGCCGGGCAAGGCAAACGGATTCAGCTGACGAAACATCCGCGTGTCGTTCAGATCGGCTTCCCGCGAGCCAATCGGTTGATTGGGCGCAGCCTGCATCGCCGCCAGTTGCAGGCAGAAATAACCGAGCTGCACGCAATGTTCCTGCGGCACGCCAGCCCAGCGCGGTACGGCAAGACTGTCCCAGGCACGCAAGCGGCCCTTGAGCCGCGCCGCCTCGACCTTGTTCAGGCCCATCTGTTGATAGTGTTCGGCTTCGATCTCGCCGGCAGTCAGGGTCACGATCCAGGCTTCTTTGGCCTGGCTGTACAGACCGTAGGCGGCCAGTTCGGCATCGTCGGCGTGAGGGGCGATGACCATCACCCGCTGCTGGCGGTAGTCCGGTTGCTCCAGCGCCCACAGCACCGGCTCACCGGACACCCGGCAAAAGCGCCCGCGCAGACGCAACTGGCCTTGTGACAAGGCCTGCGCCTGACCGCTGAGGTTCAGATAACGCAGGCCATTGACGCCGCGTTCGAACGTCTGCGCATCGGGATGGGTGCCACCAGCCAACTCGACCCGAGGATCGAAGAAGCGTCCCAGAAAGCTGCTTTTGACCTTCACGGCGAGGATCAGCGTGGCGTCGTCCACCAGCATCACACCCTCGTCGAGGCGCAATTGCTCGCCGTTCAAATGCACTTTTGGCTGCGGTGTGAACGGCGGAAAGCTGTATTGGTAATCGTCTTTCGGCGAATAGAACAGGTGATCGGCGAACCAGGCTTCGTGGGCGATCCAGCCAATCACCGCCAGCACCAGCGGCAACCACCAGGCCACCAGCACGCCGAGGGCGATCAACACGATCAGTGCGATCAACAGGCCGATGCGCTTATTGCGCCGGTGACGCTTGAGCAGTTGCTGTTTGCGGCTCATGGGCTGACTCATACGGTGAAGACCGGCACAGGATTGCACCAGCGATCCTTGTATTCACGGTCGGCGCGACCGAAGGAAAAGCGCAGCGGCTTGTCCAGTGCCCGCGCATGCTCCCAGGCAGATTGCGTATTGAGGAAACTCAGGACGCTGCCAGGGCTGAATTCACGGGTTTCAGGATCGACGCCACCGTTGATGTACTCGACGCTGATCCACTCCGGGGCTTCGACGCGGTACACCAGTTGGATGGCGATCGGTGCATCGTTGAGGAAGATCACCGAGCCGATCAACAGCTCGCGCAACAGCTCGATGACTTCGGCCATGCGCGCCGCGCCAGTGGCCGGGAAACCCCAGCGGCGCTGAAACAGGTCGCAATAAATGGCTGCCAGTTCGGCACTGGAAAAATCGCTGACCGGCCGCACCACCCCGCCCGCCTCTTCCAGCAGGCGCAGTTCACGGCGCTGGTTGTAGCGAAACTTCTTCGACAGCTCTTCGGGAGTGCGGGCCATGGCCAGTTGTTCGGTCTGCAACTTGAGGCCGCTGAAGCGGTTTTCGTTGAGCGCCGACAGGTAGCGCCCGCGATGGCGCAGCGGGGCCTGGGCATCGGCGGCGGCCGGCAGGATCAGCTCGGCGTTGCCGAGGTCGAACAGGCCTTTCTTGCCGTTGCGTTTGAGCACGTCCTTGGACAAGGCCAGGTCGCGGCCCCAGGTCGGGATCGCGGCTTTGATTTCGCCCTGCTGTTCCCAGGCCAGATAGCGCACCGGGATGCCGGCCAGATTCGCCAGACGCTCGACGACCATGGGATGAGTCGCGACGCTGCCGCCGAAACGTTGCCAGGCCTGTGCATAAGTTGAGGCGTCAACGGGCGACCAGCCACGTTCGCGCCAGCCTTGAAATCGGTTGAGCATCAGCCCCTCGGTGCCAGATCGGTAACTTGCGGCAAATGCCAGAAGGTGTCGCGTACGGCGCGGTCGGAGAAGCGCTCGCGCAGGCGTTCGAACATCATCTCCGCGCATTGGCGACGCTGCTGCTCGTCCATACCGGCCAGATGTTTCAGGCCCTGGGCCAGATGTTCTGCGTCACCCAGCGGGAACAGAATGCCCACGCCTTCGACCACTTCCTTCGCCCCGCCACACGCCGTGGCCAGCAACGGCACGCCGGCGGCCATGGCCTCCAGCAGCACCATGCCAAACGGTTCGTGGTCGGAGCTCAAGGCAAACACATCGAACGCGCGGAAGTAATTGCGCGCATCCGGCACCTGACCGAGGAACAGCACGCGATCACCAACGCCCAGCTCACGGGCCTGCGCCTTGAGTTCGTCCTCAAGACGACCCTTGCCGAGAATCACCAGTTGGCTGTTGGCCGGCAGACCGGGCAATGCCGCGGCAAAACCGTGCAGCAGCGTGGCCTGATCCTTGTCCGGGTGCAGACGACCGACGTTGCCGACAATGAACGCATCCGCCGACAGACCGAGGGTCTCGCGGGCTTCACGGGCGGACACCTGACTCATCTGCAACGCCGAGACATCGATGCGGTTGTAAAGGGTCTGGATACGCGCCGCCGGCCATTTCGGCAGACAGTGGCGCATGTCGTCGCGCACCGCATCGGACACGCCGAGCAGGCTCAGACGCTTGCGGAAAATCTGCGCAAAGAGTTTGCGCGAGCCGCGTTTGTAATCGCCAAACGCGTGGTGCACGCCAATCACCGGCAGCGAAGTGCCGAGCAAGGCGATGTAGATCGGCTTGAAGCGATGGGCGATGCAGAAACTGAAATTGCGTGAAGCGGCGATCTTGCGCAGATCGCCGATGGCGCCCAGCTTCAGGCCACGAATGGCCTTGGAGCTGTATTCCATGAACAACACTTCATCGGAGGCGCAGGCCGCGGCCACCTCGCTATCGGCAGCCCCGGTCAGAAAGACCGTGGTGACCCGATAACCGGTGCCCGCGAACAGGCTGGCGTACTGCCGCGCGCAGTCGAGGAACGGCCCGTCATAGCCGTGACAGAACTGCAGCACATGGCGTTCAGCCGAGCGTGTCATAAGCGTTTGCGCCTTCTTTGACCACCAGGATGTCTTCCATGATCAGGTACTGCAGATCCGAGCCGAAGAACATGTTCAGGGCGTCGGTCGGCGAGCAGATCATCGGTTCACCACGGCGGTTGAGCGAGGTGTTCAGGGACACGCCGTTGCCGGTCAGCACTTCCAGCGCCTTCATCATGTCGTAGTAGCGCGGGTTGTATTCGCGCTTGAGCACCTGGGCCCGGGAAGTACCGTCTTCGTGGACGACTTCCGGCACGCGGGTCTTCCACTCTTCAGCCACTTCGAAGGTGAAGGTCATGAACGGCGCCGGGTGATCGATCTTGATCATCTGTGGCGCAACGGTGTCGAGCATCGACGGGCAGAAAGGCCTCCAGCGCTCGCGGAATTTGATCTGGTGGTTGATGCGGTCAGCCACGCCAGCCACGCTCGGGCAGCCGATGATCGAACGACCGCCCAGTGCACGCGGACCGAACTCCATGCGACCCTGGAACCAGGCCACCGGGTTGCCGTCGACCATGATCTTGGCGATCTGCTCCGGCATGTTGTCGAGCTTGCGCCAGGTCGGCTTGTTCTCGTGACGGGCGCACGCGGCGATCACGTCTTCGTTGCTGTACGACGGGCCGAGGTAGACGTGTTCCATCTTCTCGACCGGCACGCCACGGGCGTTGGACACATAGGCCGCTGCACCGACCGCCGTACCGGCATCGCCGGAGGCAGGCTGTACGAACAGTTCCTTGACGTCGTCGCGGGCGATGATTTTCTGGTTGAGCTTGACGTTCAACGCACAGCCACCGGCGTAGGCCAGCTTGCCGGTTTCCTTGAGCACGTCGCCCAGGTAGTAGTCGATCATCTGCAGCGCGATTTTTTCGAACAGCGCCTGAATGCTGGCGGCGTAGTGGATGTACGGCTCGTCGGCGATGTCGCCTTCGCGCTTCGGACCCAGCCACTCGATCAGCTTCGGCGAGAAGTAGTAACCCTTGCCCTTCTCTTTATAGCGACGCAGGCCGATCACGTTGGCGTAGTCGGTGTTGATCACCAGCTCGCCGTTCTCGAACGAGGCCAGGCGCGAGAAATCGTATTTGCTGGCGTCGCCGTACGGCGCCATGCCCATGACCTTGAACTCACCGTCGAGCATGTCGAAACCGAGGAACTCGGTGATCGCGCCGTACAGGCCGCCGAGGGAGTCCGGATCGAAGAATTCCTTGATCTTGTGGATCTTGCCGTTCTCGCCATAACCGAAGAAGGTCGTGGCGTATTCGCCCTTGCCGTCGATGCCGAGGATCGCGGTTTTCTCTTTGAAACCCGAGCAGTGGTAGGCGCTGGAAGCGTGGGCCAGGTGGTGTTCAACCGGCTCGATCTTGATTTTCTTCGGATCGAAGCCCAGTTGTTCCAGGCACCAGACGATTTTGTTGCGATAGCGCTTGTAGCGACGGTTGCCCATCAGGATCGCGTCGAGTGCGCGGTCCGGGGCGTACCAGTAACGCTTGGCGTACTGCCAGCGCGCCTTGCCGAAAATGCTGATCGGGGCGAACGGAATCGCGACCACGTCAACGTCGGACGGCTTGATGCCTGCCTGCTCCAGGCAGAACTTCGCCGATTCGTAGGGCAT
>Ga0207696_1001798_pt1 | contig 11068 bp, 11 predicted proteins | sample KBSS54metaG_FD_184403 | JGI IMG/M metagenome (GOLD analysis project Ga0207696, IMG submission 184403) | Switchgrass rhizosphere microbial communities from Kellogg Biological Station, Michigan, USA - KBS S5-4 metaG (SPAdes) (version 2) | ecosystem: Host-associated > Plants > Roots > Rhizosphere >...
AGCTTATGGAAAATCTGGTTTGCAATTAAGCGAAACAGAAGAATTTAATTACACTTATCCTAATCCTTATATTAAGTCTCAACAGATGATTGAAGAAATTATCCGTGATACTTATAAGATTGATCATGAGTGGAAAATTGCGATCTTGCGCTTATCTAATATTGTAGGTGCATTTGAACATGGGGTACTCGGAGAGTATGTCGCACAGCTGCCTAAAAATATTGTACCGCTTGCGATGCAAGTTGCAGCAATGCAACGTGATTTAATTGAATTACAAGATCAAGCTGAAACATCAGACCATACGACTGAACGTAGTTTTCTACACGTTTTAGATGTGTGTGAAGCTGTAACTGCAAGCTTACATTGGCTACGTGATCAAACACATTGTTGTGAGGCATTCAATATTGCCCATGACCAAGTTCACTCTATTCGTCAATTACTAGATGAAATTTCACAGGTAACTCAAGCTGAAATTGCGACTCAACCTGCAATTTATAAGCATGTTGAGTTAGGTCAAGTTGGGGCAGACATAACGAAAGCAAAAACATTATTGCAATGGACACCTAAACGCTCGTTAAAACAAATGATTGAAGATGAATGGCGCTTTTATCAAAATACATTAAATGGAAGATAAGATAATGATTCTTATTTACAACAATGGAATGCTTGAGTACGATATTAAAAATTAACTAGCCAGAGCAAATACTTGCTTCAGCCCGTAAGTTCTTTAACCAGATAACTGAGGTTTCTATGCAAACACGAATTGAACATGACACTATGGGTGAGATTGAAGTTCCGAATGAAGCATTGTGGGGAGCACAGACTCAACGCAGCTTACAGAACTTTAAAATCGGGCAAGAACGATTACCACGTGCCATGATTCGAGCAATGGGGCTAGTAAAAAAGGCTGCTGCGATAACCAATGCTGAACTTGAACAGTTACCGCAAGATTTGAGCCAATATATTGTGGGCGCGGCTGAAGAAGTAATTGATGGTAAATGGGATTCCCAGTTTCCTTTAGTTGTATGGCAGACTGGTTCTGGTACGCAAAGTAACATGAACTGCAATGAAGTGATTGCAAATATTGCAAACCAAAAATTAGGTCAAGTGTTAGGTGCCCAAAAACCTGTACATCCAAATGACCATGTCAATCGTGCTCAATCAACGAACGACTCATTTCCAACGGCAATCCATGTTGCTGCAAGTTTGCAAATTAATGAATTACTCATTCCTGCCGTAGAGCAGCTTAAAGCGACTTTGCAAAAAAAATCTGATGAGTTTCAGTCTATTGTTAAAATTGGTCGTACCCATTTACAAGACGCAACGCCATTAACACTAGGTCAAGAATTCAGTGGCTATGTCTCTCAGCTTGAGCATGGATTAGTTCGTTTGCAACAGGCATTAACAGGCTTATATGAATTACCATTGGGTGGTACTGCGGTAGGTACAGGGCTAAATGCACATCCTGACTATGCAGTTAAAGCAGCGGATCAGCTTGCTTTACTTACAGGCTTACCATTTGTGACTGCTCCAAACAAATTTGAAGCACTTGCAGGACGTGATGCTGCTGTTTTTGCTTCTGGCGCATTAAAAACGCTTGCAGTCAGTTTAAATAAAATTGCGAACGATATTCGCTGGTTGGCCAGTGGTCCACGTTGTGGTTTCGGTGAAATCCGTATTCCTGAAAATGAACCTGGTTCAAGTATTATGCCAGGCAAAGTAAACCCAACACAAAGTGAAGCAATGACCATGGTTGTTGCTCAAGTGCTTGGAAATGATACGACCATTAATGTGGCAGGCGCTTCAGGTAACTTTGAATTAAACGTATTTATGCCTGTGATTGCTTACAACTTATTGCAGTCTATTCAGTTGCTTGGCGATGCTTGTAATAGTTTTAATGATCACTGTGCGGTGGGAATTGAGCCTAATCAGGATAAAATTGATCACTTCTTACATAACTCTCTCATGTTGGTCACTGCTTTAAATCCAGTGATTGGTTATGAAAATTCTGCAAAAGTTGCCAAGACCGCTTATAAAGAAAATAAAACTTTAAAGCAGGTCGCTGTTGAGCTTGGCTTGGTTACGGCAGAGCAATTTGATGAAGTGGTTAAACCTGAAAAAATGGTTTCACCAAATAGTAAATAATCTCTTCTGATGGGCTTTTTTATTGTCAAATACTTCTGTAATATCCGCGAGTTGCTAAGTACAACAAAAGTCCTGAATGATCAGCGCAAAAAATCATAAGGGGAAGGCCTGCTTGAAAAAGTGGGCTTTTTTTATACCTTGAAATACTAATGTCATATCTAGACTTTAATTTTGCTACGTTATTTTATTCTAAGCTCCAATAAATGAAAAAGACTAAATCAATAGTTGTTTTAGCAATAACAGCTTGTATGTTGTCCGGTTGTCTACAAATGTTTCCACCTTCTGTAGCTGAGGTGAATTCTGGTGTTTACCAACTTCATGCTCAAAGTAATGCATTTGGTTCAAGAGAAGCTTTGAGGTCAAAGTTAATCGGTAAAGCAGAGGAAATATGTAAAGATAAAGGTTTTGATGAGTTGGATAGCAATAACAAAATCGTAAATCATCATACTGCCTATAATTCAGGACTGCTTATTCCAGTGAATACCAAAGCAGCCGTTTTGAAAGTTAAGTGTAAAGATTAATTTAAATAGAAGTTAGCCATATGATGAGAGTTAGTTCTCTCAGACATATGACGGTACAAAAAACCCGACTCAGTATCGACTAATGGCGGGGTTTTTTATTGTTAAGTATTTCTGTAATATTTATATATTAGTTTAGCGCTGAACGATTAGTGCTAGAAATCAAAAGAAGGGCGGATATTTTTTTCGCTAGCTTCATTTCTGCTTGAGATGAGGAAGTGAGCTTTTTTTATTATTTAAGAAAAAACATAATTTTTTAGATGGAATTTAAATAGTGATGTACACAATTAGATATGTTCATCGGAACAATACTTACTATATTGCTTCGAATATCGAAGGGAATTTTATTATTCTTGAGTCAATTGATTCAGAATTCCGTATGGGCCATCAAATTTCTTGTGATGGTGAGAAGGTATTTAACCTTACTTTGAATGATGAAACTGATGCAGTCATTAAACTACAGAGTGATGAAAAAACAGCATATGAATACTTACTTTCAGTTAAATAAATTAGTTTTCTATTATGAAGTATTTCTGTAAGAACTAATTAAGAGTAAAAGGTACTTCACAAAATAAAAAATTTAAAAAGCTTTGTTTCTTTTGAAAAAGCTATGGTATGGTTAATCACGCTTTAATTATGGGCAGTTAAAACAAATGAACTGTTTTTTGAATAAAATCACCACAACCACCACGACCTTTAAGGAAGGCTGCGTGTGATTTTTTATTAAAGTGACTTAATAAGATAACCAAACCCAGCCAATAATGGCTGGGTTAATTTTTCTCTGTTCATTATTGGTTTTATAGAGAAAGATTATGAAAAAACTCAGTAGTAACTCAAAATCGGCTTTACTCGTTATTGATATGCAAAATGGCTTATTTAACGGGGACCCTAAGCCACATAATGTCAAACTTGTACTTTCAAATATTCTTAGCCTTATTGAATATTGCCGGTTGAATGATAGACCAATTATCTTTATTCGGCATGTCGGCGAGAAAGGTACACCATTAGATCCAAACGGCCTGAACACTCAACTAATTACAGACTTATCTTTTAATCCACATAAAGATACAGTCATTGAAAAAATGTACCCTAGCAGCTTTAAAAATACTGTTTTAAAAGAAGTATTAGAGAAACTTGATATTGATGAAATCATAATTACTGGAATGAAAACTGAATATTGTATTGATACTACTGTTAGGGCTGCTTCAGATTATGGATATAAAGTGACACTAATTTCAGATGCACATACAACAACTGATTCGGCAGCTTTAAATGCTCCGCAAGTCATTGATCATCATAACCAAGTTTTAAGCAATACTTTTGCTCAGTTAAAAACTACAGCAGAGTTTATTTCTTCAGTTTAGTTTAGTTTAGAACTAGGGCGAACAACTTTATTAAAAAGTCTTATTAGCTATGTATCTATTACGGCATAAGAAGTCCTGCTAAAGACAAGTTATTGGTAGGGTTTATAGCGATGGCAAGAATTGAGTCTGCATCAACAAAGAGCTCTTTTCGGAGGGCTTTTTATCAAGAGGGTGTAAGTTTCACTAATTAATGGCGAATTAGCGTTGAATAAGCTGTCATAATTGTTAAAATGCGCACCTTGTCCTGTTTTTATATTGTTTTTGTTTTGCATCTAATTTGCAGAATTGAGGATAAAGTAATTAAAAACAGAAGCTTAGCTAAGGATGTTTTGAATGCTCTCTATTTATTTAACAGATACCGAACAACATGTGCAATTTAATGATTATCCCGGTGATCAGCCTGTTAAGTTTCTGTTAAATCTTAAAAAGATTTTCCCAAGTACAGGTGATCTGTTATTGCCAGTTTTACCTGATGATAATGATCTGGAAAATGTAACGTGGGAATCAACTTCTGAAGATTTTGATGTGTTTAAAAAGCTATTAGCTGGATGGGGTGTTATTGAACTTCGTTTAAATGCAATTACGGCTTATAAAGATAAAAACTTTGCGAATGAGTTAGTGAAACAAGCTCAAGCGAAACGCAAAAAAACTGCCCAAAAAAATCATGAACTTTCTTTGGTTGCACTTGATTATATTTTTATGCACGAAGTTCACGCATTGATTGATGCAGAACTGGTCACTATTGGTGAGAAATTTTATTTACCGACCTTGCGTGAGCAATGGAAGGGTACAGTTTCAGACCCAGTGCTCAATGGAAAACTCTAATTAAACACAAAAGGTGAATTCATAAAGATTCACCTTTTTTATTTTTATAATTAAATTAATGATTTATAACTTGATAATTATCGGTACAAAAGTTTACAAGAAAAGAATGCGTTTTTTTTAAAGTGGCAGATACATTGCTTATATAAATACAAAATTATTGCGGGAGAGAGGTTCGAAAGAACCCGCCGAAGGAGCAACAAGCCCGGAAACTCTCAGGCAGAAGGACTGTAATAATTAAAAAATCTGGAGAGAAGCTTAGATTTATAAGAAGTGAAAATAATAACTTATAAATTATAAACTCACCGAAGGGGAAGATCTAAACGTTAAAAGGTAACGTTGGGGTCGAAACTCTCAGGTACCAATGACAGATGGGCTGTACTGATGAAATGTTTTGCATTTCTGAGGAGTCTGTTATGCCACATGTTATTGTGATAGGTGCGGGAATCACAGGGGTTACCTCTGCCTATGAATTATCGCAACTGGGTTATCAAGTCACAGTGATTGATCGACATCTATATCCTGCAATGGAAACATCATTTGCCAATGGAGGGCAATTATCGGCTTGTAACGCCGAAGTATGGAACCAAAAAGCCACTGTAGTTAAGGGCTTTAAGTGGATGAGACAAAAAGATGCGCCGCTACTACTGAATCCTTCATTTAGTTTGCATAAGTATAGTTGGTTGGTTGAGTTCTTATCCCATATTAAACACTATGAAGCCAATACGATCGAGACGGTCCGATTGGCATTACTCGCTCGTAAGCGCTTGTTTGAAGTTGCAGAAAAAGAACAACTTCAGTTTGATTTGGAGAAACGTGGCATTCTTCATATGTATCATAGTAAGGCTGACTACGAGATTGCTAAACAAGTCAATGATGTTTTGAATAAAGGTAAATTGGAGCGCTATTCAGTTTCACCTGATGAAATGAAAACGATAGAGCCATCGTTAACGGGTGAGTATTTTGGTGGTTATTACACACCAAGTGATGCAACGGGGGATATTCATAAATATTCAACCTCTTTAGCTGAAAAAACTAAACAATACGGTGTTGAGTATAAATTTGGTTTGGACGTCACAGATATTAAGTGTCATCCAGACAAAGTGATCGTAAGTTGTCAGCCAAGTGCAGAGCACCCTTATCTTATTGAATCCGATAGCATCCAGATCGAAGGTGATGTGCTTGTGGTTTGTGGTGGTGTAGGGAGTTATCAACTCGCCGATATGATTGGTGAGCGAGTAAATGTTTATCCAGTAAAAGGTTATTCAATTACCGTGCAATTAAAAGATGAGCAAAGTGTAAAGAATGCACCATGGGTAAGTTTACTAGATGAAAGTGCTAAAATCGTGACTTCTCGTTTAGGTAAAGATCGGTTGCGCGTGGCAGGGACTGCTGAATTTAACGGTTACAACCGCGACATACGGGCTGATCGTATTCAACCATTGGTGAATTGGGTAAACCGTAATTTCGATATTTCAACCGAGCATGTGGTGCCTTGGGCGGGTTTAAGACCTATGATGCCTAATATGCTACCTGTGGTGAAGCAGTCTAAACAACCTCGTATTTTCTATAATACAGGACATGGGCATTTAGGGTGGACTTTGTCTGCGGCGACAGCAGTTTTAGTGGGTCAGGATATTGCTCAAAAATATCCGGTCTAGAAAGTAAAAAGCCAGTGTTTAAACACTGGCTTTTATTTTAAGTATTAAATTAATCATATAATCGGTAGATTCCGCTAAAACGCTCACAGCCTTTTTGTTGGGTTTTCACATTAAGTAAAGCTTTTTGAAAATTAAACTGATATTTACAGTTGTGCTCATTGTCTAAAATTTCACTTTTTTGTTCAGGCGAACTATAGGCCATTAGGGAAATCGTTTGAGTTTCTTTACGGTTATTTGGATTGCGGTATGCGATTCCTTCAATCTTGATTTTATCCTTTGCAAGCTGATGGACTTGAATGTGAACAGGCTGTGCAGCTATACGTCCATTTTCAAACTTAAGATAATGTTGGGTAAGCGTTTGCTTAAGTGATGCATAAAAATTTAGGTCATCAGTACGTAAATCAAACTGTTGCTGAACGCATGTATTACTCTTGCATTGCTGAGTATGTTTAGACCATAACTTTTGTGTATCCTGTAAAAGCTGTAAGGGGGCATCAGTAACTAAATATGCGGAAAGATATTTATTATCGAGTTGTTTCTTCGATTCACTAAATGTTTTTGAGCAGATTTTAAGTTCAGTTCCAGAGTTGGAGCAGTCTATTGATTCTGCAAAGACAAGAGATGAACATAAACAACTCAGTGTCACGGCAAAACTTAATCTTTTCAATTGATTCATATCAGTATTAGACAGCATGATCGCTTATACTTTCAGTCTACTTTGCTAGGTGTACTATAGCGAAACAGAAAGGCTGAATACAAGATTTCTTAAGTTTTTATGGAAGGTAATAGTTATATGGTTGCTCAAATTCGAATTGGACAAGGAATGGATGTACATGCCTTTGAAGCGGGGAACTTCGTTACATTGGCTGGCATTCAAATTCCACATACACATGGCTTGAAAGCACACTCTGATGGTGATGTGGTTCTTCATGCTCTGTGTGATGCTTTGTTAGGTGCTTTGGCACTCGGAGATATTGGACAACACTTTCCTGACACTGACCCAGAATACAAAGGCGCAGACAGTCGAGTATTGTTAAAGCATGTTTACCAACTCATATTGGATCGCGGTTATCAGTTAAATAATGCTGATATTACGGTGGCTTGTGAGCGTCCCAAATTAGCTAAGCATAATTTGGAAATGCGTCAAAGCATTGCTAATGTTTTAAATGTAGATGTTAATCAAATTAGTATTAAAGCGACGACAACCGAAAAACTTGGGTTTACCGGTCGTCAAGAAGGTATTTTAGCTACAGCAACTGTTCTGGTCTCTCATCACACTAAGTGATCAACCTGTTGCAAAGACTGTTGAAGCTCTAGAGTTGCCTTACGGCCTTGTAGCTGTAAGGTAATGCTATGAATAAGACCTGTCCAAGTTTCATTAGGTTCCCAAATTTCATGGAGTAAATCTTGAGAAGTAGGCATGTCCATATTCATATAAAACTGTCTATAGACATACATGAGGCAACTAGAGCGATCGTTTTTAGTACAGTGAATCCAGACAATTTCATTCTGGACTAAATGATCAATGAGATCGAGTACCAATAAACATTGCTCGGCAGATGGAGTCTCCCAGTCAATTGGAATATGGATATAATTTAAACCGAGGTCTAAACAAATGCGATCTTCATTTTCAATATGATTTGGTGCGTTACTTAAAGCGAGATTAATGACTGTACTGCAACCATATTCTTTAATCAGTTTCAGTTGTTCGATTGAGGGTTGAGCTGAACTAAATAAGTGCTCATGAATAACAGAAAAAGTAGGGATTTGAGCTAATGATTGTTCAAGAGTGGTCATGATCGTACTCAGCAAGAGTGAGTTTGGCTTATTGTGTTCAATGTTATACACGATTATATATGAGAGATAAAATACGGCTTGCTTATATATTCATCAGCCTAAACAAGAACATTAAAAAAATTATACTAAACAAAAGAAGTAATTTAGAAAATAAAAAAACAGCACGATAAAAGTGCTGTTTTTAAAGAAAGGAATTAAGCTTATTTCAGATGTTCATTTAATAAAAATTCCATCAAGGCTTTTTGTGCATGTAGGCGGTTTTCGGCTTCATCCCACACCACTGCATTTTTATGGTCTAGCATTGTTTCAGAAATTTCTTCACCACGATGGGCAGGTAAACAGTGCATGAACAAACAGTCAGGATGAGCAAGTCCCATTAATTTTTCATTGACCTGAAAAGCAGCAAAGGCTCTTTCACGAAGCTTCTGTTCTTCTTCTTGTCCCATGCTTGCCCATACATCTGTCACAATGAGGTCAGCATTTACAGCAGCGTCTTCTGCATTGTCAAAAACTTCAACACAATGACCAAACTCTGCCAGAAATTCAGGTTTAGGCTCATATCCTTTCGGCGATGCAATTTTGAGTTTAAAGCCCATCATGTGTGCAGCTTCAATATATGAGTTACACATATTATTGCCATCACCAATCCAAGCAACAGTTTTGCCTTTAATGCTACCGCGGTGTTCATTATAAGTCTGTAAATCTGCAAGTAACTGGCAAGGATGATGGTCATCTGTCAAACCGTTAATAACAGGAACTTTTGAATACGATGCAAAACGTTCAACAATGTCATGACCGAAAGTACGAATCATCACAATATCAAGCATACTTGAAATTACACGTGCTGAGTCTTCAATCGGTTCACCACGACCTAATTGTGTGTCGCGAGGCGATAGAAAAATCGCACTACCACCAAATTGATTAATGCCTGCTTCAAAAGAGATACGTGTACGCGTGCTTGATTTCTCAAAAATCATTCCCAATACTTTACCAACAAAAGGTTGGAATACCTTATTGTCATGCTGCATTTTTTTAAGCTCGCTTGCGCGTTCTAAAATGCGATTAAGTTCTAGAGTGGATAGATCACGTAAAGTCAGGAAATGTCTTAGAGCCATGTAGCTACTCCATAATAATTGTTAGGAAATACAACAATTATCTGTTGTTGGCTGGGTGGATGTGGAAAAAAAGAAGTCTACTATACTATAAGCATTTTAAAATGCAAAAGAATTAGACTTTATGGTGGCCCTTGAGGAAAATATCTACGCAATATTCAATATAATCAATAGCTTCTTTCTCATCTGGTAGAGCAGGCATACCCATAATCATACGCCATTCAATATCGCGTAAAATCCCAAAATACATGAGTGAAGAATAATAGGGAGAATTGCATGTAATTTCCCCTGATTTATCTGCAGACTCTAATGCTTGGGTAAGCGTGTTTTGTAAATTGTGTACCCATTTGTCATATAGGTATTGTATGAGCACAGTATTACACTCGGTCTGTTCGATAATAAGTCGTAAAAAAGCAACATGTTCGGGTTGAATAATGTGAACATAAACACGATTGAGTGTTTGAATAAGATATTCTCTTAAAGTACTTTTTTCTGGTTGGAATGGAATACATACATCTTTAAAAAACATTTCACGTTTATGATCACAAATAGCGGCAAAAAGCCCCTCTTTATTGCCAAAATATTTATAAATAGAAGCCTTAGAGCCACCGGCATGATTAACAATGTCATCAAGTGAAACGGCATCATATCCTTTTTCCAGGAACAGCTCGGTCGCGCTTAACAGAAGAGCTAAACGACGTTCAATACCGCGGCGTGTTTGAGGTTTTTCACATACTGAATGATGTGACTCAAGGACTGAATCATGCATAAAATTTAATAACAACGACTAACTTTGCTTATTTAGTATAGCAAAACTATCTTTAAGGATGGTCATCACTATTTTTTTAGATCAACTGCTGAACAGTAAATAAAATAACTTTAAAATTAACTTATATAAAATAGTTGGTTAGATCTATTTTTAGGGTGCTCTAATGATGTAACCTGATGTTCATTTTTAAATTTAATAAAAAAATAAAGCGGCTAAGACATCCTTAGCCGCTTTTCATTTAGGTAATAAGCTTTTTAGGCTTCAGTTTGGGTAACCTTATGTTCATCTTCTTCATCATCGTCAGCAGAATCCATTCCAAGTTCTTTTAACTTGCGAGTTAGAGTGTTGCGGCCCCAACCCAGTAATTCTGCTGCGTGGCGTTTGCGTCCACGCGTTTGTTGTAAGGCAGCGTTAATTAACGTGCGCTCAAACATTGGTGTTGCAATGTCCAGAATCTTCATTTCACCATTCTTAAGCTTTTGAATTGCCCATTGGTTTAACAGTTCATCCCAATGGTGCAAAGAAATGCGTTCAAATGAAGGGGCTGGTTGTCCAGCATCAGTATTCTTTTGCAATGGAACCTGTTTGAGTTCAGAAGGTAAATCTTCTGGATACACTTCACGCCCGGTGATCATTACAGTTAACCAGCGGCACGTGTTTTCAAGTTGTCGAACATTGCCGGGCCATGGCAACTGTTGCATATAGTCTGTTGTCTCGGTACGTAAGATTTTTGGACTTACGCCAAGCTCTTTACCTGCACGCGCAAGAAAGTGCTGAGCAAGCATTGGGATATCTTCGCTACGGTGAGCAAGTTTAGGAATGTGAATGCGAATCACATTTAGGCGATGATATAAGTCTTCACGGAAGCGACCTTCATTTA
>Ga0207696_1001799_pt1 | contig 11065 bp, 14 predicted proteins | sample KBSS54metaG_FD_184403 | JGI IMG/M metagenome (GOLD analysis project Ga0207696, IMG submission 184403) | Switchgrass rhizosphere microbial communities from Kellogg Biological Station, Michigan, USA - KBS S5-4 metaG (SPAdes) (version 2) | ecosystem: Host-associated > Plants > Roots > Rhizosphere >...
CATCAACCCCGATAACAGTTGGCAGGTGATCTATGCCGTTTGAAACCCCTTCGCTGCCGGTGCTGATCAAGCGCACCCAAAGCGACCTGGCCGGCGATTCGCTGCGCCAGTCCGATGCGCAAGTCCTGGCCCGCACACTCGGCGGCGCCGCTTATGGCCTGTATGGCTACCTCGACTGGATCGCCGAGCAGATCCTGCCCGACACCGCCGACGAGTCGACCCTGGAACGCATCGCCGCGCTGCGCCTGAACCAGCCGCGCAAACCGGCGCAGGTCGCCACCGGCAACGTCAGCTTCAACGCGACGGCGGGCGCGGTGCTGGACGCCGATACGTTGCTGCAGGCGAGTGATGGCCGCACGTTCAAAGTCACTGCCGCGCGCACCACCGTCAATGGCGTCAACAGCACCAGCATCGCCGCGCTGGATGCCGGCAGTCTGGGTAACGCCGAGGCCGGGCTGGCGTTGACGCCGGTGCAGCCGATCGCCGGTGTGGTCAGCAACAGTTTTGTGGTGCTGGCGCCCGGACTGAACGGTGGCGTGGCACGTGAAAGCCTGGAGTCGTTGCGCTCGCGGGTGATCCGTTCCTATCGCGTGATCCCCCACGGCGGTTCCGCCAGCGACTATGAAACCTGGGCGCTGGAAGTGCCGGGCGTGACCCGCGCGTGGTGCCGTGGCGGCTTCCTCGGACCGGGCACCGTCGGCGTGTACATCATGCGCGACGACGATCCGCAACCGGTGCCGAATGCCGATCAACTGGCCGAAGTGCAGGCCTACATCGAACCGCTGCGCCCGGTGACCGCCGAAGTCCATGTACGTCCGCCGGTGCAGAAGCCGGTGACCTATCAGGTGAAGCTGACCCCCGACACCACCGCCGTGCGCGCCGCCGTCGAAACCCAGTTGCGCGATCTGCACAACCGTGAAGCCGACCTGGGCGAGGATCTGTTGATCAGCCATATCCGCGAAGCGATCAGCAGCGCGGCGGGTGAAACCGATCATGTCCTTTCCTCCCCCTTGGCCAACGTGGCCGCCGGTGACAGCGAACTGCTCACCTTCGGGGGTTGCGTATGGCTGCCATAAGAACCGCCGCGCAATACCAGGCGCAATTGCGCGCCTTGCTGCCGAGCGGTCCGGCATGGGATCCGGAGCGCGTGCGGGAGCTTGAGGAAGTGCTGGAAGGCGTCGCCGTCGAGCTCGCCCGCCTCGACGCTCGCGCCGCCGACCTGCTCAACGAGATGGACCCGGCTGGCGTCAGCGAACTGGTGCCGGACTGGGAACAGGTGATGAACCTGCCCGACCCGTGCCTCGGCGCCACACCGCTGTTCGACGACCGTCGCCTCGCTGTGCGCCGCCGCTTGCTGGCGGTCGGCAGCCAGGCCGTCGGCTACTACCTGGAAATCGCCAAAAGCCAGGGTTATCCCAACGCCACCATCACCGAACTCGAAGCCCCGCGCATGGGGCGTTCGCGTTTCGGCGCAGCGCATTGGGGCACTTGGGAAGCGCAGTTCATGTGGACGCTCAACACCGGCGGCCGGCTGTTGCTCGGTCGGCGTTATGGCGCGAGCTACTGGGGCGAGCGCTTCGGCGTGAATCCGGGCTCGGCGCTGGAATGCCTGATCCATCGGGCGGCGCCGGCGCACACCAAGGTGCACATCAATTATGACTAGGGAGTAGCGGGATGGATTATCCGAAAAGCATGCCCGGTGTGGGTCTGGTCAACAGCCGATTCGTCGATGAAAACCCGATCACGGGAACGCCGGGATCGTTGATTCCTGCCGAATGGGGCAATGCGCTGACCGAGGAAGTGTTGACGGTCATCAAGGCGGCGGGCATCGAGCCCACCGAAGGGTTGAACACGCAATTGCTGGAGGCGTTGCGCGGCAAACGACTTTTTGAAACGCCTGCACAGTTCGACTCCAGCCAGAAGGTTGCGACGACGGAGTTTGTCCAGCGCGCGCTGGGCAGTCTGGCGGGGCAAACCAACTACGTCGGTGAAGTGACGTTGACGGCCGCGGACGTCGGCAAACTCTCTATCTTCACTGGACCGAGCACTGCGACATTGCCTGACTGGTCGAGCGTTCCTGCGGGCGGACTGGTATCTCTTGCCGCCAGCTCCGGTGGTTTGACCGTGAAAGCCAGAACGGGCGAAACCCTGAGCACCACCAGTGGGGTCTCGGGTACCTCGCTTTCATTTGTCGGTGGCAGTTACGTGACCTTCAGGCGACTTCTGCTGGGCGGTGGCTGGGGCCTGGATTCGGGCGATGGTGCGCTCAAATACTCTCCGGCGTTCGGTGCTTCATTGGGCACTGCCGGTGGCTATCAACGCCTTCCCAGCGGCCTGATTCTGCAATGGGGACTGGCCGGGGGCGGCGGCCTCAGCGAAACCATCACCTATCCGATTGCCTTTCCCAACGCCGTGCTGTTTCTGTCCGGTGGCGATATTTCCCCGAGTTTCGCAGACCTGCGTTTTTCCTTTTACAGACTCTCGTTAAGCCAGTTTCAACGATTTTCAAACTCCGATCCCGGTGGCTGGAACTGGTTTGCCATGGGCTTCTGAAATCAAAGGTAAAGACGATGAAATTTATTGATTTTGACGCCCAGGGTGAACTCCTTGGGCGCTATGACCCGATGATTCACACGCAGATTCCGGCCAGCGCGGTGGAAATCTCCGACGAGCTATTCCTGCGCACGATCGATGAGCGTGACGGCATCTGGCGATACACCGAAGGTAAGGTCACCAAGCACGCCTTGCCGAACACCTCCCAGCAAGTTGATGCCGAGCGGCGAGCAGCTGCGCTGGCGCGACGTGATGAGCTGCTGGCGGAGGCCGATCAGCAGACTGTCGGCATGGCCGATGCTTACATCGCAGGATTGCTGGATGCCGACGACATGCAGCGGTTCAAGGCTTACGCCACGTACAAGCTGGCACTGAACAAGATCGAAAAACAGCCGGATTACCCGCAACACGTAGTCTGGCCCGAACTGCCTGCCTGAGGCCGCCACTGGCCTGATCCCTGAAAACCAACCCTGAAAATCATCCCTCTGAATAACGGGAGGTCCGCACGTGGACTATCCAAAGAGTGTCCCCAGCGCCGGTCTGGTGAACGGGAAATTTATCGATGAAAACCCGCTGACCGGGACGCCGGGGTCGCTGATCCCCGCTGACTGGGGCAACGGCGTTACGCAAGAAATCATCAATGTGATCAAGGCCGGGGATCTGACCCCGGACGAGAAAAAGTACGATCAGTTGCTCCAGGCGATTCAGAGCGTTTCGGCCAAGGGCTGGAATCAGGATCTGGCGTTGCCTTTGGCAGCGTTGCCGTTGCCAACGGTTGCCACGACGGATGCCCGGATGCCGATTACACCGGCGGCCGCATCCACCAGCGGCGGACGAGTGTCGGTGCCGGCGGGTGTTTACGTCAGCATCGGTCAGGAAGTGGTGGCGGGGCAGTTGGGACGTTCGCGCACGTTCACCACTCAGGCCTGGAGCAGCGCCGATCTGCTGCCGAGTTCGGGCTACTTTCTGCGGGCGCAGGTGGTGGCTGGTGCGCTGACGTTCTACTTGCAGCGCGGGACGATCTACGACGCGACGCCCGAGTCTCTGAAGGGCACCGTCAACGGTGCTGCCGGCGGTGGTTTCCAGAGCTCGGTGCTGGACATGTGCCTGGCCTGGGTAGTCACCGGTGCGCCGGGTTCTGTGCCGGTGGTGCGTGCAATCTACAACCGGGCACGTTTGACCTGGACACAGACCGTCAACGGCACCGGTGCGGTGTTTTTGCCGCTCGATCCCCATGCTCGTGCTGCACGGTTGATCGTGGGTAACCCGACGCCTTCGTCGACGGCCGTCACTACTCTTGCGTTTCCGGGAACTGGGTGGGCAGGGGGTAACTACAGCTACCTGTCACCGATTGCAACGGTTCCTTCCAACAACGCAGGTGGCTGGAATCCCGCTACGGTTTACCCGTGTACGCTGTTTAGCAACAACGTGCTCAATGACGTGACTGTTTCGACGTTGTCCGCCAGTTTCGACCACGCTCAGTTGCGCTCTCTCTGGCAGAGCTACCAGGCGGAGCACACCTTGGGACAGACCATTGCCGACAGCGATGAACTGTTGCTGAGCATGGGTATCAAGAGCCATCCGGTGACCGACTACAGCGTCGGTATTCCGATCAACTTTGGCGAAGCTGTGAACGTCCAGCTGTCGTGGGAGCTCATTCGATGATCGTCATTCAGGAACTGCATCAGATCGACGGCGAATTGCTTCCGCCAGCGCCATCGGCGGCCCATGACTGGAATGGCGAACAGTGGGTGGTCAACGAAGAAAGAGCGGCGCTGCTCGATCAGCAGGCCGCCGAACAGTTGTGTGCCAGAGTCGATGCGACCGCTGACGCCGTTCGCATTCAGCTGGCCGGCGATCCGCTCAAAGCCCTGGAATACGCCCAGGCTGCCATTGACGCTCAGGCCTTTCAGGACGCGGGTTACCCGAAAAAAGAGGTGCCGCTGTCCGTCGCTGCCTGGGTCGCCAAGGGCCGTTCGGCAAAACAGTCGGCCGAGCAGATTCTCGACAAGGCCGCCCAGCTCAGCGACAGCCTGCTGACCCTGCGCACCTTGCGCCTGAAGGCCAAGACCCAGATTCGCGCTTGCGCAGGCAAAGGCCAGATGGACCAGGCCCGCGCGGCCGCCGATGAGGCGCTGCAGGCCATTCGTGACCTTATCGCCAACCGGGCCTCGTAACCGCAGCCCGCGTCACCCAAGCCCACTTCATTGTGGGCTTTTTATTTTCAGGAACAGAAGCGTTTTTAGCCTCTGCGAGTACCCGCGCGCGGCCACGTTTCATTTGTCATTTCAGAGGAACGAACACCAATGGATTACCCAAAAAGTGTCCCCAGCGTCGGCCTGGTCAATGGCCGGTTCGTCGATGAAAACCCGGTGGCGGGAACGCCCGGGTCGTTGATCCCGGCTGTATGGGGCAACAGCGTTACGCAGGAAATTCTCAACGTGATTACCGGCGCCGGGCTGACAGCCGCCGAGACCGATACCGGTCAGTTGCTCAAAGCCATTCAATCGATTGTCGGCAACGCCAGTCCGATGCGGTCGGTGGTAACGCGGCTGACTGCATCCAAGACGCTGACCGACCCGGAGCTGGGCCTGGTACTGATCGATGGCGGATCCAGTGCCGTGACGGTGACACTGCCGGCGGCAAACGCGGCGCTGGGTGTGCGCGACGTGATTGTTCGGCGCATGGACAACAGTGGCAACCGTCTGATCGTCCAGGCGTCGGGTGCCGACCGCATTCGTTTTCACACGCATCTTTCACCCAGCGGTTATCCGTTTCTGGTGTTGATGGGCGGCGGCGACTGGTGGCAGTTGCGCAGCGATGCCGCCGGTAGCTGGTGGCCAGTCGGTCGGTTTGACAACACCCCCCTTGGCCGACCGTTTTTCGAGACGACCACCTTGCTCAGTCCTGGTGGTTACGGTGCGCTCAATGGCACGGTCATGAAGCGTGTCGAGTGGCCCTGGCTGTGGGACCACGCCCAGCTGTCCGGAATGTTGGGCACCGAGGCCGCGCGTGCGGGAAACGAAGGTAAATGGACGTCGGGTGACGGTGCGTCAACCTTCCGTGGCCCTGAAGGGCGAGGCGAGTTTCTGCGGGTTCTGGACGAGGGCAGGGGCGTGGACACCGGCCGTGCCATGGGGGCCTTTCAGGCCGGATCGATTCACTCGTATGCCATGGGTGCCAATGGTGCCGGTGCGGTGGGCGCGTGGTGGTCGGACAGCCTGACCGGCTTCGGTGCCGAGTCTCGTGAAGAGCCGCAATACGTGTCCGGACTAGTCAACGGCGGCCCTGTCTTCCCTGCCAATACGACCTACCAACGAGATGCTGCCAACACCCTGTTGCTGGCCTTCAAGTCCCGCCCTCGCAATATCGCCTATCCCGGCCGTATCAAACTCATCTGAGGTGCCTATGTTCAATTATCTGTTTGACGGCGCGGGCGTTTTGTCCGGGCCTGTCGAGTTTTTCGTGACCCCGGGCATCGGTATTCAATTGCCCGGCAACGCGGTGGAACTGTCGTTCGAGTTACCCGCGCCTGAATCTGGTCGTACCTGGGCCCTGATCAACGGTGTACCGCGAGAAGTGATTGACCGGCGCGGTCCGGTTTTTCGCAAGGACGGTGGCGGGCAGCAGATCTGGAGTGAGTTGGGCGAGCTGCCCGAAACCTTGACAACCCAGCCCTGGCCCGGGGAATTCCATGTGTGGCGCGACAACGCATGGCAACTGGATGAGCAAGCCCGTTTGCACAGCGTTAGCCAGCAGATTCTGGAAGAGCGCGACACGCTGCTGCGCGACGCGGTCCTGCGCATCGCGCCGCTGCAATATGCCGAGGACATCGGCGACGCCAGCCACGAAGAGCAACTGCAATTGCTCGAATGGAAGCTTTACAGCGTCGAGCTGAACCGCATCGAAAAACAGGCCGGTTTCCCCGAAGAAATCACCTGGCCCGTTGTGCCCGGCACAACGTTGAACACCTGATTTCCAAGCAAGGAGAAATGTAATGGACTATCCAAACAGTATCCCCAGTGCCGGCCTGGTCAACGGCCGATTTGTCGATGAAGACCTGATCACGGGCAAGCCGGGATCGTTGATCCCGGCGAGTTGGGGCAATGGTGTTACGCAGGAAATATTGAAGGTCATCCAGAGCGCCGGGCTCACTCCGTCCGAATCCGCCAACGATCAGTTGCTGACCGCGTTGCGGGGTAACAAATTGTTTGCGACCCCACCGCAGTTCGACAGCGATCAGTCGGTTGCCACCACCGAGTTCGTGACCCGCAGCGGACTGCAGTATTCGGGGTTTGCTTCGTATGCAGCAAGTGTTGCGCTGACCGCGGCCAACGTCGGTGGAGTTGCCAGTTTTTCCAGTGCGACAGCGATTTCCACGACGTTGCCGGCCACGAGCAACATTGCCCACGGCAGCACCCTTCAGGTGATCAATGCCGGCACCGGCGTTTTGACCATCGCAACGGTCGGCAGCGATGTTATCAAGGCCTCCAATGGCGCTGGCGGGCCGATCGTCCTCGGGCTTGGCGATTGCGCCGAGTTCATCAAGCTCGACAGCCAATGGCGGTTGATTGGCGGAACAATGAGCAACCGTTACTCGTCGCTGTTGAGCGGATCCAGCGGCAATAGCGGTTATCAACGGCATGCGACCGGCAACATCGATCAGTGGGGCATGGCTGTTTCGGATGCAAATGGCGATATCAAAGTTGTCTTCCCTATTTCCTTCCCCAACGCTTTCAGCTCGATCGTGGCGATTCATTCGGGGGGAGATGGTGCCATGGTCATTCTCACTGGCAATCCGGCCCCGAGCAAACAGGGATGCACTTTGAAAATCCGCAGTTACACCGGCGATGTTGCGGCTAACTGGACTGTCCTCTATCACGCAAAGGGCTATTGAATGAATCCGTTCAACGTTCTGTTCAGCGCCAGCACCCGGGGCGTTTATGTACCGGGTATCAATTCGTCGGACATTCCCGATGACGTCATCGAAATTCCCCAGGCGTACTGGGAATCGCTGCTGCAACAACTGACGGTGTCTGCAAAAGTGATCGGCGTGCGTGCGGACAACGGTTATCCGGTGTTGGTCGATCCACCGCCTCCCTCTGCCGAAGTAGCGGCTGACGCAGAACGCCGCTGGCGCACGGCGCAACTGGCCGCGACCGACGGCCTGGTGGCCCGTGACCGCGATGAGCTGGAGGACGGCGGCGGCACCACCCTGACTACCGAGCAATACGCCGAACTGCAAGCATTTCGGCGAGCGCTGCGCGACTGGCCCCAAGCGTCGTTTTTCCCGTTCAGCGAGCATCGCCCGGTAGCGCCGCGCTGGTTGGCCTCGGCACTCTAATGGATCAAGGAATCTGAAATGGATTATCCGAAAAGCGTTCCCGGCTCAGGCCTGGAGAATGGCAGGTTTGTCGATGAGGATCCGATTGCAGGAAAACCGGGATCGTTGATCCCGGCTAGCTGGGGCAACAGTGTGACCCAGGAAATGCTCAACGCGATCACGGCCGCCGGCCTGACGCCGGATGAGGAGCAGACCGATCAATTGGCACAGGCCATTCGGCAACTGGCGAAGCCCGATCCGCTGCAGCAGTTTCCTGTTCAGGTGTATCGCAAGAATCTGTTGATCAATGGCGGATTCAATATCTGGCAACGCGGCACGACCAATCAGGCGCCGAACATCGGTGGGTATGTGGCGGATCGCTTCCGCTGCGACTGGAACGGCAACGCAGGTGTCAGCATTTCGCGCCAGGATTTTGCCCTCGGTCAAACCGAGGTCACTGGCGAACCCGCTTTCTTCCTGCGTTGGCAGCAGGCCACTGCGGGCACCGGGGCAACGGTGCATAGAGTCTCCCAGAGCATCGAATCGGTCAGGACCCTGGCCGGGCGAACGGCGACGGTCAGCTTCTGGGCGCGGTCCGATGCGACGCGTCCTTTGCGCGTCACGATTGCCCAGCAGTTCGGGGCGGGAGGCTCGGAAGGTGTGGTGAAGGTTGTCGACGTCTTTCAACTGAGTACGTCGTGGAAGAAATACAGCGCAACGTTTCAGGTACCAACCATCGCCGGGAAAATGCTCGGCGTGAATGACTGCCTGACCTTGTCGTTCGATCTGCCGCTCAACGTGTTGCAAACCGTCGATCTGGCACAAATGCAGTTGGAAGAGGGGCCGGTCGCAACACCGTTTGAATACCGTCCCTTGGCCGAAGAGTTGACTCTCTGTCAGCGCTATTTCGAAAAATCTTTTGTAAATCGTCTGCCTGTCCGTTCGAACAACGGTCCAGCAACCTGTATCGCCACCTTTTCCCAAGTGGCGGCAGCCAATTCCGGCCAGTATGGAATGTGTATCGACATGCAGGTGCCCAAGCGTGTACAGCCTACGGTCGTAACGTATTGCCCGGGGGAGGCGAGCAATCAAGTCTGGCATTCATCGCTGGCGAAGGCCTGCACAGGAACCATCCTGCAAAGTGTGAGCGAGCGAGGGTTTGCGCTTGCCACCGTGACGCCCCCAGGCAGCTTTCCCGGGCAGGCCTTGCAGGTCGATTGGACCGCGGACGCGGAAATCTAGGAGGCAAGTCCATGAGTTATCAGCTCACATCGTCTGGCGTTCTGCGCCTGAGTGATTCAGCGTTCATTCCACAGGAATCAAGCAACCGTGACTGGGTGGAGTACCAGGAGTGGCTGGTGTCCGGGGGACAGGTACTGCCACTGGATCCGCCGAATTCGACGGCCAGTCAAGGCATGCTGGGTTTGTTCAAGCGAATGATTCAGGTGTCCCCGGACAGCACTCTGAAAACTGAGGTAAACAATGGCTGATCAGCTTTGTTCGCCAACCGTGATTCAATCGGAGCATCCAGGGAGGACCGAGCATTATGCAAATCACTGAAGACAACCTACTCAACATCATGCCCAACGCCCGCCGCCAAGCGGGCGTTTTTGTTTCTGCACTCAACGATGCCATGGCTCGCCATCGCATCGACACACCTAAACGCGTGGCTGCGTTTCTCGCCCAGATCGGACACGAATCGGGGCAATTGCAGTACGTGCGTGAACTGGGCAACAACCAATACCTGAGCAAATACGATACCGGTACGCTGGCCTTGCGTCTGGGCAACACGCCCGAGGCCGATGGCGACGGGCAGAAGTATCGCGGGCGCGGGCTGATCCAGATTACCGGCCGCGCCAACTATCGCCAGTGCAGCCTCGGGCTGTTCGGTGACGAGCGCTTGCTGGCGCTGCCGGAACTGCTGGAACAACCGCAATGGGCGGCCGAGTCCGCTGCGTGGTTCTGGGCGCAGAACGGCCTGAACGCGCTGGCGGATCAGGATCAGTTCAACAGCATTACCCGGCGGATAAACGGCGGGTTGAACGGCTTGCAGGATCGCCTGGAACTCTGGGGGCGGGCGAGGGCGGTGCTATGTCTGCCTTCGGTCTGAGCGTCTGGCGGCTGATCGGTCTGATGCTGCTGGCCGCAGGTTCGGCAGCGCTGGCCTGGCAGTTTCAGGACTGGCGCTACGGCCGCCAACTGGCCGAACAGGCGCGGTTGCACGCCGAAATCCTCAATCAACTGACCCTGACGGCCGCTACCGCGCAACAGGCCGAACAGGACAAGCGTCTGGCCCTGGAGCAACGGCTCACGGCCAGTGAACAAACCCATTATCGAGCACTGAACGATGCCCAACGTGATCAGGATCGCCTGCGCGATCGTCTTGCCACTGCTGATCTGCGCCTGTCAGTCCTCATCGACGCAGGCGACGCTGCCCAAGGCTGTGGTGTGCCAGCCGCCTCCGGCGCCGGCGGCGTGGATCATGCAGCCGTACGCGCCCGACTTGACCCGGCGCATGCTCGACGAATTGTCGCCATCACCGGCGAAGGCGACCGCGGACTGATCGCCTTGCAGGCCTGTCAGGCCTATATCAGAGCGCTGGCGCCTGCACATTTTGAATAAGCTTGTGTATTGAAAGCGCAACCGGCTCGTGTACGGTGGTACCCATTCCATCCGATCCGGAGCGCGCCGTGAAAGAAATCACCCAACTGGCGGCCGAACTTGGCCGACGTCTGCAATTGCTCAATGCCCACGTCACTACGGCCGAGTCGTGCACCGGTGGCGGGATTGCCGAAGCCATCACCCGCATTCCGGGGAGTTCGGCGTGGTTCGAAGCGGGTTACGTGACCTATTCCAACCGCCAGAAAACCCAGCAGTTGAATGTACCGACGGAGCTGTTCGGCACCGTGGGCGCGGTCAGTCGCGAAGTGGTCGAGGCCATGGTGAGCGGCGCCCAGGAAAAAAGCCTGGCGCGGTTTGCCGTGGCGGTTAGCGGCGTGGCCGGGCCGGACGGCGGTTCGCCGAACAAACCGGTGGGCACCGTTTGGTTGGCGTGGGGCGTGGGCGACCAGGTTTCCAGCGAGGTTCAACACTTCCCCGGCAACCGCGACGAAGTCCGCCGACAAACGGTGAAGGCCGCGCTAGAGGGCTTGCTGCGACTAGCGGCACGAGAAATCGAAAATCAGGGGT
>Ga0207696_1001810_pt1 | contig 11018 bp, 9 predicted proteins | sample KBSS54metaG_FD_184403 | JGI IMG/M metagenome (GOLD analysis project Ga0207696, IMG submission 184403) | Switchgrass rhizosphere microbial communities from Kellogg Biological Station, Michigan, USA - KBS S5-4 metaG (SPAdes) (version 2) | ecosystem: Host-associated > Plants > Roots > Rhizosphere >...
GTACTTCCGCACCAAGCAGGAAAACAAAGCCGTGTTGGACGGCGACCTGACCACCCCCACCGGCAACGACGCCTACAAGGCCGGTTCCGGCCAGGAAACCGACGGCATCGACCTGGAAATCGCCGGCGCACTGACCCCCAGCTGGAACGTCTACGCCGGCTACACCTACCTGCACTTCCGCCGCATCGACAGCGACGGCCGCAGCGACCCATCACACCTGTTCAAGGCCTCCACCACCTACCGCCTCTCCGGCCCACTGGACCGCCTGACGCTTGGCGCAGGGGTTACCGCGCAGAGCAACATCCGTGCGGTGTCCAGCCCCGCAGGCCAGCCCACCAATGGCGTAAGCGCAGGCTCGACCGACGTCAACTGGTCGGGGTATGCGATCTGGAATGCCATGGCCAAGTACCAGCTGACGGACGAGACCAGCGTTAGCCTCAATGCCAATAACCTGTTCGACAAGCATTACTACACCCGCTACGGCTTCTATGCCGGGGCAATCTATGGTGACCCCCGCAATCTGTCGCTGACACTCAGCACGTCATTCTGACGCCCACCCCTGTAGGAGCAGCCTTGTGCTGCGAATGGGCCGCAAAGCGGCCCCTTTCCCACCCCGATCAACTGCATTGCACCCCCGACACCTCATCAATCGGCTTATCCAACCGGTCCTCAAACCTGTCCCAGTCCTCGCCGAACAACTCCACCGGATGCATGGTCCGATCCGCCCCATTGCCACAGGCCAGTGCCTTGGCTGGGCAATAGAGGTCGCAGCCCCAGCAGATGCGCTCGGGGTGGCTGGGGTGGGTGGGGAATTTTTTGGGCATGGTGTTCAGTCCTCGCAGGTGGGGGCTGATTTCACGCTAGGCGGTTTGGTGGTTTGGGTTTTGATTGAGATCAAGGTGGGGTTGGGTGTTGCGGTATGGCTTTCAAATTACCGTTTCAATGATGGCACAAACAAAAAAGGCCCACCTTTCGGTGAGCCTTTTTTGATACTGCGTACGGCACCAGGAGTCGAAGAAGTATTTAACTATATGATTTCCATGTACTTTATAGTTAGACTCAAGATTTTGTATCTCTAAAAATACCCTTTAGAATCTGCGCCTTCACTCCTTTGTGTGCGGAAGCACGTATCGAGTGGGTAGAGAGGGGTACTGCTGGAGCTTTACGCTAGGCGATAGCTAGCCAATCAAGCCTTGGACTGTTCACAGGCTCCTATCGGCTGGGATTAGGTCATCGAAAAACGAGATAATCGAGCATCCTTCACTTTCCTGGTAGGCCTTAAGCTAAGAGGAAAGTGAAGGAGTCAAGACCGGAGAACTCACGAGGATTCAACGAGGCAAAGCTTTCGTGCATAGAACAACCTTGCCGTGATGCTGGTGTGTGCGACCGCAAACGGTCTTCTATGTGCGTGAAGCATCCGAGTCAGTATACTTCTTGACTGACCTTAGCGTCTAGCTCCTTAGAGAAATCAAAATCGCCCCATTTGGTGAACCAGTATTCGCTATAATTTTGAACTCTTAGCAGATAATTTTTTGGCAAGCCATATTGTTCAAGAATTCTGATTTTAGTTTCATTGCTCACGAAGGGACACGCTGTAAGGTCCAATGCCAAATGAAGCATTTCAGAATCACCGATCAACGAATCTTGCTTCAATCTGAATCTCTCTAATATATGATTTTCCAACGCAGTTCTTAACAGCGAGTAACGGGTCTTTTTTTCTATGTAGAAAAAAAGAGTGACTATAGAAAAATAGTCAAGGCTAGATTTTGTTTGAAACTGTCCATCTGAGAAGTCAAAGCCAAAGCTGTGTCCGAGAACTTTTTCATCTATGCGATAGTTTTTGCCAAGTTGGCGCATTAATACGAGCAAATACATCGTCTCGATTTTTGCGCTTTTCCCGTCGGAGCTGTGATCCATGATGCTTCGGCATCTCTCATAAATGACCTGTGAGATTGATGCCTCATAGCTTAAACCGATTGGGTCGGACTTGTAAAACGACAAGATACGTTGGCAGATACGGCAAAGTTTAATAGTTGTGTTTACTTTTGGTGACACGGCATAGATGAAAAAGACAAAGCCTAGAAGAGCTTCTATGGACTTTGAAAAGCTCTTGTCGGTACCACTAAGGTTTTCTATCTTCTTGTAGCTTTCAATTAACGATCCTACTTTGCGCTCTATCACGGAAAGAGAATAATTTAATATTTCCCCGTAATTAACTCCTGAGGTGGCAAGGATTGACTTGAAGTCTGTGATTAGTGAAGATCTTCCAATATAAATTTCTCCCCTTGGAAGCTTCTCTCCATCCTTGACTTCTGAAGAAATTTCATAAGCTAACGTACGATCAAAAAGATCGGAGATACGCTTCTTTGCAATAGATATCGGCGTAATTATAGGGCGCTGTAGTGTTTCTTCTTTGCCCTTGTTCAAAGATAGCTTGTATAGCTTCAGGCTTTCTTGCAATGTCATTTTTATCTGATGGCAGACTTCTTCGTTATTGTAAAAGACAAAATAGTCATCTACATATCGATAAATCTTGAAGTCTGAATTGTGTACATACCCTTTTTCAAGCAGTTTTCCAGAAATTTCAGTATCAACAGCTTGGAGTATTATTTCAGCGAAAATCCTTGAAACCTCAGGGCCGATCAAAATCCCGTTTGTTTCGTTATGATTCAACTTTTGCATCAACGAGTCAAATTTTCCCGCAAATGAGCCTAGTATCGGCTTAAGGTTTTGCTTTGCGAAATCCTTCCCATATATTGCCCACGCTAGGGAGTGTGTGTATATGCTATCAAAACAACCAGACACGTCGAACTTTGTGAGGTTTCTGAAATCGCGCTCGCTACGCAGGTGTTCCCTCGATTCGTAGAACTTAAAAACATTGCTAAAACGTTCATATACGAAGAATGACTTTAAGTTTTCATAGTTTTCGCCGTCTACTTCTACCAAGGCATCAGATTTATCTTGTCTCTCTATTTGTGAGCGAAAATCTATATACGTACATCCAGCAACTCTCTTGGGGGATCGCAGGCTGAACTCACTTCTGCCAGTGTAATAAATCATCAGGTCTTTATATTGATCATAAAAATCTACTACGAGCAATTGACCTTTGGGGTGCATTAGCGACAATTGTCTTAGCTGATCTTGCTTATGTGTCGTCGAAAAAATGAAGGGGACAGTGTGGACGAAATCCGATTTGTCCAAATAAATTAGAGAGTGAGATTCGCTGTCTTCGGTGACATGCTTGACAACTTTGCTTGGCTGGATACCAAGAATCATTTTTACAAGATTGTCTAGTACTTCATCTTTTGTAGTCCATGAGATCGTATTCCCATTGAACTTTATGTTGTGTTCGCACAAGAATCTGTAGAAGTATCTATTTGAGAAAACTATAGGCACTTCGTATGGAAGTACATCTGATAATACAACTCGCTCAATTGGGAAATTTATGGATAGTGCTTTTTTTCTAGACATGCTTCCAGCCTCGCGAAAGCTCTGAAAGCTGTTTGGGGTCAAAATTTCTAAACAATTTGTCTTTGAACCCTTGCGCGAAAGATAGTTTCGAGAGTTTTCTCGATAGTGACGGGCTGGTAATGCTCTTGATTTTGTTGATGTAGTAGCTATCTAGCCCAGAAAGCTGAGTGGTCTCAGTGATAAACTTGTTGCTAAAGTAGACTCCAATGAACGCGTTGCTTTTCCTATTGAATAAGCGCATGTTTCCGGTCAAGAAAAGACATCTGAGCATTAGTTCCTGTTCAGATTTTTTGGGGATGAATAAAGATTTTGAAGCGTAGTCGGAAAATGCTTTGTCGATGCGTGATTTATATTTGTCAAATTTTCTCTGGCTCAGTCTTACGGCTAGACTGCTTTTGGAAACGTCAAATGTATATCCGAGGTAGTCAAACTTGCCTTTTTGCTCAGTCAGTAAATCAATCACTTTTGTTTTGGCATTAAATTTCAGTCCCTTTGCCTCAAGTATTTTGCTGAGAGTAGGCAGGTACTGATCTGCGAGTTCTTTTCGCTGTGGGGCATACATGAGAACCATGTCGTCAACGTATCTTGCATAATAAAATATATCTTCTTGTCGTTTGATTTCGGCATCAATGCTTGAGAGGTATATTTCGGATAGGTACGCACTTATACCTATGCCGCGCGGTAGTCCGTTCACGTCCCCAGATACAACGACATAATCTTTCATAAGTCGTGTTAGAATTCTTTTGATTAGCACCGAAAGCTCAGGCGCCTGATGAATTCCATCGAGTAACTCCTTGTGCCTTACAGACTCATAAAATGATTCTACATCTGATCTAATGATGTACTTTGGTACGCCATCTAAAGCCAGTGATTTTATTTGGCTGACTAGAATGTCACGCGGAGGCATACGAAGCTCATATAAAGTTTTGAGCGCTTGCTGAACAAACCTCATTGCGAGTATTTGATCTAAGCAATTTCCTGCGCCGTAAACATTTTTACCTCCAACTGGAGCCGGCAGAAGCGTGATGTTTATTCTGAAGTCTTTGCTGCTAACTGCTTTGCTAACCCTCTCCAACTCAGACTCAATCAAAGTTAAATGTTGAGACTTACGTTTCTCTATAACAGTATTCAATCGTGACATACGTTTGTCGTAGAACGCGAGAGTAGTTTTCCCCGTACGTAAGCGGTAGCGTGCAAATGATCTTAGCTTATTCAGCTTGTAGAGTTTTACTCTTATAGCGAAAGCGGTTGGGATATACCGCTCTTCTAAATCCCCACCCTTTTCTCTATCAGCCTTTAGTAGCTTATTAAGATTTTTTATCGAGAAGGACTGATCCATAGTTAAGGTTAACCTTCCATATTTTTCTAGATGTGTGATCCGTATGGCTAATAAGCGACTCTACCCGATTTTCGAGCAAGGCTACGTCCCAGTGATGGATTTCGTTTGAAGATGTTAATTTTCTTTATCTGCGAACGTTTTGTAATTATCCATTGATCCAATGGCCGTTCTTAGTCGATTACTGTTCGTCCAGACCACTAGGACCAGATCCCATTCAGCGCTTGAAAGCCCATGACGTTTCTAAGCGTCGCGTGATCAGTCGGATTGTTAACACGTAATAGTAGCGTGTCGCCTCACTCCGCCGGCTAATGCAATGTTCGAGAAACCAGTCCACATGCTTTTTCTGCCAACCCCACGGCGTCTCTCGCTGCCAGCGTTCTGCAATTTCAGCCTGCATGATTTTCGCCTGGCGAACGTGGCGTTGCCGCGTTGCGTGCGAGCCGGTCAGAACTCCAGCCAAAAACAGCTCCATATCGAATGGCTTACTCATGCCCGGCCACCAATGTAGGCGGCGACCACGTCAATCCGCCCGTGCCCCAGCTCGCAGCTGATTTGCCACCGGGCCTCACGATCAAGGTTCCTATCTACCTGGCAACATTGGCCGCCGTTGATTGGCGCGAGGTGTTGGGTGATCTGCTCGTAGCGCTCACATGCGTACGCCGCTCGTAGCTCATGGAAGCCCTTGAGGTTATGCGCATGCAGGATATCCCGCGCAGAGCGGATGCTTTCTTGCAGAAGATTCAGGTAGCTCTCATTTGGCGCAATCAGGTTTCGGCTACCTGAAGGTGACGCTTTCGATGCGAATCCAAGAGCATCACGAATATGATCATCCACGGCTATCCAACGTGGCGCCGAAGCGCCGGCGCGGCCACCTTTGGTGCCTTCCTGGATGTTGATTTTGCCGCAGGCTTCAGCCTGACGGCTAAGTCGTGGCAGGTCAGCCAATATGGCTTCACGCAGGCGCATGCCAGTGGCTCGCGCCAACAGGACAATCGCGGCGGCCCGTTGCTGATGATTTCGGCAAAGCGCATTGACGATCTCTTTACCCTGATCGCGGTTTTGGCCCTGCGGTACTGAGTGGCGAATCCCGGTGCGCTGCATTCCCAACGCCTTGCTCGGACTGGGCAATTTCACACACTGATCACCGCGCAGCGCCGCCATTGTCCTGTTAACGCTGGATAGGCGGTTTTGTGCGGTGCTGATGGCGAGGCTACTGCACTCAACCGCATCGCGCAGGTACGCCGCATAGTCCGCCAATACCTTCCGATCAATCTGCCGCGCATCATTGATACCGGGCCCTTGTTCGGAGCGGCACCACTTTACGAATGCCAACCACCGGTCACAGTGCGCTTTGACCGTTCCGTAATGGCCGCCGTCGAACATGTCTTTCAGTGCCTGCGGTCCTGCATAGCTCAATTGCCTACCGTAGCCAAAATTGCGGCCGTCGCGCCTACCCACCAATGCCATGTCGGTCACCTCATCGTTCGCTCTCCTATCCTCGCCCCACGTCATCCCGCCAAGAATGCTGAGTGTTATCAGGGATCAAGGCCCCTGCGACCTGTGGGGAATGTCCTCTTCGCGGGACTGGCGGCTCCTTACGTCCGGGAGCAAGGGCATCTCATGATCTGGCCTCCTGAACACCGTTACCGGTGGGCGGGTGGAGGCAGCACTGGCTGACGAGACCAGCGCCTGAAGATCCTGAGCCATGTGCAAGCAGCAATGCGATGACCGGGGCATACCTGACTGTCAGTCAGGTGCAGTCCATTCCTTGGTCTGCGGCACCATCATCTACAGCGCTGTTGCTGGTGACATCGGCGTTTGTCACGCCGACTGTCACGAGGGGGAATGCCGCAAAGCCTTGTGCGATCAGGGCTGCAGCAGTGGTAGAAGTGCCCGTCTCTTTCCAGAAGAAAGAGACGGGCACAGGTTGGCGCAGTATTCGGCCAAGCGGATAGGTTGCTGCAGGGCAGCGAGGTACGTTGTATCTGGCGCACGAGCGCTATATGTGTAAGAGCATCCATCACATGGGTAGTGACCGTACGAGCTGCCGGATGCGAATCGTACTTGGGCTGAACCACCGCGGGAGCGGCGTGACCTTTAAGGTTCGGGTCACCTGGGGTGCTGTCATCGACAGCGCTTGCAACTCCCGATCTACGCCTGTGGACAATGTTCGTCAAGTGGTGCGATTTCAGGGGTTTAGCGCCTGTGGATAAAACTATCCTCCGGTGGACATCAATGGTTTTCCACAGACGTACGCTGTGCCAGCAGATTTTTTCTTAGGTATGGTCCTTTCAAACGGGGCGGCTTTGCAGCCCCGTTTGAAAGGACCCGCGCGGAGGAGCTTCATGCGGTGCTGTGGGTAACTTCACAGCGAGTTTGAGGTGGTGGTGCGGCGGGTTACTCGGTCCGCTTGGCACTGCGAAGCCGCGTGACGTTTTCGCCCGTCTGCCTGGCAAACTCATGCGGCGTCACATGGTCCTCGCGGTTCGCCTCTAGAAACCGGCTCCACCAGGTCATGATCATCCGGCGCTCTTCGAGGAACTCGGCCTTGTGGGTATAGGCGGCCCGCACGTTGTTGCGTTCCTTGTGGCTCATCTGCCGCTCGATAGCTGTCTCCGACCACAGCCCGGACTCGACCAGCGCACTGCACGCCATGGCCCGGAACCCGTGGCCGCAGATATCCACCTTGGTGTCATAGCCCATCGTCCTTAGCGCGGCGTTCACCGTGTTCTCGGACATCGGTTTCCACGGCTTGGCATCTCCCGCGAACACCAGATCGAACTTGCCGGTGATCGCGTGGATCTGCTCAAGCAAGGCCACTGCCTGCGGCGATAAGGGTACAACGTGGATGTCCCCGGCCATTTTTGTACCCCTTGTGGAAAAGGGCACACCATCCAGCGCCGGGCGGGTATCGGGGATCTCCCAGATTCCCCGCTTGAGGTCGAACTCGTTCCAGCGGGCGAAGCGCAGTTCACTGGAGCGTACGAACACGTGCAGCGATAGCATCACCGTGAGGCGCGTGAGCGGGCGACCTTTGTAGCCGTCGATACGCGCCTGTAGCTCAGGCAACCGCGATAAGGGTAGTGCGGGTCGATGTGTAACCCGTGGCGTTTTGATCGAGCCATCGAGATCGTGAGCAGGGTTCGCCGTGATCAGCCGCAGCCGTTTGGCTTCGCGCATGATGCTTTGCAGGTAGTTCTTGATCCTGAGCGCCACGTCGATGGTGCCGCGCTTCGTCACGGCTTCTAGTGGCTGCATGAGGTCGTGGGTGTCCAACTCAACGATTGCCCTGGCACCGAGCAAAGGGAATACATGAGTCTTCAACCGGCTGAATACAGTCTTGGCGTGGCCCGGCGCCCACTTGGGCACCATCCCGGCATACCAATCGAGCGCAACGCTTTCGAAGGTACGGCCATTGATTACGGCTTGCACCTTGGCCTGCTGCTTGGATTGGATGGGGTCAATGCCGTTGGCGAGCTGCTGTTTGAGCTCGAAGCGCTTGTGGCGAGCGTCAGCCAGCCCGACCACCGGGTAATTGCCGAGTGAGGTTAGGCCCTCGCGACCATCGGGCTTCACGTACCTGAGCCGCCAGCCTTTGCGACCGTTGGGCTTCACGAGCAGGTAAAGGCCATCGCCGTCAAAAAGCTTGTACTCACGTTCGCGAGCCTTTGCAGTGCGGCAGGCGTTGTCGGTAAGGGGAGCCGTTGTGCGAGCCATAAGGGTACTTTCCAATGTCGAATTGGTAGGTATCCTTAAAAGTACCCTTATTAGCGCTGGCTACCCTCGGAATCCGACGGAACGCCAAAACGAAAAAACCCGCCAGAAGGCGGGTTTTTCGGGGGTTCCAGAGATTTTGAAAGCTTTCTATGGAACCTTGAATGGTGCCGGCACCAGGAATCGAACCCGGGACCTACTGATTACAAGTCAGTTGCTCTACCATCTGAGCTATACCGGCAATGGGGCGTCATTATAACGATCGTTCGACGCCTGTAAACCACTTCCTTTCAAATACTCGAAAATGACCTAAGTCACCGGCCTAAAAGGAGAATTTTCCTACCAGCCGCGGTGGATGGTATTGACGTTTGGCTCGGTCTTGCCGGGGTTGAAGAACAGCTTGTCGTTGTCGCAGCCGCGCTTGCGGCAGGGGCTTTCGGTGCGCAGGGGCAGGCCGTTGTCACCGCCCAGCTGCATGGCTGGGGTGTTCCAGCCCAGGTTGCTGGTGGGCTGGGGCGCGGGGCTGTTGCTGCAGGCGGTCAGGGTGAGCGCGAAGGCCAGCAGGGCGAGGGGTTTGGCTTGGGTCACGATGTCTGAGTCCGTTTGTCCATGTCGGTCTGGCGCAACGCCAGACGGTCGCGGGGCTGGCGGGCAGCGCGCGACGTAGCTTTTTAATGATTTGGAGTGGGGATGATACACGGTTGGCTCGGGATTGCGGTGCCTTGGGCGGGGGGGCGCTGAATGTGCGGGCCTCTTCGCGGGGCAAGCCCGCTCCCACAAAGACCGGGCGGTGGGGCTGTCAGGTTCGGGGGCATCTGTAAGGGATTTCTGAAGCTGAAACCAAATGCTTCAGGGTTGGGGTGTTTGGGAATTATCCTACGCAGCTAGCTGAAGCTTCACTGTTGGCGGGGAAGTGGCCCAGGGATACCGTTCCTGGGTCGCCAATTTCCTGGTGACCGGGTGTGAGAACCCGATGAGGAGCTACTTGGCTGGCCTTTTATGGCGGTCGTACGCGGGCAGACTTCGGTCTGGCCGAGCTTTGTAGCTCCCTCGGTTTTCTCACCCCGTGTACGACTGCCACCTAGATCCGTGAGAAAGATCCAAGTGGCGGTTTCTCGTTCAACGGAGCTGCTGCCATGAAGAAAATCGTTCCAGACCCACCGCGCCCCCTCATCACCACGCCATACTTCTCGATCCACAGCGACATCTCTCCAACCGACGCCATCGCCCACGCCCTCGAGCTGATGCGGGTCGCAGCCGAAACCATCGATAACCATTGCCGTAACCACGCCGGAGAGCCCGGCCTGCACCTGCTGGTCAACGCCGCCCATGCAGCCGATTCGGCCTGCGTGCTGGTGCAGCATGCGAAGCGGCGATTGGAAGACGCCCAGGCTGAGGAGACGTTGGAATGAGTCTTGAGCCAAAGCCTGTTACCACTGCTGGCCTCGAAACATTTCTGGAGGTTGGTAACCCGCCGGTGGGCCTTTTGCGTGTGCAGTCTGGTATTCCGATTGAAGCGGCGTATGAGCAGGTGTCAGTGCTGCTGGGCTACATCAAGCACCTGGTGCGTGAAGGTGATATGGAGGACGACCATAAGCTGCTGGGTGCGGCGGATTACCTCAGTTCATTGGCTAAGGCTTTGATGAACGATATCGAGATGGGCAGGAATAAAGTCCGTTGAAGTGTGGGTAATGCTGTTCACTTAAGTTATGCATCGCCTGAGGTGGGGCCGCTTTGCGGCCCAATCGCGACACAAGGCCGCTCCCACAGTGTCCGCGCATGCCTTGTGAGCGAAGGCGAGCCCGCTCCTGCAAAGGGCGGGTTCTGCCTAATGGAATTTTTGTTTATGCACAAGAGGCATTGCCCGCTTGCGCGAAAGGCATGCCGACTGGCGGCACCGTCGGTCTTTGCGCAAATGCCTGTTTTTACTGGGCTTGGCGAGCACTTCGGAATAAGCCAGGCGTTTGAAATAGCGCTTGGCTGCGAACATTCATCACAAGCTTGTTCACAGACTTATCCACAGGTTGTGCTGTGGCTAACTGTCGCGTTCTGCCAGTAAAAGCAGGTTGCGTGGGGTGAGCGGGTAATCGCAGAAGGTACCCAGGCGTACGGTGTAGCCTTGCTCTTCAAGGAACAGCGCGCGGTCGAGTACCAGCCACAGCTCCAGGGGGCGGCGGAACAGGTTGCGCACCCGCTCGAGGTTGCGCACTGCAGCCAAGCGCTGCCAGCCGGCGGCTTCGAGGGCTTCCCAGTCGGGAGTGAGGGTGAGTTCCAGGTCGCGCAGCACGGCTAGGTCGCGGCAGTATTGCTCGAAGGGTTTGCTCAGCCAGGCTACCGGCAGCGAGGGGGTGGGCAGGTACTCGTCGGTTTGGCGTTGTTGGCGCTGCAGCAGGTCGAAGCCCAGGCGCCGGGCCATGGAGCAGTCGCGCTGGTGGCGCACGCGTGCGCCGGCGGTGACGGTTTCGCTCAGGGGCAGGCCGAGGTCGGTCAGTGA
>Ga0207696_1001813_pt1 | contig 10997 bp, 9 predicted proteins | sample KBSS54metaG_FD_184403 | JGI IMG/M metagenome (GOLD analysis project Ga0207696, IMG submission 184403) | Switchgrass rhizosphere microbial communities from Kellogg Biological Station, Michigan, USA - KBS S5-4 metaG (SPAdes) (version 2) | ecosystem: Host-associated > Plants > Roots > Rhizosphere >...
GGGCAGGTCCATGCAATGTTGACCCGGGTATCCCAGGAGGCACCCGAACTGGACTTGCTGATATATCAAAGGCAGCTAAACGATAAATATTAGTTTGGCGATTGCCCTGCTCCCTGCCGATCGGTATACCGTGATGGTAGCATTGTTTTGCCAACTTCTGCTCTGCGCTCACACCGGACCTGGCTGTCTTGCTCCTGTCTGCTCCGTACTGGGAGTCCAACCGATGGATACAACAATTAGCGCAATGCTTTTGATAAACAGACGGCCTCTGTCCGACCTATGTATGGGCCATAATTCTCAATACGGACATACCCATTTTGTTCGTAAAAATTGACGGCCCTAATATTGATATGTCGTGTTTCCAGCCTAAGTTCGTTATATCCCATCTCTATTGCTGATGTTTCCAGATAAGCAAGTAATGTTTTGCCAATGCCTGGCACGCTTCGGTCAGAAAACATCCTTTTTAGCTCAGCTATATTTTGCGTTAATGGCCTTATAGCACCACATCCTATCACTTCGCCATGCGTATTTTTTGCCAACACCCACAATGCTTTGTCATTATTCATTGCATCAACGTTGAAATTGCTTTTGCCGTTATCACCCGTAATTGCGGCAAGTTCCGCTGACAGCATTTCAATTAAGTGATGGGAATCTGAAGAAAATGGATCTGATTTCTCTATTGTGATCATGGCTATATCCTGTTCGCTGTATTAATTATTGGGAAGCATGTCGGTTCGTTATTTCAGGCTCATTTCATTGCGTTGTAAACTTTGAAGCCGGGATTTTTTTCAAAAATATCAGCAACAAAATCCATGAATACAATCGCCCGTTTTGGTAAAAGGCGATTAGCAACATAAACGGCTTGAATGGGAACAGGTGATGCCGTGTAGTCAGTCAGTAATAATTGTAAGTTGCCATTTTCCAGCCCCTCTTCGAACAGCCATTCTGGGCCTTGCGCGATCCCAATCCCTGCATTGACAAATTTCTGTACTGCTTCGGGTGAATTGACCCTGAGCCGACCAGAAACAGGAACATTGATATCCTGAAATCTCCAGGTCGCGCCCGTTGTTAGCAAGGTATAGATCAAACAATCATGTTTTTTCAAATCCTCTGGTGTATTAGGGGTTCCGTGTTTAGCTAAGTACTTGTTACTGGCAACACAAACTCGCTCATACATGCCAAGTCTGCGGGCACGCATAGCACTGTCCTCCAGGTGTCCAATGCGGATTGCCAGCTCAGCCCCTTCATCAATGAGATTGATATAGCGGTCATTAATCTGAAGATCGAGTGTTAGCTCAGGGTAGCGTTCTAAAAAATCGGGGATGTGCGGGACTAAGAATGTGTGTGCCAATGCTGTGGGGCAAGCAACGCGTAATAGCCCTGTGGGTGTTACATTTTCCCTGAAAGAAGACTCGGACTCTTCGACGGCTTCCAGAATACGTCTTGCTTCGAGATAATAACGTTCTCCTTCAGGCGTCAGTGAAAGCTTGCGGGTTGTTCTGTGAAGTAACCGCGTCTGCAAATGCTCTTCGAGGGCTGCAACATGACGGCTCACGTTCGGTTGCCCTAAGCCCAACCCCCTGCCGGCAGCCGAAAAGCTGCCAGTTTCAGCGGTACGGACAAAGCATGTCATCAAAAGTAATCTATCCATCCTAAGACCCATTTATGCTGTTAATGCATGAAAGATATTTAAAAATACAATCTTATCACTATCTGAGCATGAGCATAGAGTGGCTATCAAATCGGTCATTCGCCGGTCAGTAGTGAAAACTAACAGGAGATTTTTATATGGCTAGATTACAAGGTAAACGCGCACTGATCACGGGAGGTACAAGTGGTATTGGTCTTGAAACGGCGAAGCTGTTTGTTGCGGAAGGTGCACGCGTAATTGTTACGGGTGTTAACCCTGATTCTGTCGCAAAAGCTAAAGTAGAACTGGGTAATGATGTGTTAGTCGTGCGTGCTGATTCCGCTGATGTGAGCGCACAAAAAGCTCTGGCTCAGACAGTTCAGGAACACTTTGGACAACTGGATATCGCTTTCCTGAATGCGGGTATATCACTGTATATGCCAATTGAGGCATGGACAGAAGAGCAGTTCGATCGCATTTATGATATCAACGTTAAAGGTCCTTACTTCCTCATGCAGGCGCTTCTGCCAGTGTTCGCAAGCTCTGCATCAGTGGTCTTTAATACCTCTATAAATGCTCACACGGGACCCGTGAACTCTTCAGTTTATGGCTCAACCAAAGCAGCGTTACTGAACATGTCGAAAACACTTTCTAACGAGTTACTTTCTCGTGGGATCCGTATCAACGCAGTAAGTCCTGGCCCTGTTGATACACCGCTTTACGATAAGGCGGGGATCCCAGTGGAATATCACGATCAAGTGATGAAAGATATCGTTGCAACCATTCCAGCAGGTCGTTTTGGTAAGCCTCAGGAAGTCGCACAAGCGGTACTTTACTTTGCATCTGATGCGTCTGCCTGGACCGTGGGTTCAGAGATCATCATCGACGGCGGCGTTTCAATCTAAGCCACAAAAATAAGATTTATCCTTCATCAAGCCCGCCACCTTTTTATAGCGGCGGGCTATCATTTTATCTGGAGTTTGAGATGTCTACCCATGGCCTGACGCTGATTAGCCACCCACTATGTCCCTTTGTGCAGCGCTCAGCGATAGTTCTGCTTGAGAAAAATGTGCCATTTGAACGCGTAAATGTAGACTTATCGGCGAAACCGGACTGGTTTCTTGCTCTGTCACCCACTGGCAAGGTGCCGCTGCTTAAAGTGCATCAGGCGAATGGCGAAGATGCGCTTATTTTCGAGAGCATGGTGATCTGCGAGTACCTGAATGAAACGCAAGACGGTGATTCGATGTATGCTGACGATGCATTAGTAAGAGCCAGGCAGCGCGCATGGATCGCGTTTTCTACCTCAATGCTTGGAAATGTATGGCAATTTTTAAACGCGACCGATCGGGCCATTGCAGACAGCAAACGCGCGTTGTTCCGTGTGCAGCTTGAACGTATCGAAGCTGAATTGAGTGTGGGATCTTATTTCTCTGGTGCCGAATTCAGTATGGTTGATGCGGTCTACGCCCCTATTTTCCGTTACTTCTCCATTATCGATGCATCAGTCTCTGAGGCGATTTTTGATGGACTTGCGCGCACTTCCTTATGGAAAGCTGCACTGGCAAAAAGGGAAAGCGTGAAAGCCGCTGTATCATCAGATTATGCAGAACTTTTCCAACATCACCTTCGTCAGCACTCTGCAATTCTCGCTGCTTGACGATATTCACTGGGAAATGGTGCCCTATTCCCCGCCGATTAAAACACGGCAATGTTCGCAATTCCTCTACCAACTGAGAGAACCATTTTGAACTTCCGCTCCTCGCTCACAGCAGCGCTTAGAAACTGGCGTACAGGCGGCATCGTGCAGCAGACATAGCAACGCGGCGTATTTATTGAAAATGGGTGCTGATTGATCGCTATGGACGTCAGGCTGTTTCGAGTAGGAGGATGTGAATACCGGTCAGATATGCCGAGAATATACCCCCATCCCATAGGCGGCTGGGGGTTAAGAATGCCGGGCAGACCTGCCCGCGAATAACGTAGCGGACTCAATCCGTTATTTTTTCGGGGTGATTTTCGTCACTGAACCTGTTTGCGTTTTATCCCCGGTAGTTCCATACATAGACACGAGATAAACGGCACCATCAGGCGCAGCGGTCAGGTGGTTTGGCGTATCATCCATCGGGATATTCGCGACCAGTTTACCGTCCTTGTTCAGAACAGCAACAGTTCCGCCTGCACGCGTGGCGGCGAAAACCTGCGACGTCACAGGATCCCAAACGACAGATACCCCCCCGGCACCAATGTAAGTATCCGCGAGAACCTTGCCGTCCGCATCAAGAACCACAACATTGTTTGTCTCCTGGGAAACGACGTAAAGACGGCCGGTCTTCGGATCGCGTGCGATGTCGGTTGCGCCTTGCGCCTGAGGTACTTTCACCGTTGTACTCTTGCCCGTTTTGAGATCAATCCAGCCCACCCAAGGCGTATCGCGGCTGACGCCGTAAAGTTTCCCACCGGCGCTATCCAGGGCAAGATCTGTGCTGTAAAACGGGTCGCGGCCACGGTTTGTCACGAATTCCATCTGACCGATATGTTCCAGCGTTTTGGTATCATATACCTCGATAAAACCGGTCAGCGCTGCGCTGACATAAGCCCGATTGTGGGCTTCATCAATAATTACATCGCGTGGATGTACGACCGACCCCTCCGGGAAAACTTTTACAACGGAAAGGTTTTTTGCGTCATAGACGGTCACTGTTTCGGCAAGCGTGTTGGTCGTCCAGACTTGATTATGGACATTATCAACACCGATGCCGAAGACGCCAATCTGCTCACCCTTTTTGTCTTTAGGCAGCGTAGCCTCCGCTTCGACAGCCAGCGTTCCGGCGTTGAGTCTCATCAGACGGCTACCATCCTTCGGGCCGCGTGCAGAGGTCACGAACAGCTTCCCGTCCGCCGAAACTGCCGACTGGTAAGCCCGCTCACCGACGGGAAGGGTTTGCAGCCTGAAAGCCTCAGTGTTTTTCGGGGGAATAATTTGGGACAATTTCAACATGACCTGCGAAACGCTCGCGGGATTTTGCGTAATAACGGTGAGGGGATGAAGGCCTGTAGCGGCATCGGCCGGAACGGTTAGCGGAATAGTGAGGTTTCCCTTCTCGTCGGCAGTCAGTGGTTTTGGTGTCAGGACTTCAGCACCATTCAGCATAGTGACGGTGGCGCCCGTCTGCAGGCTCTTAATCGTTATAACCGTTTTATCGCCTGGCTTAACAGGAATGTCCCGTGACCCGGCACGGATACTGCCAGGGAACGTCGTGGTAGCAGCTTCCCATTGGCTATCGGCGTATGCCGTTGTAGCGGTTGACATCACAATGGTGGAGGCCAACAGCACTGAACGGACTGAAATTCTTCTCATCTTATCTCCATAAATTGTATTGATTCTGCATCTCAACGCAGCCACAGGATATTTCCACGCGCTAACTCTTATCTTCCGCCCTGAGAAATATCTCCTGCGATAAGCGCATTCAACATACCACATCAATGTAAATAATTATCATTACTGTTTTGAGTGGTATCTTAAAATGCTGCGCTTTCGATGTATAGCGGGTGAGCGAGCTGGCGATTTTCCGGTAAGGAGGGAGCATTGTGCCTGGAGCGGAGGTTGGTGATAGGTGGTTGTATTCATCAAATCGGGGGTTAAGGCGATAGGCAAAAACTGTGGCGATGTAGACGTCAGTCCCAAACAACCAAGAGATTCAAAATGGCATGACAACTTACACAACGCGTAAAAGCGATCGCGGATATTGTCCTCGCACTTGAATTTACCAACGAGATGTTTATCAATCCTGATGTCGCTGTAGAAATGCAAGAGAGCATAGCTACCCGAGTTCTATCCAACGGGCGGATTGGTGGCAGGAACGGACACTGTAAACTCAGGAGTAAACTGGCCCGCCTGGAGATGAATATGAGCGTAGGTCAGCGGGAATTTTTTCCATTGGTATAAATATCAGGCCGCGTGATACTCCATGCATAGTTTTCCCGATTAACGGGTTCGTACCCAAATTTTTGATAGAGCCAGGGCGCAGTTGTTGTAAACAACATGATTCTGCGAAGCTTTTCAAAGACGGGATGATGATGTATGCATTGCATCACCCATCTCCCCAGTCCCTCCCCCTGATATTCCTCAAGAATATAAACATCACAAAGATAAGCGAATGTAGCGTAATCTGTTATCAAACGCGCGAAACCTATCTGGGTTTCATCATGGTAAACGCCGAAATTAAGACTGTTTTCTATTGATGCACCTACAGTGGACAGATCAATCCCTTTAGCCCAAGTCGACCTCGTCAGATAGCGATGGATAGCCTGTACATCCAGTTTTTCCCTGTCTGTACTCACCAGGTAGTTATCCTTATGCCACTCATGCTTCTCTGAAATGCTCACAGACTTACCTGCTCATAAGGTTATGGGAAACCTGACCTTATCACTTGATGTAAATCGTGCTATCAGTGCTGCTTCGCAATAGCTAAAGTTTGCTGCTGGTATCAATGAGGCATTACGTCCGCTTGTCACTGTGAGTTCAACTCAGTTTCCCATCCTGTTCACGGAGCAGACGTCTAATGGTTCTAAAATATTCTCATTGTAGAGAGAGATTGTATCGACCACTTCACCATGATAATCACTCCCTTTTTACGACATGAGCAGAGAGCTAATCTCTTCAGATTTCAAGGGTTTTGAAAAATACCAGCCTTGCGCATAGCAGTCAGGGATATTGTCCAGAAGAAAACGATACTGTGTTTCCGTTTCAACCCCTTCAAAAACAACTAGTTTCGGCATTTTATTCAACATTCCGATTAGGCCTGACAGGACGGGGTTAACTGAAGGTTCAGTACCAATACAATCAATCAAGGATTTATCAATTTTAATTTCTTCCACATCAAGTAATGAAAGCCAGTTAAGATTTGAGTAGCCGGTTCCGAAGTCGTCTAGGGCGAACCGGATACCAGAGTCTTTGTAAGAGAGCATTGCCTTTTTTATCTCCTCGATACTGGCATTTTGTCTTTCAGTAATCTCAAGCATAATTAGGTTGCCCGGGATCTTTTCCCGCTCAAGGGTGGTGAAAAGTTTGGCCCGAAAGGTGTCATCACAGATATCCGAACAGTTAACATTGATACTCAGAATAATATTGTATCGATGCAATATGGGTGCAAACTCAGCGAGAGCATGTTCTACAACATAAAGACTTATTTTATTGATCAACCCATTTTTTTCGGCGAGCGGAATAAAAATATCAGGCCCTATACTTCCCATGTGACTATCATTCCAGCGTATCAGAGCTTCTACCCCTGTAACACGATGTGTTTCAACATTATAAATAGGCTGATAAACGAAATTGAAATCCTTGTTGAAGGTGGCACTTTCAAATCGAGAAAGTAAAGACTGATTTTTCCCTGTGATACTTATATAGAGTGCAGAATTTAAAAAACCTATAATAATCGATATGGAAATAAGAAAGGCTAAGATATAAGGGTTGTTATTGAAGAGAATGGGGAACTCTGTGCCAGTAATAACGCAAACATCTTCAAACATGCTACAAGAGCGAGTGGTCATGTAATTAAATAGATATGTTTTGTGATGTTCAATCGCCTCCAATAAATCTGTCTTGTTCCCGATTTTAAAAAAATGATTTTTATGATTAAAATCACCTACAATAGCGCTAAAATTCATTTGTTCTGCTTCTTGCCAGAATCGCTGAAAAGCAAAAGGGGAAACGGTAATGGCAAAGTTATTTGTATAAAGTACATCTGCGATAATATTTTCTTCAATCTGCGCATCAAAAACCCAGACATAACTTCCGCGGTTCACTTTATTTCTGTATAAATTCAAGGAAAGTGGAGTGCTAAGCGTCCCCCAGAGCGCAGAGCAGACAACGTGCTGATCGCTGACATAGGCAATATCTTTGATGAGGGGATATGGCCAGAGACGTTTTCTTAGTTGATGGAGATACTGTTCACTGCAAGGGGGATAGACTGAGAATTCATCACGTAAACCATCAATCAGCTGAACCTGCTTAATCAAACTGTCACTTCTTGAAAGGATTGAATCAGCATAATTTTCAATTTTTTCATGAAGATAATAGTAATATATGCCCGAGCCTAGTCCGTAACACAGGACAATAGTTAACATCACCGATACAAGATACACCCCGGGGCGGTTAATTGCTAAATGCAGAATTCTTAATTTCATTCTGACAGTATCACCTTGTTATTATCTTTGTCTGAATGCCGCCGATACTACATGTTTAATATACATTTATCCCATCCGTAGAATGCTCATCGTGCGCCACTTTTAGCAAGTATCGGCTAAAAGCATAAATACTTTAGTACATAAGAGCAGATACTTTAATAAACTATTTAGTTTTTATTAAAAATGTGTCCCCTCTCAAAAATAGGTAGGTTTTTTTTGAATCGACGAAGAATTTTATCCATTATCACCTTCGAATCAGGTATATCATGTAATGTGACAGGACAACCTTGAAAAGTGAAGGAGAGAAAATAATACGTATACGTTTTAAGCTATCGCTTTGACATTCCTGCCCGAACTCACGGTAGTTATCATGGTTCAACCCAAAAATGAGAATGGGAATCAATGGTATAAGAGCTATTTCCCCAAGAGTGGATAGATAAAGAGTTTCATTGATTGATACATTAACTGGTCTGTCCAATGGTTCACTATCTTCCAGATGATCGTTATGAGACAGAGACCATTTTCCTTTAGCGTGGAACCAGACTCCCACATGATCACTATCAACTTAATTCGCACGATACTCATTAACCAACTCAGAATACTGTTGTGAACTTAGTCTATGCTTATCAAAAATGACTAAATACGTTGCTTTCACATTATCTCTTTCAATATCGAAGTTAACCTTCATGCCAGTCACAACCGGTTTAAACTGTTCATAAAACGCGAGATACTCTTTATTTTCCTCAGGAGTTCTGGAAAATTTATAGCTATATCTAGCAGAGTTAGCGATAAATCCATTCTCAATAAATTTAACAGATAGGATGGTGTCGGTTGTCGGCAGTTCAGGTGAGTTGACGCATCCGGTCAACATAATAACCGCAAGAAACCATAAAGACTTAACGCATCCTAATAAGTGACTCATTTCCCACTCCATTTACCATAACATTCGTTCGGCGTACCGCTTAAAGGGGGTGGCAGCATTGCGACTCTTGTACAAGAGCGTCCGCAGCGCGCCAAGAGCAGACGTTGTCGCTATAGGTGATGAATTACGGGATCAGGCTGTGCAGAGAAAAAGCCATTAGCAACATCCCGCCCGCAATGTTGACGTATTTTTTGAGCATTAATGGGTTGGTTTTTTTTACTGAAAAGATCAATGTTTGGCTAACAGCGTAAAGCCAAACGCTCATAACGACTACATGTACTGATGCCAGTGTCAGATAGTTCCAAACACCTCCCTGACCCCCTGCGAACTGCGAAACGACTGTCAGATAGAAAATGATGGCTTTAGGATTCAATACATTCGCTATCCAGGCCTCTCTTAAAGTCACCGAATGCTTCGTATCAGCAAACCCTTCTGGGTTTGCCCTTATGCCGTTGCGTATAAGCATCGCTCCTAACCAGAGCAGATAGGCAGTTCCGAAAAATTTCAACACAGCAAAAGTTGCTGGAGACGATATGAGCACAGCGGTAATACCAAACCCTATGAGAACTGCGTGGGTATAAATGCCCAAAGCTGTTCCGGCAAGAGTCCTGAACAGTCCTTTGTGACCGCCTGCCAGAGCACCGCTCATAACAAGAGTGAAGCTTGCTCCGGGGGACAGTGCAACAGGGAGTAGTACTGGCATAAACCCAAGAAGGTTTAGATCCATAGATTTTTGATAGTCATTGACGCTCTACTGTATTGCCAGTCAAGGCGCTTCGCGAATGTTGTATTTAACACAATGAAAACATATAGCCACCATGAATGAAAGTACCGCTCCTCGCTCAAAGCTGCCAGCCAGATACGACTGTATCGGTGAACTCAGCAGGCAAAGTAACAGGTATCCAGACGGGTGCCTTTGCGAACGCCCTGTTCAGCGAAATAATCCAGTCTGGAATGACCTAACAAACCGATCTTAAAGGGCGTGAATTCCCTCCAGGGTCATCACGCCCGCACTGACGTTACTGCTATGCCGGGGATTTCACGTCTTCAGGCGTTGGTTGCTCGGGGCGAATGTTGAACCAGATGGCGTACATCGCAGGCAGGAACACCAGCGTAATGATAGTGCCGCCTAACGTCCCGCCAATCAGGGTGTAAGCCAACGTTCCCCAAAACACCGAGTGCGTCAGCGGGATAAACGCCAGAATAGCCGCCATCGCCGTGAGTAATACCGGTCGTGCGCGCTGCACCGTCGCCTCCACGACCGCGTGGAATGGCGCCATCCCTTCTCGCTCGTTATGATGAATCTGTCCGATTAAAATCAGGGTGTTACGCATCAGAATCCCCGACAGCGCAATCAGTCCCACCAGCGCATTGATACCAAACGGCTGGTTGAAGAGCAGCAGCGTGGGCACCACCCCAATCAGCCCCAGTGGCGCGGTGAGGAATACCATCACCATCGCCGACATCGACCGCACCTGCAGGATAATGATCAACAGCGTCATGGCAATCATAATCGGGAACAGCGGTGCCATCGCCTGGGTAGCTTTCCCGGATTCCTCAATAGACCCCGCCTGCTCGATGCGGTATCCGGCAGGAAGCGTATCAATGATGGGCTGCAACGCCTTCATGATGGCTGTAGAGACATCCGGCGGCTGCAGATTTTCGGCAATGTCTCCCCGCACGGTCATCGTCGGGGTACGATCGCGACGACGCAGAACAGGATCTTCCATACGCACTTCAACCTCCCCTATCTGCGACAGCGGAATGCGCTGGCCGGAAGAACCGACAAGAGTAAAACCGGCGATTTTTTCTGGGTCGAGTCGAATATTCCCCGCCGCGCGCCCCATCACCTGCACCGAGCGGATATCTTCACGCACCGAGGTGATCGGAACGCCTGACAGCAGGAACTGGAGCTGCTGCGCCACCGCATTCGATGTCAATCCCACCGCCTGAAGACGGTCCTGATTGAGCGTGAAATGCAGCGCCGGTACCCGCGTCCCCCAGTCAGTATTGACGGTCCTCATCATCGGGCTGGACTGCATCACTTTTTCTACCTGGTCTGCAATGCCGCGCAGCTCAGTCGCATCCGGCCCCGCGACACGGTAGGCCACCGGGTAAGGCGAATATGGACCAAACACCAGCTGAGTCACACGCACGCGCGCCTCAGACGCCAGGCCCGCGGCAACGGCTTCACGGAGACGGAACTTCAGCGCCTCACGTGCTTCCGGGTTATCCGTCAGCACCACGATTTTC
>Ga0207696_1001815_pt1 | contig 10992 bp, 8 predicted proteins | sample KBSS54metaG_FD_184403 | JGI IMG/M metagenome (GOLD analysis project Ga0207696, IMG submission 184403) | Switchgrass rhizosphere microbial communities from Kellogg Biological Station, Michigan, USA - KBS S5-4 metaG (SPAdes) (version 2) | ecosystem: Host-associated > Plants > Roots > Rhizosphere >...
GATCTGGTGAAGACCTTTCGCGAGCGTCTGCCGCAAGTGGAAGTGTCGGTGGAAATCGGTAATTCACAGCAGGTGCTCGAAGCGCTGGAGGATTATCGCGTGGACATCGCCGCGTCGTCGCAATTGCTCGATGACGCGCGGTTGATTCGCCGGGTGCTCGGCACTGATCCGCTGGTGCTGGCGGTGCATCGCAATCATCCGTTGGCGGCGCAGGAGCATGTGGCGTTGAGTGCGTTGGCCGGGCATACCTTGTTGATGCGCGAGTCGGGTTCCACCACGCGGCGGTTGACTGAAGAGTTGCTGGCCAATGCTGGGGTGAGTTTCGGGCCGTTGCTGGAGATTGGCAGTCGTGAGTCGATTCGTGAGGCGGTGTTGCGCAATATTGGCATCAGCATCATTGCCCGCCAGGAAGTGCCGCATGATCCGCAGTTGCGCGTGCTGACGATCGAGAATGCGCCGCAGATTCCGGAGTACCTTTATTGCCTGAAAGAGCGCAAGGGCGCGCGGTTGCCGGCGGCGTTTCTCGGTTTGGCCCAGGAAATGTCCCCGGCCTGAGATCTTCAGTATGCGAGCTGGCCTCTTCGCGAGCAGGCTCGCTCCCACATTGGATCTGCGCTGCGAACACTATCCCCTGTGGGAGCGAGCCTGCTCGCGAAGGCGCCAGATCAGTCACCCCATCACTTGAACCAAAATCCCCGAATACCACTATCGGCGGTTTTTGCCTCACTGCCACATGACGGACGCATTACAACTCTAGGATTGGCCCCATCTGCTTGATGAGGTCTGTCCATGAATCCTGCCATCGCAACTGCCCTGACCAACCCCGGTGCGCCGATGAAAGTGCGCGGCGTGCAGAAACGCTTCGGCGCGTTCACCGCACTGGATAACGTCTCCCTCGACGTCGCCGCCGGTGAACTGGTGTGCCTGCTCGGCCCGTCGGGCTGCGGCAAGACCACGTTGCTGCGTTGCATCGCCGGTCTGGAAAAACAGGACAGCGGCGAGCTGTACCTCGGCGAGCGCGACGTCTCGCACCTCGCCCCGCAAGCCCGCGACTACGGGATTCTGTTCCAGTCCTACGCGCTTTTCCCCAATCTGACCGTCGAAGCGAACATTGCCTACGGCCTCGCCGGCAGCGGCCGCGACGAAGTGCGCCGCCGCGTCGGGCAGATGCTGGAATTGGTCGGCCTCACCGGCAGCGAGAAAAAATTCCCCGGCCAATTGTCCGGCGGCCAGCAACAGCGTGTCGCGCTGGCCCGCGCTTTGGCGCCGGCACCATCGCTGCTGTTGCTCGACGAACCGATGTCGGCCCTCGACGCCCGCGTCCGCGAGCATCTGTGCACCGAGCTGCGCCAACTGCAACGCAACCTCGGCATCACCACCCTGATGGTCACGCACAATCAGGACGAAGCCATGCTGATGGCCGACCGCATCGCCGTGATGAACAACGGCCGCGTCGAGCAGTACGCCACCCCGCAGGAAATCTACAACCGCCCGGCCACACCGTTCGTGGCCGAGTTCGTCGGCCAGGGCAACTGGCTGCCGTTCCAGCGCAACAGCGACAGCCACGCGCAGGTCGGCGGGATGAACCTGCGCCTCAGCGACGGCAGCGTCCAGCGCGCCTCGGGCCGGTTGTTCTGCCGCCCGGAAGCGATCAACGTCAATCCGCCGGTGCACGAAGAAAACCTGTTCCCGGCCAAAGTCCGCGAAATCACCTTCCTCGGTAATCGTTGCCGCATGAGCTTCGAACTCGATCAACTGCCGGGCCACGCCTTGCTCGCTGAACTCGCGCCGGAAGCCATGCCTCGCCTCGGCGCCCAGCAAATCATGGTCGCCTTGCCACCGCGCAGCCTGCAGGTGTTTGCCTGATGAACAGCAATCTCGCGCTGCCGCTTCCGCACAAGCAGGTGCGACAGTCCTCGAAAGCCGAGATCGGCGACCGCATTTTTGTCGTCGGCGGCAAAGTCCTCTTGCTGCTGTTGCTCGGCGTCGCGGTGTTGCTGCCGTTGCTGGCGATCTTCTGGCCCGGCTTCAGCAGTGAAGCCGGGCAGGGCGGTGGCTGGGTCGCGGCAAAGGAACTGGTGACCAGCGAGAATTTCCACTGGCTGCTCGGCAACAGCCTGAAAGTTTCCCTCAGCGTCGCGGCCATCGTCGTACCGCTGGCCTACCTGTTTGCCTACGCCTTGCAACGCACAATGATTCCGGCGAAAGGCATCTGGCGCGGGATTTCCCTGCTGCCATTAATGGCGCCGTCGATGCTGCCGGGGATTGCGCTGGTCTATCTGTTTGGCAACCAGGGCATGTTGCGCGGGCTGCTCTCGGACAACATTTACGGGTTCTGGGGAATTGTGCTGGGTGAGGTGATTTACACCTTCCCGCATGCATTGATGATTTTGCTGTCGGCATTGTCGCTGGCCGATGCGCGGCTGTTCGATGCCGCGTCGAGCATGGGCGCCAGTCCGGCCAAAGCCTTTCGTAGCATCACTTGGCCGGCAACGCGACAGGCTGTGTTCGCCGCGTTCTGTCTGGTGTTCACCCTGACCATCACCGATTTCGGTGTGCCGGTGGTGGTCGGTGGCGACTATCAAGTGCTGGCGCTGGAAGCCTACAAAGCCGTGGTCGGCCAACAGCAATTCGGTCGCGGCGCCTTGATCGGCATGGTGCTGTTGCTGCCGGCGCTGTTCAGCTTCGGCGTTGATGCCTGGCTGCGCCGTCGTCATGGTGATTCCATGAGCGGTCGCGCTCAGGTGTTCAAACCGGCGCCGTCGAAGTTGCGTGATGGCTGCTATCTGGCGATTGTTTTGTTGATCTCCGCGGCGTTGATTCTGGTGTTCGGCATGGCGGTGTTCTCGTCGCTGGTGAAGTTCTGGCCGTACAACCTGTCGCTGTCGCTCAATCACTATCAGTTCAACGAAACCGCCGGCGGTGGCTGGCTGGCCTACAGCAACAGTTTGAAAATGGCCTTGGGCACAGCGCTGATCGGCAGCGTGCTGATCTTCACCGGTGCTTACCTGATGGAGAAAACCCGCACTCAGCGAGGCCTCAACCTGGCCTTGCGCATGCTCAGTTTCGTGCCGATGGCGGTGCCGGGGCTGGTGCTTGGTCTCGGTTACGTCTTCTTCTTCAACCTCACGGGCAACCCGCTGCATGTGCTCTACGGGACGATGACGCTGTTGATCGTCTGCACCATTGCGCACTACCTGACCACCGCACAAATGACCGCGACCACCGCGTTGCGCCAGCTCGACGCCGAGTTCGAAGCCGCCGCGCTGTCGCTCAAAGCGCCGCTGTACCGCCACTACCTGCGCGTCACCGTGCCGATCTGTTTGCCGGCGCTGCTGGACATCGTGCGCTACCTGTTCGTCTCGGCGATGACCACGGTGTCGGCGGCGATTTTCCTCTACAGCCCCGACACCATCCTTGCGGCGGTCGCGGTGCTGAACATGGATGACGCCGGCAACGTCGGCGGTGCGGCGGCGATGTCGACCCTGATTCTGTTCACCTCGGCGGGCGTGTCCCTGCTGCTGGCGTGGGCGTCGCGCGGCTTGCTGCGCCGTTCTCAAGCCTGGCGGCAAACCGCGCCTGGTCACTGATTCACACCCTCAACTCAAAAGACAGGATACCGATCATGTTCAAGCCTTTGGCCCTGGCCGCTGCTGTGCTCGCTACTTTCAGCCTGAATGCCTTTGCGGCAAAAACCGAGTTGACGGTGTACACCGCCCTCGAAGCCGAGCAACTGAAGTCCTACAAAGAAGCCTTCGAAAAGGCCAACCCGGACGTCGAGATCAAATGGGTGCGTGATTCCACCGGGATCATCACCGCCAAACTGCTCGCCGAGAAGGCCCGCCCACAAGCTGACGCGGTGTGGGGGCTGGCGGCTTCGAGCCTGGCGATCCTCGATCAGCAAGGCATGCTGCAAAGCTATGCGCCGAAGGACCTCGGCAAGATCGGCGCGAACTACCGCGACGCCGCCAACCCGCCAGCCTGGGTCGGCATGGATGTGTGGGCCGCGACCATTTGCTTCAACACTGTCGAAGCCGAGAAGCAGGGCCTGACTAAACCCGTGAGCTGGCAGGATCTGACCAAGCCTGAGTACAAGGGCAAGATTGTCATGCCGAATCCGGCGTCGTCCGGCACCGGTTTCCTCGACGTCAGCGCCTGGCTGCAAACCTTTGGCGAGAAGCAGGGCTGGGCCTACATGGACGGTCTGCACCAGAACATCGGCCAGTACGTTCACTCCGGTTCCAAGCCTTGCAAGTTAGCGGCGGCGGGCGAGTTCCCGATCGGGATTTCCTTTGAATACCCAGCGGTACAGCTGAAGCGTCAGGGCGCGCCGCTGGACATCATCTTGCCGAAGGAAGGCCTGGGCTGGGAGATCGAAGCGACTGCCGTGATCAAAGGCACGCCGCATGAAGAGGCGGCGAAGAAACTGGCTGACTTCTCGGCGAGTGCTGAGGCGATGGATCTGTACAAGGAGAACTTTGCTGTTCTTGCGCAGCCTGGGATTGCCAAGCCGCAGACCGAATTGCCGGCGGATTACGAGCAGCGTCTGATCAAGAACGACTTTGCCTGGGCCTCGAAGAATCGCGACGAGATCCTGACTGAGTGGCGCAAGCGTTATGACGGCAAGTCCGAGAAAGTGGCGGCCAAGTAAATCTTCGCAAGCTGACAGGGCCTCATCGCGAGCAGGCTCACTCCTACAGGGGAACGCATTCCAACTGTAGGAGTGAGCCTGCTCGCGATAGCGGTCTTTCATTCAGGAAATCATCCAGATGACACAACACCAAGACCTGCTCATCGTCGGCGCCGGCATTCTGGGCCTATCGCACGCCTACGCCGCCGCCAAACGCGGCCTCAAGGTCGCCGTTTTCGAACGCACCGCCACGCCGCTGGGCGCCTCGGTGCGCAACTTCGGCCAGGCGCTGGTCACTGGCCAGCCACCCGGCCCGATGCTCGAACTGGCCAAGGCCAGCCGCGAAATATGGGGCGACTGGGCGCAACTCGCCGGGCTGCAAATCAAACGCAACGGCTCCTACTTGTTTGCCCGCACCGAAGCCGAAGAACACCTGCTCGAGACCTTCTGCAACGGTCGCGCCGTGGAACACGGTTACAACATTCAATTGCTGCGCGGCGCCGCCCTGCGCGATCTTTACAACGGCCAGTTCAGCCACCACCGCGCCGCCCTCCACGGCATCGACGATCAACAGCTGTATTCGCGTGAAGCAATCCCAGCGCTGATCGATTACCTGCGCCGCGACCTCGGCGTCGAGTTCCACTTCTCGACGCTGGTGCGCGACGTCGAGCCGGGGCACCTGCACAGCACCGCCGGCAGCTTTACCGCCAAGCAGATCGTCGTCTGCTCCGGCCACGATTATCAGACCTTGCTCGCCGAGCCGATCGCCGCCCTCGATCCGCAAATCTGCCGCCTGCAAATGCTCCGCGCCAAACCTGCGACCGAGCTGAATCTGCAACACGCCTTGCTCACCGGCCTGAGCTGCGTGCACTACGGCGCCTTCGCCGATCTGCCGGAAGCGGCGGCGGTGCGGGCGCAAATCATCCGTGAGCAACCGCACCTGCACGACAACGGCATCCACCTGTTGATCAGCCCGACGCCGTACGGCGAATTGATCATCGGCGACTCGCACCATTACGGCAGCGACCCTTCACCGTTCAACGCTGAGCAAGTGGATAACTGGATGCTCGAACTGGCCGAGCAGACGCTGGGCTGCAAGGTGCAAGTGGTCGAGCGCTGGCAGGGCGTCTATGGTTCCCGGGGGCCGGGGCCGTTTTCGTTCTTGCGCCCGGCACCCGGGTTGAGTGTGGCGCTGATGCACACCGGCGTCGGCTTGAGCGTCGGCCCGGCCATGGCCGAGCGCAACGTTGCACAGTTGCTGGAGGAAATTGAATGACAGGTCACGAGCAAGTCGTCGCACGGGTATTCGGACTGTACGAGCGCTTTGGCACCAGCGATTACATCGGCGAGCCGGTGTCACAGATCGAGCACATGTCCCAGGCGGCCGAACTGGCGATGGCCGAGGGCTTTGATGATGAAGTGGTGCTGGCGGCGTTCTTTCATGACATCGGCCATTTGTGTGCCGAGGGCGCTGAGAACATGGGCGGCTTTGGCGTGGTCAGTCATGAACAGCTGGGTGCGGACTATTTGCGTGAGGCCGGTTTCAGCGAGCGTATGGCGCGGCTGGTGGAATATCACGTGCAGGCCAAGCGGTATCTGACGTTGCGTGAGCCGGGATATTTTGATCGGCTGAGTGAGGCGAGCCGGCGGACGCTGGAATATCAGGGCGGGGTGATGACTGAGGCTGAGGCGGATGTGTTTGAGCGGGATCCGTTGTGTGCGGTCAGCTTGCGGATGCGGCAGTGGGATGAGCTGGCCAAGGAGAGGGCGGTGCCGGTGATGGATTTGGCGGTTCTCAAGCGCAAGGCTGAGGTTTTGTTGTCGGCCAGATAATTGCAGCCCTCACCCCAGCCCTCTCCCAGAGGGAGAGGGGGCCGACCGAGTGATCTTCTGTCATACGCCGACCTGAGATATCCAGTCGAACTCAGGTTTGAAAAGCCTGGAGATCTGCTCCCTTCCCCCTCTACCCCTTGGGGGCGGTCCGACGTTTCGGGAGGGCTGGGGTGAGGGGGTAGCGATCTAAAGCTCAAGCACCCGATCAACCAACGCCTCAATCTGCTCCTGCCTTTCCGCCTGATTCAACTTCGCCTGCGGATTCAGCGACGACCACTGCGGATGCGCCCGCGCCTTGTTCAGCGCTTCCGGCAACTTGCCCTCACGCCAGGTCTTGTCTTGGGGCGTGGCCACCTGAACCGCATCCATCGCCGCATGCCCACGCTGATCCAGCGCCAACACCAACTGCCGCTGACGCAACGCCAACAGCCGCAGCACTCCGTCATCCACCGTCAGCTCACGTTGCCCTTTGATCTTGCCGAGCAAGCGACTGCCGTAACTGCGCGCCGTTTGCAGCGCTCCACCGGCAATCGCCCCCGCCAATGCCGCCGCGCCGAGGGTAATCCCGCCAACCAGCAAATCCACACCAGCCCCCGCCGCCGCACCGGCAGCAATACCGCCGCCCACCCGTACGCCGAGCTGCTTCAAGGTTTCCGGGTTAAACAGGTCATCACCCCAACGCCCATCGAGCAACGGTAAATCACTCGCCGCCGCATCCTGCGGACGAAACGCATACAGCTTGAGCAACGCTTCAACACACTTCTGCTCGCGCTGGCGCACAGCCTTGCGCAGTTCGCTGATGGCTTGCTGCTCCTGCTCCGCCTCGCTGACCACACTGCGTCGGCACGCGGCGCAGTCGATCAACAACTCAGCAATCAAGCGCGCCGCACTTTGCTGACGCGCGAGGCGCTGAGCCTGTTGATCGGCAATCAATCGCTCCAGTTGCGGACGAGCATTTTCCAGCAGCAGCGCAAGGCTTTCATACAGCCGCCGCTCGCCATCCTCGGGCGGCGCGACGCTGTCGAAACGCACCAGCGCATGCAGCCCAAGCCGTGCCAGTGCCTCGCGCCAATCCGGCTCACGATGATTGGCACTGCTGACGAAATTCAGCACCGGCAGCAGCGGTTTGCCACAACTGGCCAACACTTCGAGCTCATCGCGGTACTTGGCCAGCACCGGTTCGCGCGCATCGATCACATACAAACCGGCGTCGGAGGCGAGCAGTTGTCGCAGCACTTTGGCTTCCTGCTCAAAGCGCTGACGCGCCTCGCTGCCGTCGAGGAACCGCGCCAGTCGCGCCGGGCCGTCGAGGCGTTCACCGGGGCGCTCCAGGCGTTCGAGAAAATCCAGCAGGGCGATGGCGTCTTCCAGGCCGGGCGTGTCGTAGAGGTCGAGCAACGGTTCGCCGTCCACCGACAACCGCGCGCCCTCGACATGCCGGGTAGTGCTCGGGCGATGGGACACTTCGCCAAAACCCACGTCGCGGGTCAGCGTGCGCAGCAGTGAGGTCTTGCCGACGTTGGTGTGGCCGACCACCGCGAGTTTCAGCGGCGCTTTCCTGGCATCAGTCATGACCCGTCTCCAACCAGTTCAACGGCGCGCAATCGGCAAACTTCAGATCAAGCTGTTGCAGCGCCACGTGCCAGTCGCCGAGACGCTCGGCATCCAGCGCTTCGCCGGGCGGCGCTTGCAGCAACCACACGCGGGTTTCGCCAGCGCTGCGCGCCAGTTCGGCGATCAAGGCGAGGCTGCCGCGATCCGGCGAGCGTCGCGGGTCGCAGGCAATGGCCAGACGTGCCGGTGGAAAACGGCTGAGTTGTTCGAGGAGTTTGTGCCGCGATTCGCGGCTGTCGAGGATGCCGGCGTTGCTGACGGTTTTCGGCAGCGCGGGCGGCCATGGGCGCTGCTCATCGAGTTCAATCGCGACCAACAACGCGCCTTCGCTAACCAGTTCGCCAACGCCGCTTTCGACACGGTGCAGTTGCGCCGGCTCAGGATCGTTGACGCCAAGGCGTTCGCTGGTCGGCATCAAGCGTTCGCGCAGTTGCGCGTAGCCGGGCAGGTTCAGCTCCAGACGCAATCGATCACGTCCATGCTTCCAGCGCCAACGGCAGAACAGCATCAACAGCAGACGGGGTAGCACGCCGTAGATCAGCACCGCGCCGACCAGCCATATCGCCCACATCTGGCGAACCAGAACGCGGTTGTAATCGGTATCCAGTGTCACGCGGATCATGTCCACGCTCGGCGCACTCCAGCCCAGCGCATGGGGAACGACCGTCAACGCATCAGTCAGTGCCGCGAAGAAGTCAGCGCCCAGCAGCGTGCTTTCCCAGATGAAGTCATATTGCCGAGTGGCCATCATCAATATCAGCATGCTCAGCGCGCTGAACATGATCAGCAGCCACAGGCCATTGACCAGTGAGCCAATCGCCCAGCGATTGAGTTTGTGGCGTTGCAGCAGGACCAGTAATGCGGGGGGTAATTGCGCGGCTTTGGCGTCCCGGGCAAATTTCTCGCTGAGCCACAGCCACAACCTGCCAAGCGCTGCCGCGTGTTCGCCAGCGAATAGCAGGCCGAATGCCCAGCTCAGCAACAGGATCAGATTGACCCCGAGCAAAGTGCCCAGCGCCCAGAAAATGTTCACCGCTCGCGTACCGTCGCCCAGCGCAGAAAATGCCATGCCTGCGCCAGTGACGCAGGCCAGCACCACCATCAATAGCAGTGCCAGACGCGCGCCTTGCAGCCAGTGTTTGAGGGCAGCCGTCAGTCCGTCACGTTCGGCCAGCCATAACGCCCGGCGCTGAATGCGGCTCGGCAGATCGCCGCCGGCCGTGCGCGCCAGTCGGTTGGCTTCCAGATCTTCCAGGGGGCCTGCGTGTTCTTCGCGCAGGCGCACGGTCTCGGTCAGCCAGAGGTTTTGCAGTGGAGTCAGTTCAGTCACGCGGCGTCCCGTCGCTTAAATGAGCGCTGAGCATAACCGCTGTGGCGCTTATCGGGGTAAGCGCGGCTCTGGTATCCTCGCCGGCATGACTAAATCACTCCCCCTCAGCCTGATCGCAGCCCTTGGTGAAAACCGCGTGATCGGCGTCGACAACAGCATGCCCTGGCACCTGCCGGGGGACTTCAAATACTTCAAGGCCACCACCTTGGGCAAGCCGATCATCATGGGTCGCAAGACCTGGGATTCGCTCGGCAGGCCACTGCCGGGGCGCTTGAACATCGTGGTCAGCCGTCAGGCCAATCTGGTGCTCGAAGGTGCGGAAGTTTATCCGTCGCTGGAAGCGGCCGTGGTTCGCGCCGAAGAATGGGCGAAGGAGCAGGGCGTCGATGAGCTGATGCTGATCGGTGGTGCGCAGTTGTATGCGCAAGGGCTGGCGCAGGCGGATCGTCTGTATCTGACTCGCGTGGCGTTGAGCCCGGAAGGTGATGCGTGGTTTCCGGAGTTTGATTTGAACCAGTGGAAACTGGTGTCGAACGTTGAAAACCCGGCGGTTGAAGATAAACCCGCATACAACTTCGAAGTCTGGGAAAAGGCTTAAAAGCATCGCTGGCAAGCCAGCTCCCACAGGTCTTGAGGTGTTCACAAAATCTGTGTTCACCACAAAACATTGTGGGAGCTGGCTTGCCAGCGATAGCGGTCCTTCAGGCGCTAATCAGGCCTGAGCTAGCTCCGCATGCTCATCAGCATCCAGCAGTTCTTTATCGGTCTGCTGCATCACCTGACTGGTAATCGCCCCAGCGGTAATCGAACCACTCACGTTCAGCGCCGTGCGGCCCATATCAATCAGTGGCTCAACCGAAATCAGCAACGCCACCAGCGAAACCGGCAAGCCCATCGCCGGCAGCACGATCAGCGCCGCGAACGTCGCGCCGCCACCCACACCGGCCACACCCGCCGAACTCAACGTTACAATCGCCACCAGCGTCGCGATCCACAGCGGATCCAGCGGGTTGATGCCAACGGTCGGCGCAACCATCACCGCCAACATCGCCGGGTACAGACCGGCGCAGCCGTTTTGGCCAATCGTCGCACCGAACGATGCGGCAAAACTCGCCACCGATTGCGGAATCCCCAGACGCCGGGTCTGCGCTTCAATGCTCAGCGGAATGCTCGCCGCGCTGGAGCGGCTGGTGAACGCGAACGTCAGCACCGGCCAGATCTTGCGGAAGAAACGCAGCGGGTTGATCCCGGCCGCCGATACCAGCAAACCGTGCACGACAAACATCAGGCCCAGACCGAGGTACGAGACTACGACGAAACTGCCGAGTTTGATGATGTCTTGCAGGTTGGAACCGGCGACCACTTTGGTCATCAGCGCCAGCACGCCGTACGGGGTCAGTTTCATCACCAGACGCACCAGACGCATCACCCAGGCTTGCAGGGTGTCGATGGCATTGATCACTTTCTGACCTTTCTCGACGTCATCCTTGAGCAGTTGCAGCGCTGCGACCCCGAGGAACGCGGCGAAAATCACCACGCTGATGATCGAGGTCGGCTTGGCCCGCGCCAGGTCGGCAAACGGGTT
>Ga0207696_1001816_pt1 | contig 10990 bp, 10 predicted proteins | sample KBSS54metaG_FD_184403 | JGI IMG/M metagenome (GOLD analysis project Ga0207696, IMG submission 184403) | Switchgrass rhizosphere microbial communities from Kellogg Biological Station, Michigan, USA - KBS S5-4 metaG (SPAdes) (version 2) | ecosystem: Host-associated > Plants > Roots > Rhizosphere >...
AACACTGGCGAGCGCTGCGCTAATCCGACTTGCAAATGATTATTTTGCAGGTCGGATGCTATGTTATTTATTCTTTAGCGCGGATTCTGGTGATGCGAGATTCTTCCTCAGGGGAATGGGCTTTGCAGATCGTAAAATCAAATTCAACTTCAGTATGTTCGCCAGTTAAATTACGCGTTTTAATCGTTTGTGGGTCGCTAATCGTGACTGGTTCAGCAATTAAACCATCGCGGGTAGCAAAAGCAAAATCATCCCACAAGTATTTATCACCATTCAGGTTAATTTGACTGGTGAGATGTTTATGGCCTGGCGCTGAAACGAAGAAGTGAATATGTGCAGGGCGATTACCGTGGCGGCCCAGACGGTCGAGCAGCTTCTGGGTTGGGCCGTCTGGTGGGCAGCCATAGCCTGACGGGACAATACTTTGCACGCTATAACGCCCATCACTGCCGGTTTTAATGCGGCGGCGCAGGTTGTATTCGCTTTGGCTCGGGTCGAAGAATGAATAGTTCCCCAGCGTATTCGCGTGCCAGATATCAACAATCGCGTTGGCGACTGGGTGGCCTTTGGTGTCGCGAACGGTGCCGTGCAACCACATCGTTTGGCCGTTATCTTTCCCGTCATCCATGCGGGTGTGGCCTTCAGCCAGCGGCGCATTGGCGACATACAACGGCCCTTCGATGGTACGCGGAGTACCGGATTCAAGCTGAGCTGCGGCATCCAGCGCATCCTGGCGTAAATCCAGATAGTGTTCAATGCCCAGACCTGCGGCTAATAATGCGGCTTCCTGGCGGCCACCCAATTCATGCAGATAGTTTGCCGCATGCCAGAATTCCTCTTCGGTGATATTAAACTCATCAATTATCGTACAAATATTTTCCAGCAGGCGATGAATAATATTTTTAAAACGCTCATCTCCTTCCACACCATTTAAACCGGCACTTTCTCTTAATAAAGCTTGCACTTCAGGCAGGTGAACAAAGTTAGTTGTCATGTTTATTGTCTCATTGCTTACTTGTAGGGAACCATGCCAGGGAAAAGGCATGGTGCAGGTTAATTTTTATTATTGTTTATTTATCATCATTACGAATTGAAGATGGGTGACGGCACAATGCATCAACTTTGATATCCATGTACGGATACAATGGCAAAGCCATTAATAAATTGTGTAACTCCTCAGCATCTTTAACATCAAAAATACTGACATTAGAATATAACCCGGCAATGCGCCAAATATGGCGCCACTTGCCTTCTTGTTGTAACTGCTGTGAATAGGCTTTTTCTTTGGCTTTAATTTCAGCGGCAGTTTCCACTGGCATGTCGAGTGGAATATTTACCGTCATCTCAACTTTAAATAACATGGCTTTCTCCTTATGCCTTACGGCGGTAAAACGCTAATTTATCTTCATCCAGGGTCACACCCAACCCCGGGGTTGCTGGCAAGGTCACCGCGCTGTTAGCAAAATGCAGCGGCTTTTCGACAATATCGTCTTTCAGTAACAGCGGGCCAAACATTTCTGTCCCCCACGCCAGCGGTAATGTCGACCAGGCATGCAGCGAAGCTACCGTGCCAATCGTGCCTTCCAGCATGGTGCCGCCGTACAACCCAATGCCTGCGGCTTGAGCCACATGTGCCAGGCGCAATACGCTTGCCGGGCCACCGGCTTTGGCAATTTTCAACGCATATGCGCCGGTAAATCCACGACGCGCAATATCGTAGCCGTCTTCGCTACTGGCTACGGCTTCATCCGCAAGAATCGCTGCATTGCCACGCTGACTCAAACGCACCAGGCTTTCTATGTCATGAGCGGCAACAGGCTGTTCGATTAAGTCGATTCCCATCGCGTCGAGTTCCGCACAGCCGCGTACTGCCTGGCTTGCATCCCACGCCTGGTTGACATCGACACGGATACTGGCTTGCGAACCAAGAGCTTCGATGATGGCGCGCGTATGTTGCAGATCGGTGCGTAAATCCCGAGCACCGATTTTCAGCTTAAAGGCGTTGTGTCGCCCCTGGGCCAGCAACTTCTGACCTTCAGCAATATCTTTGGCAGTATCACCGCTTGCCAGCGTCCATAACACCGGAAGTTCGCTGGTTAACGCCCCGCCCAACAAGGCGCTGACCGGTAAACCCAGCGCTTTGCCCTGCGCATCCAATAACGCCGTTTCGATGGCAGATTTGGCGAAAGTATTGCCGCGCACGCATTTATTCATCAGCGCGACCAGACGGTTGACGTTATCCGCAGGCTGGCCTTCCAGTAACGGGGCAAGATAGGTATCGATCGCGGATTTGATCCCTTCCGGGCTTTCAACGCCATAACTCAGCCCGCCAATGGTGGTCGCTTCGCCCAGGCCGGTGATGCCGTCGGAGCGCGTCAGGCGCAGAATAACCAGCGTCTGGCAGCCCATAGTGGTCATCGAGAGTTTGTGTGGCCGAATCGTTGGCAGATCAACAATCAGGCTTTCAAGGTGTTCGATTGTGGCGCTCATATCCTTCCCGTCGGCGTGGTAGTTACGCCTTTATTTTTTAAGATGTTTGCCGGTCAAATCCCCTGCAAACAAAACGGTGTTTCCTGACAATAGGAGCAACCCCACCAAAGCGTCAACGGCGGTAATCGAATTGTTGTGCGATTATCGACGCGTTTCATTTATACGGCGGATATTTGTGATCGTGGTGGAATATTCCATACATTGTCCGGGGCAAAGTTGCCGGGCAAACGGGCTTAGCGCATCCTGATGACCATGAAGAGCGGCTGGAGCGGCAACTTGTGAACGAAAAAAACCATGATATTCAGAATGTTATTCATGATGATAATCAAGAAATTCAAAGCGTTGCTAAAAGAGATCCCAACTTTATGCTGTCACTGGCTCGTGGGCTGGAGGTGCTTAACGCCTTTACCCCCCAGCGCCAGCGACTGACTATCTCGCAACTGAGCCAGAAAACGCATATCTCCCGTGCAGCTGTGCGCCGCTGTCTTTATACCCTCGCCACCTTAGGGATGGTTCACAGCCCGGATGGTCGCAGTTACGAATTACTGCCGCGCGTATTGACGGTCGGCCATGCTTATCTTGCCGGTACGCCGCTGGCGAAAGTGGCGCAGACCGCGCTCGACAACCTCAGCAAATCGCTTAACCACTCGTGTTCCGTCGCCACGCTGGATGGTGACAATGTGCTCTACATCGCCCGTACCGCTGTAGATAATTTAATGAGCATTGATATTGGCCGTGGCAGCCGCCTGCCCGCGTGGGCAACATCGATGGGGCGAGTATTATTGAGCGCGTTACCGGAAGAAGAACTGGAAGTTTATTTGGGGCGGGCAAAGTTGCTGCGTTACACCCAACATACGGTTTCCAGCGTGGCGCAGTTACGTGAAGAGATTGCGCTGGCGCGACGCCAGGGTTATGCGATTAACGATCAACAACTGGAGATTGGTTTACGTTCAGTTGCCGTACCGATGCTGGCACGTGGTGGCAAAGTAGTTGCCGCAATGAATGTCGGCGTACCCGCCACCGAAGTTAGCGTCACAGAACTGCGCGCCAACATTCTGCCACCGCTACGACGCGCGGCGGCAGATTTATCGATGTCACTTTAAAGCATCTGGTTTTTGGTGATGCGGTACAGTACGTGGCGGCACAACGGCTGGCCTTGCTTGAGGGCTGGGTGGTCAAACTCTTCGCAACGATGCATGCCGATTTTTTCCATCACGCGTTGTGATGGCTGATTATCCAGCGCGGTAAAAGCGACGATTTCGTCCATTGCGTATTGGTTGAAACCAATTTCCAGCGCTTTACGTGCCGCTTCCGGTGCGTAACCTTTACCCCAGAACGGTTTATCCAGGCGCCAGCCAATTTCAATCACCGGGGAAAACGGCAGTTCGTATCCAGGAATATTCAGGCCCACAAACCCGATAAACGCCCCGCTGCTTTTCTCTTCCACCGCCCATAATCCCCAACCTTTATCGGCGAGGATCTGTTCGACAGCATTCACCATATTGTCGCTTTCTTCACGGGTGCGCGTATTGGGGAAGTAACGCATTACTTCAGGACTGGCATTCATCGCGGCAAACGGCTCGCGGTCGCTTTGCTTCCATAGCCTTAAAATCAGGCGCTCGGTCTGGTATTCCATTGTTCACTCCTTAATTTGTTGGCGAATTAAATCAGCCAGGGTGATCACCGCGTGTTGTTCACGCTCACCTAACACCCACGACGCATTAAGACGAAAATAATTATGCCATGCACCGCCAGTGGTAAACATTTTTCCCGGTGCAATGCTGATTTTGTGGGCAATAGCTTGCTCACTCAACACGCTGGCATCCATATAATCGGGTAATTCTACCCACAGGAAATAGCCGCTTTCGCTATGGTGAATTTTCACCTCAACTGGGAAATACTGATGCAGCGCCTGCAAGGTTTGCTGTTTACGCTCAGCCAAAATGCGCCGCAGTTTGCGTAAATGGGTGTCGTAACGTTTGGTCGCCAGATAATCAACCAGCGCCAGTTGCATCGGCGAACTGGTGGAAAGTGTGCTCATTAATTGCAGTTGCTGAATACGCCGCGCATGTTTACCTGCTGCCACCCAACCGATGCGAAACCCCGCGACCAGGCATTTCGAAAATGATGAACAGTGCAGCGTGATGCCTTGCTCGTCATACGCCCTGGCCGGTAACGGACGATCGCGTCCAGAATACAGCTCGCTGTAAACATCATCTTCGATAAGCGTGACATTATGCTGTTGTAACAATTCCACCAGTTGCAGCTTCTTATCAGGTGACAACGTCACGCCTAGCGGATTCTGACTATTGGTCATTAACCAACATGCTTTCACCGGATAGTCGTTAAGCGCCTGTTTCAGTGCGATGAGATCAATGCCGTTTTGCGGGTCAGTTGCCACCGACAGAGCCTTTAAGCGCAAGCGTTCCAGCGCCTGTAACGCGCCATAAAAACACGGATTTTCAACAATCACCCAATCCCCCGGCTCAGTGACTGCTTGCAGGCTGAGATTGAGCGCTTCAAGCGCACCAGCGGTTATCACAATCTCCTCTGGCGATACCTGCATTCCCTGCTGCGCATAACGCCTGGCAATGGCGTGCCGCAAGGCTTCGTTACCCGGTGGCAAGTTTTCAATCACGCTCATGGCAGTGGCGGTTTTGCTGACAGTGGCCAGTGAGCGGTTAAGTTGTTGTAGCGGAAACAGACGCGGATCTGGGAATGCCGAACCGAATGGCACTACCGATGCGTCGCAACTGGCCTGCAACACATCAAAAATGTAGGTATTGATATCCACCGCTTCATCACGCATGACTTTCACGGGGGCAAGCGTGCTCCGCGCTGCAGGGCGAGAAGCGACGTAATAACCCGACTGCGGCCTGGCAACAATCAAACCCTGGCTTTCCAGGGTTTGATAAGCATGGCTGACGGTCATGAAGCTCATACCACTCATCGTCACCTGCTCACGTAGCGAAGGAAGCTTGTCCCCTGGCAACCACGCCCCGAGCGCAATCTGGTCAATGATTTGCTGCGCAAGTTGCTGGTATTTTTTCATGATTAACCTGTGCTTGCTGCCTATATCAGATAGCTAAAAATACGCTAAATTTCACAACTGTTATAGGCAAAAAACGTTGTTCTGTTTCTTATTCCCACCAGGATAACCCTCTAACATAGCGTCGAAGTTACTGTGCTATGAGGTTGCGCATGTTTGGTTTAGACGCTTTTCATCTGGCGAGGATTCAGTTTGCTTTTACTGTCTCCTTCCACATTATTTTCCCCGCCATCACCATTGGGCTGGCCAGTTATCTGGCAGTGCTTGAAGGGTTGTGGCTCAAATCTAAAAACCCGGTTTATCGTTCGCTTTACGATTTTTGGTCAAAGATATTCGCGGTTAACTTCGGCATGGGCGTGGTGTCCGGGCTGGTGATGGCCTATCAGTTCGGCACCAACTGGAGCGGTTTTTCGCAGTTTGCAGGCAGTATCACCGGGCCATTGTTGACCTATGAAGTGCTGACCGCATTTTTCCTTGAGGCAGGGTTCCTGGGCGTGATGCTGTTTGGCTGGAAGCGCGTCGGGCCTGGGCTGCATTTCTTTGCGACCTGCATGGTGGCGCTGGGCACTTTGATGTCCACCTTCTGGATCCTCGCGTCCAATAGTTGGATGCAGACACCGCAAGGTTTTGAAATTCATAACGGGCAAGTGGTGCCTGTTGACTGGTTTGCCGTGGTGTTTAATCCGTCATTCCCTTACCGCTTGCTGCATATGTCCGTGGCCGCTTTTCTTAGCAGCGCGTTTTTTGTTGGGGCATCAGCGGCCTGGCATTTGCTGCGGGGCAACAAAACTCCGGCGATTAAAACCATGTTTTCAATGGCATTATGGATGGCGTTAATCGTCGCGCCACTGCAAGCGATGATTGGGGATATGCACGGCCTGAATACCCTGAAACACCAACCGGCGAAAATTGCCGCCATTGAGGGGCATTGGGAAAACGTACCCGGCGAACCTACCCCGCTGCTGCTGTTTGGCTGGCCGGATATGGAACAAGAGCGCACGCGTTACGGGCTGGAGATCCCGGCGCTCGGCAGCCTGATCCTCACCCATAGCCTGGACAAACAGGTTCCGGCGCTAAAAGAGTTCCCGAAAGAAGACCGGCCAAATTCCACCATGGTGTTCTGGTCATTCCGCATTATGGCGGGGCTGGGCATGCTGATGATTCTGGCAGGCGTGTTCAGTTTGTGGTTGCGCTATCGCCACCGGTTATACGAAAGCCGCCCGTTCCTGCGCTTTATGTTGTGGATGGGGCCATCGGGGCTTATCGCGATTCTGGCAGGCTGGGTGACGACTGAAGTGGGTCGCCAACCGTGGGTGGTGTATGGCTTGCTGCGCACCAAAGATGCCGTTTCGGCACACGGGAATTTGCAGATGAGTATCAGCCTGCTGACCTTCTTTGTGGTGTACATGTCGGTGTTTGGCGTGGGTTATAGCTATATGGTCAGGCTTATCAAGAAAGGCCCTCAGCCATTTGATGACGATACGCCCTCCACGCACGGCACGCCTTCTCGCCCGCTATCGGCGGTCACCGATTCACTGGAGGAGCCACGTTAATGGGCATCGATCTGTCAGTTATTTGGTTTGTGATTATTGTCTTTTCCACCCTGATGTACATCGTGATGGATGGGTTTGATCTCGGCATTGGCATCCTTTTCCCGTTTGTTCGCGGTGCACAAGACCGTGATGTGATGGTCAATAGTGTTGCCCCTGTCTGGGATGGCAACGAAACCTGGCTGGTGTTAGGGGGGGCAGCACTGTTTGGTGCTTTCCCTCTGGCTTATGCGGTGATTGTTGATGCGTTAACCATCCCGCTGTCGTTGATGCTAATCGGGCTGATTTTTCGCGGTGTAGCGTTTGAATTCCGCTTTAAAGCCACGCCAGCGCACCGTCCATTCTGGGATAAAGCGTTTATTGGTGGTTCGATCCTGGCAACCTATTGTCAGGGTGTGGTAGTCGGCGCGGTGATTTCAGGTTTCCCGGTGACAGGACGCGCTTTTAGCGGCAGCCAGCTTGACTGGATCACGCCGTTTAATCTGTTCTGCGGCCTTGGTTTGGTGGTGGCGTATGCGCTGCTTGGCGCCAGTTGGCTGGTGATGAAAAGCGCAGACCCGCTACTAAAAACCATGCGTAACATCATCAAGCCGCTGTTGATGGTCATGCTGGCGGTCATCGCCGTTATCAGTATCTGGACGCCGCTTGCGCACCCGCAAATTTCCACCCGCTGGTTTAGCCTGCCGAATTTCTGGTTCCTGTTGCCGGTTCCACTGCTGGTGGTAGCGTGCAGCGCCTGGTTATGGCTCTCGGTCAGTCGAGAAAATAGCTGGCACAGCACGCCGTTTTTGCTGACGTTAGGGCTAATTTTCCTCGGCTTTAGCGGACTAGGGATCAGTATTTGGCCGTATCTGATCCCGCCATCCATTACCTTGTGGCAGGCCGCCGCCCCGCCGCAAAGCCAGGGTTTTATGCTGGTCGGCGCACTGTTTATTATCCCGATAATTTTGGTTTACACCTTCTGGAGTTATTACGTTTTCCGCGGAAAAGTGCCGCATGGCGAGGGGTATCACTGATGAAACAGACTGGAGTTCGTTTGTTGTGGATGGTGGCGTTATGGGGCGGCAGTGTTTTGGCACTGGCCGCCGTGGGGATGGGTTTCCGGCTGCTGATGACCGCGGCGGGGTTTAAGTCCTGACCGGAATAGCGGTGGATGACGCTAGCGTTTATCCACCCGACAAAACCAAAGCTATTTGGCCAACACCCCGTTGGCCGCACTCATATAACGCAATGAGAAGAAAATTCTGTCCTGCCCCTGCGGGACAGGGGTCGACAACAATTTCTGCTGATACGCCGCCGGAGCGGGTTGCGCTTTAAAGGTTTCGGCCTGCTTATCCTGGCGGAATAGCTCTATGACCTTTCCGGCAGATGGCGCTTGCAGATACAACGCCCGCTCAGTTTCCGTCAGCACTTGCGTTCCCGCACCGTCCTGCATCCACACTTTCACACCGCTATGGTTCAGGGTGGTTATCCATTTACGGTATGAGTCCGGCGTCATGTTTCCGGCAAAGAAGCTACTGACCGCAACCGGTTTATCCGCGACAGCGGCCAACGACAAACGCGTGTTGTTCATCCAGTTTTCCGCAACTTGCTGCATTTGCGGGGTGCGCCAGTGTCGGTCATCGAGTTCACTGCTGATATACCAGCCAGAAATCGCCTGCTCACCCAGTACTTCAACCCAGCGTTTTGCCACGGCAACGTCGTTGGCGCGCAAGTGGTTGAGATAGTTTTCCAGTGCGGGCATTGGTTGTTTTTGGCGTTCGAAAAACTGTCCATCAGCTGCCAGACCAATCACCAGTTTTAGACCGCTTGCGGTGGTGAGTTGCGCTTTACGCTCAAGCCAGGCGCGAGACTCCCCGCCCGTGAAAGCATCGTCGTAACGGCTCCATTGCAAGACCAGGGTATCAATTCTCTGCCCTTTAAGTTTGCTCAATACGCTTTGCCACTGCGCGTCGGAAACGGTGGTATCGCGCAGTTGCGGCTGATACATCACGGCATTCATCGCACTGGCAAAAGGCACTACCAGCAGTAGCGTTGTTGTCAGAAGTATTTTCTTCATTACCAGCGCACTCCCAGCGTCAGGAACAGATTATTTTTGGAATTGGTATCGCGATTGTGGCCGGAAAATACTCTCTGGTATTCCAGCCCGACGCTCGCTTTATGCGGGAACGCGTCGTAATGCGTTTGCCCAAACCACGTATTTAACCGCACCCCAACGCCACCCAGCGTATTGTCCTGGTATGGGTCGCCCGTGTTGGCGTTGTACTGCGCGTGCCAGTAAGGCTCAATGGTTTGGTGTTGATTGATTTTCTGATGCCAGCTCATTCGGTAATCCGCGGTGTAAAGCTGATAATCCGCTTTCACGTAATGTGCCGCATCAAGATACAGGTTTTGTGCCATCCAGCCATTACCGGTGGGATGCCAGTCATCACTGTATTTACCGCCGTTGAAGAACGACGCACTCGCGCGCAGCATCAGGTCACTTTCGCCATGCGCCTTATCTAACGGGATCTGCTGTTCAGCCGCCAGGTAGATAACCTGGTCACGCAACGGTTTCCAGCGCACGCCGATCCCTAACATCGGCTCATACAGCGGCATGAAGTTATGGTCGCTTTCAGTGCTGCTGCCCGCGAACAGACGGCTGTAAACCGAGAGCTGGTCACCGTCGACAATTTGGTTTTTACCGATGCGGTACTCCGCCTCAAACTGCTGATAGCTACGGTAGCTTTTATTCGGCTGTGCGCCGCTGCTGCTGCCCGAACTGTTCAGCGAGTCAGGCGTTAAACCGAATGAACCGTCCCAGGTAAAAGTCCAGCGGCGTTCGCTGTCTTCGTGGATGCGGCGGAACTCAAAGCGGTCTTTTTTCTGCTGTTCGTTGAGCGTTTGCTGTGGTGTGAGAGTGTTATCTATGTCATCGACTACCCGCTCGCTGTACTCGCGAGTTTTGGGTTTATCGTCCAGTCGCTCGTTGAGATACACCAGTTGGCGCAGGATTTCGGGCGAGTCGGGTTGAGAAGCGCGGGCTTTTTCCAGCGCATCGCGGGCTTCAGAATGTTTGCCTTGCGTCAGTAGCGCAAAGCCACGCGCCGCATCATCCATTTCTGGTGCTGAGTCAGTTTTCAGGTTCGGTCTTTCTGATGCGGGAACGCGCGCCCAGCTGGCCTGTGCTAACTGATAATCTTCCGCGGTATACGCCAGATAAGCCACTTGCCGTTGGTAGTAAGGTGACGGATCGCGAGCTGCCGCTTGTTGCGCGGCATGCAGAGCAAGACCTGGCTGGAATGGATAACATTGCGCCAGATGTGACCAGCTTTCCGCGTCATATTGTGGCGACAAATCGCCTAATAAATTACGCACAATCGGGCAGTTTTCTGCGCCCTGGAACACGCGAGCCTGAGCCATGCGCTGCGTGGCTGTCGGTAACGGTTTTTGCAACCGCGCTTTATTTTCCTCAGACAACCACTGCGGATGCGCCGCAAGCTGGCTGTACAAACGCGTTGAGAGCGAATACTGCAACTTACCGGCTTGTTCAAACGGCCAGTAGTTCAACAGCAATTCGGTGGCTGCTTGCTCCTGCCCCATAGCCACCATTTGGTAGCTGGCGGTTTCCAGTTCCTGCGCGGACAGACTACGCATTTGGCTAATTTTGCGGATCAACTCCATGCTGGCTTGCGTGTCTTTTCGCGCAAAACTTAACGCCAGGCGCTGATCAAGTCCCTGATCGTCCGGGAAGTTACTGAGCAGCGCGTTGGCTCCTTGCCAGTCGCCTTGTTGGATACGGATGGGGACCAAGGTCGACAACACATACTGTTGGTTTTCTGGGTGTTTGACCGGCCAATGGGCAACCGTGTTACCCGGGTCCTGGCAGTAGGTTGCTAGTAACCGTAGCCAGTTACGCTCT
>Ga0207696_1001817_pt1 | contig 10989 bp, 9 predicted proteins | sample KBSS54metaG_FD_184403 | JGI IMG/M metagenome (GOLD analysis project Ga0207696, IMG submission 184403) | Switchgrass rhizosphere microbial communities from Kellogg Biological Station, Michigan, USA - KBS S5-4 metaG (SPAdes) (version 2) | ecosystem: Host-associated > Plants > Roots > Rhizosphere >...
CGGCGTGTCGTCATCGTTCATGCCCGAGGGCAAGGTGATTGCCGGGTAGCCTGCGGTGGCGGCGGAGAACTGGGAAAAGCCGTCCGCTTCGGCGAACAGTGCGTCCAGATTGTGCTCACGCACCTGCTCATCGATAGCGTCCTTGAAGTTCTGGCTGATGGTGATAATCAGTGCGCTCGCCTCCTGGTGGGAAAGCGCCGACGCGTTGATGGTCTCGAGCGTCTGCTGGCCATGTTGCTCCTCACCGGGATTGGCCAGGTTGAAGTCGATCAGAGCCTGCAAGGAGTCGACCGGCAAGCCCTGGCGGCTGGCGAGATATTCGGGCAGCTCATGCTTCATCGCGCCCATCAGGCCGTTAACGTAGTCATCGATGTCCGGCAGACGCACAGTCAGCGGGACCAGCGTAGCGCCCTGCTCTTCCAGGGTGGCCATCGCGGCAAGCATCTCCAGACTCGGGTTCAGTACCGTAGCGTGGGATCCAGTGTATGCAATCGGATAACCGATCCGTTTGCCTTGCAGGGCTTCACTGGAAAGCAATGCGGTGTAGTCGACGCCAGTGGGCGCGTCAGCAGTGGCGCTATCCGAGGCGTCAACGCCTTGTATGACGTTGAACAACAGCGCGGCATCCCGCACGGTTCGGGTCATTGTGCCCGGCGTGTCTTGCAAGCGGGTGATTGGCACGATGCCGGCGCGGCTGAACAATCCGAGCGACGGTTTGACGCCAACCACACCATTGGCCGACGCCGGGCAACTGATCGAGCCGTTGGTTTCAGTTCCCATGGCCAGTGGAGCGAGCCCTGCGGCAACCGCTGCCGCCGAACCTGAACTGGAACCACAAGTACTTTCGCTGAGGACATGAGGATTTTTCCCCTGACCACCGCGCCCGCTCCACCCCAAGGGCAGTGACAAGTCCCGCATTCCCGACCACTCGCTCATGTTGGCCTTGCCCAGCAGGATGGCGCCGGCATCGCGCAATTGTTTGACCGTGAACGCATCCTGAGCCGCCGGCTGCCCGATCATGGCCAACGAACCGGCACCGGTTTGCATGCTGTCGGCAGTATCGAAGTTGTCCTTCAACAGGACCGGGATTCCGTGCAGCGGGCCACGGAGGTTGCCTTGCGCACGCTCTTCATCCAGCGCGGTCGCGATGTCGAGAGCCTGGGGGTTTATTTCGATGATGGCATTGAGGGTCGGGCCTTGCTTGTCCAGATCCGCAATGCGTGTGATGAGGTGTTGAACCAGCGCGACCGAGGTCAGTTCGTTGCTGGCCATCATTGCACTCAGCTCGCTGGCGCTTGCGTATTCAAGTGGCGCACTGGAGGACGCTGCGAGGGCGACGCTACTGTTCAGCGAAAGCAGGATGGCCGGCGCCAGCGCATTCATGCTGCGTTTAAAGCGGAATTTCATTTTCTAATCCTTGTTTAAGCCAATCACGAGTGAGTCATTTCACTCGCGACCAAGCCTACCGAAGCCGCAGGAAACGGCTGTCAGCAACAAGAACCAGTGCCGGTAGGAAAACTCACCCAGCCTTGTAGCCGCTACAAGCAACACGCCCTTTTTCTGACATCTCTTGTTCCATTTCCAACCACCACGCGTCCCCACGTTGCGGTTGCATCAGGTTAAAAGCCTCGCCCATTCTCGGCGTGGTGATCGACACGCTGCGTTCCCATGCCAGCGCAAGAATGCGGTCGAACGGCTCATGCCAGGCGTGCATCGCCAGATCGAACGTGCCGTTGTGGATCGGGAACAGCCAGCGGCCCTTGAGGTCGAGGTGAGCCTGCAATGTTTCTTCAGGTTGCATGTGCACGTGAGGCCATTCGACGTTGTAGGCGCCGGTCTCCATCAGCGTCAGGTCGAACGGTCCGTACTCTTCACCAATGCGTTTAAACCCGTCGAAGTAGCCGCTGTCGCCGCTGAAGAAGATGCGTTTGTCACCGTCGATGATGACCCAGGATGCCCACAGCGTCTGGTTGCTATCGAACAGGCCCCGACCGGAAAAGTGCTGCGACGGGGTGGCGATGAAGCGGATGCCGGCGACTTCGGTGCCCTGCCACCAGTCGAACTGGCGGATCTTGCTGCCATCGATGCCCCATTTGATCAGGGTGTCACCGACGCCCAGCGGGGTCAGGAACACATTGACCTTGTCCGCCAGTTTCAGCACCGCTTCATAGTCGAGGTGGTCATAGTGGTTGTGCGACAGGATCACCGCTTCGATCGGCGGCAATTCATCGATGCTGATCGGTGGCTGGTGAAAGCGTTTCGGCCCGGCCCATTGCACCGGCGAGGCACGCTCGGCGAACACCGGATCGGTGATCCAGAATTTGTCTTGCAGCTTGAGCAGCAAGGTCGAATGGCCGAGGCGATAAACACTGTGGTTGGGTGCCGCGATCAGGTCGGCGCGGGTCATTGGCTGCACTGGGATGGCCGACGCAGGACGGGTGTTGCGCGGCTTGTGGAAGATCATGTTCCACATGATGCGCAGCATCTTGCGCAAACCTTCGCGCTGCACCGGCGCGTGGTTGCGGAAAGTCCCTTCGGCCTGGCGCGAAGCTTCAGGTGCTGGACTAACCGCGGGAGAATTTGATTTGGCCATGACTGAATGACTCCGGAAACGCCGCGCAATTCACGGTTTTCCACGGTGGGACGATAATGGCCAAGGCACGCACGCATCAGCCGGACATCTGTTTTTAGGTTGCACCGATTAACCCAGCATTACACTGATCGGTGTAGTTTCTAGGTTGCAACAAACCGGATGACAAGTAAACTGCCGAGTGTAATTTAACCTTTTCCTGCCGAATCGAATTTATGACAGCTCCCCAGCGCCTCACCGACCGTAAACGCGAAGCCATCATCCAGGCCGCGATCGCCGAATTCCGTACCAACGGTTTCGAGGTCACCAGCATGGACAAGATTGCGGCCACTGCCGGGGTGTCAAAGCGTACGGTGTACAACCATTTTCCGAGCAAGGAAGAGCTGTTCGCCGAAATTCTCAACCAGTTGTGGGCACGGATCAGCACCGAGCAAACCGTCTCGTATCAGCCCGATCAGCCATTGCGCGATCAATTGCGAACCATGCTGCTGGCCAAACTGCAGATGATGGCGGACGACAATTTCATGAATCTGGCCCGTGTCGCCATCGCGGCGGCGATCCATTCGCCAGAGCGCGCGCAGAACATGGTGGCGCGCATGGGCGAACGTGAGGAAAGCGTGACGGTGTGGATTCGCGCCGCCCAGGCGGATGGTCGATTGAAACCGGTCGATCCGGCGTTCGCCGCCCATCAAGTGCAAGGGCTGCTGAAAACCTTTGCCTTCTGGCCACAGATCTCCCTGGGCCAACCCTCGCTCGACAGCACAGCGCAAAATGCCGTGGTCGACTCTGCACTCGACATGTTCCTGACCTGCTATCAGCTCTAGCTCAGGCCTGCGCCATGGTAAATGGCTCGCAAGGGCACTGAATTTTCCCGCTGGAATAAATGACAATGTCTGTCATTGGCCGATGAACGGTCTGTCTGAAGAATTACACTGCAAAGTGTTTCAGAATGAATCTGGCGTAGAACATCATGGAAAACCAACGCGGCAAAGGTTTGTCATTCGCCAGGCGCATTTACTTGCCGCGGGCCATCGGATTAGGCATCGGCTTCTTCAGTGTGGGTGCCGCGCTGTATCCGTTGAACATGCCGTCCTGGCTCTGGGCCGTGTTGCTGTTTAACGGCTTTCTCTGGCCGCATGTGGCCTATCAATGGTCGACCCGCTCGGCCTTTCCTTATCGCGCCGAACGCCGCAACCTGCTCTATGATTCGGTATTCGGTGGTTTCTGGACCGCCTGTTTCCAGTTCAACCCGCTGACCACCGTGACCATTCTGTCGATGATGACCATGAACAACGTGGCCGCCGGTGGCGTGCGCCTGTTCTGGCTGGGCGCCCTCGCCCAGGTGATCGGCGTGCTGCTGGGCTGGTCAGTGTTCGGCATCCATTTCACCCTGACGGCTACACAGACTCAGGTCTTGGCCTGCCTGCCAATGCTGACCCTTTATCCGCTGGCGCTTGGCATGGTCTGTTACCGGTTGGCGATCAAACTCGCCGAACACAAACGCACCCTGAGCGCCCTGAGCCGTACCGACAGCCTGACCGGACTGCTCAACCACGGCGCCTGGAAAGACCTGCTGCACCTCAAGTTCCAACAGTGCCGGCAGCACAATTCCCAAGCCATCCTGGCGCTGATCGACATCGATCATTTCAAGTCGATCAACGACAGTTACGGGCACATCGTCGGCGACGCGGTGCTGCGGCAGTTAAGCCATGAGCTGAAATTCGTACTCGACGAAAGCAAGCTGGCCGGGCGTTACGGTGGCGATGAATTCTGCGTGATCCTGCCCAACCTGCCCCTGAGCAAGGCTGAAGCGCTGATGGAGCAACTGCGTCAGGCACTGGATCGATACCGCCATCCCGACGTTTCCGAGCTGCGCGTCAGCCTGAGCATCGGCCTCGCCCGTTATCAAGCTTCTTACGCCGACGCCCTTGAGTGGTTCGACGATTCCGACAAGGCGCTATACGCGGCCAAGCACACGGGACGTAACACAATCAGCGTAGCGTTGAGTCGATCCAACGCTTGAAAAAACTTGTACAAAATTGAGAAAAATCGATTTCTTGTACAAGTTTATAAAGTTTTGTATAAGTGAATTCGCCAGCCGGGATGCTGGCACACTGCTTCCAGCCATTGATATATCTGGCTGGCTGACGCGGAAACAGGGAACCCACCTCCAGCCCTATTTCCAGAGTGCCATGAACATGATTTTCAACCGCCACAAGACTGCCCTCGTCGATCTCCAAAACACCATCAACCAACAAGCCGGCCTGCTGGAGGCGATCAACCGCTCCATGGCAGTGATCGAATTCGACGTCGACGGTGTGGTTCTGCGCGCCAACGACAACTTCCTGAAAACCATGGGTTACACCCGCGAACAGGTGATCGGCCAGGCCCATCGCCACTTCTGCTCGCCAGAGTTTGCCCGTGGCAATCAGTACACCGAGTTGTGGTCGCGATTGAAAAGTGGCCAGTTCCAGTCTGGCACCTTTGAACGCATCGACAGCCAGGGCCGCCCGATCTGGCTCGAGGCCAGCTATAACCCGATCAAGGATGACTCGGGCCGCGTAGTGAAAGTGGTCAAGTACGCCATGGATGTCACTGCCAAAGTGCAGCAGGAAAGCGAAGCCAATGCGAAATTGCAGGCGATCGACCGCGCCATGGCGGTGATCGAATTCGATCTCGACGGCAATATTCTCACTGCCAATCAGAATTTCCTCACACGCATGGGCTACACCCTTGCCGAACTGAAAGGTAAACATCACCGCTTGTTCTGTACCGCTCAACTGGTCAACAGCAGCGCCTACCAGGATTTCTGGCGCCGGTTGAATCAGGGAGAACTGTTTCAGGGCCAGTTCGAACGCGTCGACAAACGCGGTCAGACCGTGTGGCTCGAAGCCAACTACAACCCTGTCTATGACGCTGCTGGCCGATTGTGCAAAGTGGTGAAGTTCGCCTCGGACGTCACCGCCCGCGTCGAGCAGCACGAGCAGGATGCACGCAGCGCCAGCGCCGCTTATCACATCTCCGTCGCCACCCGAAAAGTCGCCGAGCAAGGTACGCAAGTGATCCAGCAAGCGGCCAGTGAAATGCGCGACATCGCCGACGACATTGCCGAATCCTCGACCTTGATCGCGCAACTGGGCGAGCGCTCCGAACAGATCACCGCCATCGTCAACACCATTCGCGCGATTGCCGATCAGACCAACCTGCTGGCCCTGAATGCCGCCATCGAAGCCGCCCGTGCAGGCGAGCAGGGTCGTGGCTTTGCCGTGGTAGCCGATGAAGTGCGGCAATTGGCGGCGCGCACCTCCGGCTCGACGGCAGAGATTTCCAACATGATCGGCCTGATCCAGAGTGAAACCCGTCAGGCGATCAAGAGCATGGACAGCACCCGTGGTCGCGCGGCGCAGGGTGTCGAACTGGCGGATCAGGCCGGCACGGTGATTCTGCAGATCCGCGACGGCGCCAGTGAAGCAGTGGAAGCTGTGAGCATGTTCGCCAATGACCGGGCGCCGGGTTAAACACGATCACGGCAAACGCAGCGCCCGCCCCAGTTCATCGAACAGCGTGACCACCGAGCGCAACGCGCGGCAGTCCGGGCGGGTCAGCAGCCACAGCGCGGTGTCGTAACCGTGCAAGGGTTCGCTCAGGGCTTGCAGCCCTTCATTGATGAGAAAGTCCGGCAACGCCGCCACGCCCAGCCCCGCGCGGACCAGTTCCGTCACCGACAGCATGCTGTTGCAGCGATAGCTCGGCGTCACACCGGGCAATTGCTGGCGGCGCCAGGCGACGGTCGGGTGATCGGGTAGAAAGTCGTCCGGGGCGATCCAGGTCAGCGCTGCCAGATCGCTCGCTTCAACATGTTGTAGATAACGCTGACTGGCGCAGACCCGGTAGGAAATCTTCGCCAGCTCCCGTCCGACCAGATGCTCCGGCGGTGTACGCGTCAGGCGCAGGGCGATGTCGGCATCGCGGCGGCTGAGGTTGGCGAAATCGTTGGAAGTGCTCAGCTCAATGGTCAGCGCCGGATAGTTCGGCATGAACTGCGCCAGCGCCGGCAGCAGCAGACCTTGCAACACCGAATCGGTACAGGTCAGGCGCACCGTGCCGCTGACTACTTCGCCGCCCCGCTCCACACCAATACGCGCAGCTTCGAGTGCCTGCTCGGCGCGCTCCGCCTGCTCGGCCAGGGTTTGCGCGAGGCTGGTGGGCAGATAACCGGCGCGGCTTTTTTCGAACAGTTGCTGACCGAGTGACGCTTCCAGTCGGCGCACAGCGCGAAATACCGTCGACACATCCACCCTCAAAAGCTGCGAGGCCCGGGCCAGAGAGCCGCCGCGCACTAAAGCGAGGATCAGGGCCAGATCCGGGAAATCGAGTTGGTATTGCGTGGCTGCATTGATCACTTGGGCAAACGCCAATTCAGAGTGCGTGAACGCCAATCTATAGTGAGCGTCATCCCTCAACAAGCACAGCGAGTACTCATGGAATCCAGAGCCCTGCGCATCGCCCTGATCGGTGATTTCGATCCGCAAGTCACTGCCCACCAGGCCATCCCGGTCGCCCTCGGACTGGCGGCGGAACACCTTCGCCGCCCGGTCGAATTCGAATGGTTGGCCACCGACCGAATCCTGCCCGAGACGCCGCTGGAACATTTCGACGGCTTCTGGTGTGTCCCGGCCAGCCCCTACAAAAGCGAAGACGGCGCCCTGCGAGCCATCCGCTTTGCCCGCGAGCAGCAGCGCCCTTTCCTCGGCACCTGCGGCGGTTTTCAACATGCGGTGCTGGAGTTTTCCCGCCACGTGCTGGGCTGGGCCAACGCCGAACATGGCGAAACCTCGCCCGACTCCAGTCGAGCGGTGCTCTCGCCGCTGACGTGTTCATTGGTGGAAGCCGTGGACAGCATCCATCTGGTGCCCGGTTCGTTGATCGCCAGGGCGTACGAAACGTCGGAGATTCACGAAGGCTATCGCTGCCGCTACGGTGTGAATCCGCAATTCGAACGGGAGTTGCTGACCCATGAACTACACGCCGTAGGTCACGATTCGGCAGGCGATCTGCGCGCCATCGAACTGAAAAATCATGTGTTCTTTGTCGCCACACTGTTCCAGCCGGAACGCGCAGCGCTCAAGGGGCGATTGCCACCACTGGTGCGGGCATTTGTTGAAGCCTGCTCGGAGCAATGTCGATGAAACCGAACACTGAGTGTTTCGCCGTGATCTTCACTTCGACCCGTACCGAGGGTGACAACGGCTACACCGAAGCGTCCGAGCGCATGATGCAGTTGGTCGCCGAGCAACCGGGGTTTCTCGGCATCGATTCGATCCGGGGGGCAGACGGGGTGGGAATTACGGTTTCGTACTGGGAGAGTGAGGCGGCGATTCTGGCCTGGCGCGAGCATCCGGAGCACCGGGTGATTCAGGCGCGTGGGCGGGCTGAGTGGTATTCGGCGTTTCAGACGCGGGTGTGTCGGGTGGAGCGGGAGTATCGGTTCGGCCAGTGAGTATTGAGGTGTACTCACTGGCCCTTTCGCGGGCAAGCCCGCTCCCACAGGGTACTGCGCTGTTCTCAAGATCACGCGGTACCTGTGGGAGCGGGCTTGCCCCGGGCGGCGTTCCGACGAAGAGGCCGCAACAGTCGCAACAGAACCTCAGCCCTTCACCAGACTGCGCACCGCCTCAATCTCCGGCACTTCGCGTTTACTCATGTAAACGCGCAACGGCTCGGTGATGTTGATCCGGTCATCGATGTTCTGATTCAGCAATAACTGGATCAGCTCACGCTTGAGAGTCATGGTCTGTTCGGTGGTCGGTGCCCAGACAAATTCGCTGCACGGGATGATGCCGTCATCGGCCACGTCCATGCCGAACGAGTCCTCACTGAAGCGCACGATGTACTGGCCGGTCTTGCGGTTGAGGCCGACGAAGCCTTTGAGGTCGTCGGCGGCCTGGCAGATGAGTTGCGATGTGATGCGCATGGTAAACCTCACAAGAGTGATCGAAGGTCTACACGCAGGGCATTGAGGCACACCCTCTGCCGGGGCGGTTGCCGTGGCCAAGCGTACTGCAAACAAACGCACAAAAGTGCGGAAATTTTCGCTTTCAGTACGTTTATGTCGGTCTCGCGATAGCACGTTTTCGTTTGAGTTGCTAAAAGGGACATCTTCGAAAATACCTGCGAAAGGACCTCGACATGCCCGCCACGTTTACCAAAAGCGCTCTGCTGCTGAGCCTGATGCTCGGCCTCGGCCAGGCCCACGCCGCCAGCCAGCCAACCCCGGTTGCGCTCGCTGCCTCCGAGGGCATTCCGCACCCGGCGGTGATCGCCCACCGTGGCGCGTCCTTCGATGCCCCGGAATCCACCGCCGCGTCCTACAAACTGGCGCGCGACCTGGGCGCCGATTACCTGGAAATGGACTTGCAGCGCAGCAAGGACGGCGTGCTGTTCGCCCTGCACGACGACAACCTGCAGCGCACCACCGACGTCGCCACCAAGTTCCCGGAGCGCAAGGACAGCCCGGCCAATGCCTTCACCATGGCCGAACTGAAAACCCTCGACGCCGGCAGCTGGTACAACGCCAAGTACCCGGATCGCGCCCGCCCGTCCTACGTCGGCCTGAAGATTCTGACCCTCGATGAAATCATCGACATCGCCCAGGCCAATCCGAAGCACAAGCCGGGCCTGTACATCGAAACCAAGGAGCCGAAGCTGTTCCCGGGGATCGAGCATGACCTGAAGGCAAAACTCCAGGCTCGTGGCTGGTTGATTCCGGCGGACGCCAAACCGGCGAAAAACGTCGCCAGCGTCGGCGAGAGCAACGGCAAGGTGATCCTGCAAACCTTCGAGAAGAGCAGCCTGGAAATGCTGCAAAAGGAAATGCCGCAGGTGCCGAAGATCCTGTTGCTGTGGGTGGGCGAAGGCAGCATCGAGCCGAAATCCAAAGTGACCTTTGCCGACTCCGGCGAGAAGGACAAGAACGCGTTCTACGGCAAGCAAGAGCCGAAATCCGAAGCCGAGTTCAAGCAGTGGATCGACTACGCCAAGGCACAGGGTGCGATCGGCACCGGCCCTTCGGCGAAGCTGACCCACGGCGGCGATCAGAGCTATTCGGATCTGGTGCAGCCATGGATGAACAAATACACCCACGATCAGGGCCTGCTGGTGCACGTCTACACCGTGGATGAGCCGGTGGACTTCGAAAAAGTCATGGCCGCCGGCGTCGACGGCATTTTCACCAACCGCGCCAGCGAACTGCTGAAGTTCTACAAACGCCCGGCCGCCGCCAGTGTGGATCAGGTGTTGAAGAACAACGGTTTCTGATCTGTAAATCCGCGCGTCAGTCAGTGTCGCGAGCAGGCTCGCTCCCTCGGGAGTCCAGCCTGCTCGCTGCGTTTTAAGGGTGAATTAAGTTGTGGCGATTAACCTGAACTCACTTAAACGAATCACCCAAAGGAATAACCGATGAAAACCTTGACTGCCCTGTTTACCGCTGCCGCCCTGACCCTCACCGCTGGCCTGGCCCAGGCTGACGTTCGCGTTGACCAGATCCCTGAACTGGTCAAGTCCGGCAAGATCAAGTCGCTGGAATCGATGAACGCAGAAGCGCTGAAACTGCATCCGGGCGCGACCATTACCGACACCGACCTGGATAACCACTTCAACGGTTACGAATACGAAGTCGAGCTGAAAACCGCCGATGGCAAAGAGTTCGACGTGGACTTCGATGCGACGACTGGCAAGGTGCTGAGCAACAAGCAAGACACTTGATTGGCTGATAGAACAAAGCCGCATGACTTTCGGGTTGTGCGGCTTTTTTGTGTCTGGCGTTTGACGAAACTCCGGTTTCGCCTGTGAGAACCATCCCCTCACCCCAGCCCTCCCGAAACGTCGGACCGCCCCCAAGGGGGCGAGGGGGAAAGGGAGCCGATCTTCATGCTGTTCAAACCTGAGTTCGACTCAGAACTGTCAGGTCGGCGTAACTCGAACATTCAACTCCGTCAGTCCCCTCTCCCTTTGGGAGAGGGCTAGGGTGAGGGGTAAGGCTTCACGCGGAGGTGCTGACCAGCGAGCCGGAGGTGCTGCTGTCGGAATCCCGCAGGGCTTGCAGCAGTGCGGCAGTCGCGGTTTGCAGTGAGGCCGACGTCGTCGCGATCTGCGACTGCGTAGCCGCAACATCCGCCGCCTTGGCATCCTGACTTTCCTGCTTCGCCTGAGCCGCCTGCAGCGCCTGCTGCTCTTCCTGCAATTGCTTCTGCAACTCGGCGATCTGCTTGCGCAGTTCCTTCACCGTATCCGATTCATCGCTGCTGGAACTGCTGTCGCCCGCCGGCGCCGCACCACCGCCCGCCGCGACTTTGCTGGTGTCGGCTTTCACGCCGGTGCTGGCCGCCGCGGTGGTCGAG
>Ga0207696_1001818_pt1 | contig 10985 bp, 9 predicted proteins | sample KBSS54metaG_FD_184403 | JGI IMG/M metagenome (GOLD analysis project Ga0207696, IMG submission 184403) | Switchgrass rhizosphere microbial communities from Kellogg Biological Station, Michigan, USA - KBS S5-4 metaG (SPAdes) (version 2) | ecosystem: Host-associated > Plants > Roots > Rhizosphere >...
GATTGGTCAGGCGCAAACCGGTACCGGTAAAACCGCTGCCTTTGCCCTGCCTATCCTGCACCGCATTGATCCGTCCAAGCGCGAGCCGCAAGCTCTGATCCTGGCCCCAACTCGTGAGTTGGCGCTGCAAGTTGCAACCGCTTTCGAAACCTACGCCAAGCAAATGCCGGGCGTGACTGTTGTGGCTGTCTACGGCGGCGCGCCGATGGGCCCACAATTGAAAGCAATCCGTAATGGCGCACAGATCGTTGTCGCCACTCCGGGCCGTCTGTGCGACCACCTGCGTCGCGACGAAAAAGTGCTGCAGACCGTGAACCACCTGGTTCTCGACGAAGCAGACGAAATGCTCAAACTGGGCTTCATGGACGACCTCGAAGTCATCTTCAAGGCCATGCCGGAAACCCGTCAGACCGTATTGTTCTCGGCGACCCTGCCGCAATCGATCCGTGCCATCGCCGAGCGTCACCTGCGCGATCCAAAGCACGTGAAGATCCAGAGCAAGACCCAGACCGTTACCGCGATCGAACAGGCTCACCTGTTGGTTCACGCTGACCAGAAGACTTCTGCCGTTCTCAGCTTGCTGGAAGTGGAAGATTTCGACGCTCTGATCATGTTCGTGCGCACCAAGCAAGCGACCCTGGATCTGGCCAGCGCCCTCGACGCCAAAGGCTACAAAGCCGCAGCGTTGAACGGCGACATCGCCCAGAACCAGCGTGAGCGCGTCATCGACTCGCTGAAAGATGGCCGTCTGGACATCGTTGTAGCGACCGACGTAGCCGCCCGTGGTCTGGACGTTCCGCGCATCACCCACGTGTTCAACGTGGACATGCCGTACGATCCGGAATCCTACGTGCACCGTATCGGCCGTACCGGCCGTGCCGGTCGCGAAGGCCGCGCGCTGCTGCTGGTGACTCCGCGTGAGCGCCGCATGCTGCAAGTGATCGAGCGTGTGACCGGTCAGAAAGTTGCCGAAGTGCGTCTGCCGGACGCCCAGGCCGTTCTCGATGCCCGCATCAAGAAACTGACCAACAGCCTGTCGCCGCTGGTGGCTGACGCCGAATCGACTCACGGTGATCTGCTGGATCGCCTGACCGCCGACATCGGTTGCACCCCGCGTGCCCTGGCTGCCGCTCTGCTGCGCAAGGCCACCAATGGTCAGGCGCTGAACCTGGCAGCGATCGAGAAGGAACGTCCACTGGTGCCGAACAGCGCGCCACGTGGCGACCGTCCTGAGCGTTCCGGTGATCGTCCGGACCGTGGTGACCGCGAGCGTCGTGCTCCGATGCCATTGGGCGAAGGCCGTGCCCGTTGCCGTACCGCGCTGGGCGCGCGTGACGGTATCGCGGCGAAAAACCTGCTGGGCGCCATCCTCAACGAAGGTGGTCTGGCACGTGAAGCCATCGGTCGCATCCAGGTGCGTGACAGCTTCAGCCTCGTCGAGCTGCCGGAAGATGGTCTGGACAAACTCCTGACCAAGCTGAAGGACACTCGCGTTGCCGGCAAGCAGCTGAAACTGCGTCGCTACCGCGAAGATTGATCCGCCTCTGGGCTGATTGATCGAACATAAAAAATCCCCGACTGGTTCGGGGATTTTTTTTGCCTGCGATTTAGGGCTCTTTTGTGGTTTTTTTTGAGGGGCTCTAGAGGTAAAAATTAAATGCCTCTTGTGCTTGTGTTCCTTTTTTTGTGCGGCTAGTATCTGTTCATTGCAAAGGGGATACAGGAAATGCCGAAGCTAATTGATTACCCTCGGGCCTCTCTAAAAAACAGTTTGGTATTGGCTGACGCCGTTAACGATCTCGGTGGCGAGTGCTCGGTTGCGCTTGCGGGAGACAAACTGAATAAACAGGCCACCAGCGGTGCTTTTAAAGCGGTGATTGGAGCTGCGGTAAAATACTCTTTGGTGACGAATAAGCAGGGTCAGATTAAGGTCACTCAGTTATTTCGAGACATTAAACTTGCTTATGATGAAATAGAGACCAAGTCGGCTCTCAAAAAGGCCTTCCTCTCTCCTGTGTTGTTTAAACAAATCTGTGATCGTTTTGAGGGGAAAGCGCTCCCGGTAGCGCACTTCGAAAAGCTCTTAATTCGAGAGTTTGGAGTCCCAGATTTGTTTGCATCCCGACTTGGGGGATACTTTCTGGAGGGGGCGAAGCAGTGTGGTCTGCTTTTGGAAGGGAACATAATTGTTCAGGATAGTAATGGTGCAGATCAGGTAATCGAGGCGGAGAAGGTAGAAACAGACCCTCAAGTTGAAGCTCACGCTATCGATTCAGCTCCTACTGCCTATGAAAGCCAAGAAGCTAGGCCCATGTCATCTGCTTTTCGCTCTGAAAATCCCGATCACCATCGTACTCATGAGCTAGATCAAGAAGGCAAGTTTACGATAAGAATAAAGGGGCCGGGCATGGACACGCTTATCGTAATAAATGAGGAGGATGATCTATTGATCGTCCGAGCGATGCTTAAAAAAGTAGAAAAGAGATTAGCTGTTGAAAGCGACTGGGAGGAATAAATTTCGTTCAGCAGAAATATAGATAATCGTAGAGCTATCGAAGTTGGCGCTTCGACAGCCCTACAAAAAAGCAAACGTATGGCTAACGTTTGCTCTGTCCTACAACAATTTCCTGTTAGCGCACGAAATTTAGCACCTTGCTGGTTGATGTACAACAACCATCCACTGGAAGGTGCAGGGCAGTTCTCCAGCCGATTAATTGGAGACTGAGATTATGACATTACGGCAACGGCGCAGGCGCTCTGGGTTTCCTAGAGTTAAGTCTGTTTATGTTCACAGATATCCACGGTTTCGGCTTGGGAAATGGGAGCAAGTAACAGATCACTATCGTAGTCCTCCAGGGCAGCTTTCATTCGATATGTGAGTAAAGGAAGGTGGCGCAAGCCACCTTTTCTCGTTCCCAACTAGCCGAAACGATAGATGTCCATGCCCAGCGCGCCCATGGTGAAACCTTGATGGGCGATGCTGAAATCACCGCCAGCGCCGCGGGCAAAGTACAGCGGCAACAGGTGCTCGTCACTTGGATGGCTGCGCACGGCGTTCGGTGCCTGCTGACGATAATCGTGCAAGGCGGCTTCGTCGTTGGCGGCGAGCTTGTCGACAATCCAGTCGCGGAAATCCCGCGCCCACGGCTCGACGCTTTCCGGGCCGGCGTGCCAGTCCAGTTCCCGCAGGTTGTGGGTGATGCTGCCGGAGCCGATCAAAAGAATGCCCTGTTCGCGCAGACTGGCCAGCGCTTGACCGACGCGGTTCTGCAACGCCGGGCCGCCACGGCTGGGCAGGGAAACCTGAACCACCGGGATATCGGCCTGTGGGTACATCAGCGACAGCGGTACCCAAACCCCGTGATCGAACGGTCGTTGCGGATCGAGACGCGCCGGCAGGTTGTTGGCGGTCAGCAGATCGGAGACCTCGCGGGCCAGTTGCGGATTGCCCGGTGCCGGGTACTGAACTTCAAACAGCGCACGGGGGAAGCCACCGAAGTCATGCCAGGTTTCCGGTTGCGCATGGCTGCTGACCAGCAGCTCATGGCTTTCCCAATGGGCGGAAACGATGACGATGGCTTTCGGGCGTGGCAGTTCGGCCGCCAGCCGCGCCAGGGCCGGGCCGCTGGCGCCGGGCTCCAGCGCCAGCATGGGCGAGCCGTGAGAGATAAACAGGCTGGGAAACATGGAAGGGTTCCTGAGCGTTAAGATGGCTCATCTTCAGTCAGTTCATTGATCTAATTCCAATATAAGTTTTAACGCCTTTTGATCGAATTCTTAGGAGGATGCATGCAGCCGGAGTTTTGGCACAAGAAGTGGGAATCGAACCAGATCGGCTTTCACCAGCCTGAGGTGAACCCGTATTTGCAGCGGCACTGGCCCGATCTGGCCATCCCGGCGCAAGCGCGTGTGCTGGTGCCGTTGTGTGGGAAAAGCCTGGATCTGTTGTGGCTTGCTGGTCGTGGTCATCAGGTGCTTGGTGTCGAGCTGTCGGAGAAGGCTGTGGAAGACTTCTTTCTTGAGCAGCAATTGCAGCCGCAGGTGATCGAGCAGGGCGACTTCAAGGTTTATCGCGCTGGCGCGATCGAGTTGTGGTGCGGGGATTTCTTTTCGCTGACGGCGGCTGATGTGGCCGGTTGCACCGCGCTGTATGACCGGGCGGCAGTGATTGCCTTGCCGCCAGCGATGCGCGAGCGTTATGCGGCGCACTTGCAGGGACTTTTGCCGATATGCCGAGGGCTGTTGGTGACGCTGGATTATGACCAGTCGCAGATGCCCGGGCCGCCATTTTCCGTAGACGATGCCGAAGTGCAGCGTTTGCTGGGCAGTACCTGGCGCGTCGAGATGCTGGAAGAGCAGGATGTACTCGGTGACAGCTGGAAGTTCGTGCAGGCCGGCGTTACGCGGCTGGAGGAACGGGTTTACCGGATTTCCGGACAGTAATCGACAGGCAAAAAAAAGGCCCGCATCACTGCGGGCCTTTTGGTTGGTGCGCCGGTTTGATCAACCGCGACGACGCAGGGCGTCGATACGCTCTTCCAGCGGCGGGTGGCTCATGAACATGCGGGCGAACCCTTGTTTGATGCCACCGTTGATGCCGAAGGCGTTCAGGGTGTCAGGCATGTGCACCGGCAGGCCCTGTTCGGCGCGCAGACGTTGCAATGCGTTGATCATCGCGCCGGTACCGGCCAGGCGTGCACCGGCATCGTCGGCACGGAACTCCCGTTTACGCGAGAACCACATCACGATCGCGCTGGCCAGAATGCCCAGCACCAGTTCGGCGAAAATGGTCGCGATGTAGTAGGCCATGCCCTGGCCTTCTTCGTTCTTGAAAATCACCTTGTCGACGAAGTTGCCGATGATTCGCGCGAAGAACATCACGAAGGTGTTTACCACGCCCTGGATCAGCGCCAGGGTGACCATGTCGCCGTTGGCCACGTGACCGATTTCGTGGGCCAGCACGGCCCGCACTTCATCTTCCTTGAAGCGCTCGAGCAAGCCCTGGCTGACCGCGACCAGTGCGTCGTTCTTGTTCCAGCCGGTAGCGAAGGCGTTCGCTTCGTAGGCCGGGAAAATCCCGACTTCGGGCATCTTGATCCCGGCTTCCCGGGACAGTTGCTCGACGGTTTGCAGCAGCCATTGCTCGTGGCGGGTGCGTGGCTGGGTAATGATCTGGGTGCTGGTGCTCATCTTCGCCATCCACTTGGAGATGAACAGCGAGAACAGGGAACCGGCGAAACCAAAGACTGCACAGAAGACCAGCAGCTGACTGAGGTTGAGATCAACCCCGTTGGCCGCCATGAACCCGTTGAAGCCGAAAAGGCTCAGGGTGATGCTGGCTATCAGCACGACCGCCAGGTTAGTGGCCAAAAACAGCAGGATGCGCATCATGGTTGTAGAAATCTCCTCAAGCTAAAGATGTAGCGTACTGCGGGGTATATAAGGTGCTGCACCTGGCGATTCAACCGAGTGACTATTTCAAACTGTGTCCTACACCGGATTCGTCGGGCATGGGACATTTCCCACCGCCGAATCCGCTATGGATGACAGGCACGCGGCACCCGGTCTCATTGCGTCAGGCACGCATGATTTGTATGAGTCGAAAGTGTAGAAGGTGCTGGAGGAGGGGCGGAGCAGAAGTGTTGCTGAATCAGACAGTGCGCAACGTTCGGGCCGTTGCGCACTGAGCGCCGGTTACTGGCGGTAGGACTTGAGGAAGTTGCCGATGCGACCGATGGCCATGTCCAGGTCATCGACCCGCGGCAGGGTGACCACGCGGAAGTGGTCAGGCCACGGCCAGTTGAACGCCGTGCCTTGCACCACCAGCAGCTTCTCGGAGAGCAGCAGGTCGAGCACGAACTTCTCGTCGTTGTGGATCGGGCAGACTTTCGGGTCGATCTTCGGGAACGCGTACAGCGCGCCCATCGGCTTCACGCAGCTCACGCCGGGAATGTCGTTGAGCAATTCCCAGGTACGGTTGCGTTGTTCCAGCAGGCGACCTTGCGGCAGCACCAGATCATTGATGCTCTGATAGCCACCCAGAGCGGTCTGAATCGCATGCTGGCTCGGCACGTTTGCGCACAGGCGCATGTTGGCCAGCATGTCGATGCCTTCGATGTAGCTGTGGGCGTTGTGTTTCGGCCCGGAAATGGCGATCCAGCCGGAACGGAAACCGGCCACGCGATACGATTTGGACAGACCGTTGAAGGTCAGGCACAGCAGATCCGGGGCCAGCGAAGCGGTGCAGATGTGCACGGCGTCGTCGTAGAGGATCTTGTCGTAGATCTCGTCGGAGAACACCACCAGGTTGTGCTGACGGGCCAGTTCCAGCATGCCGAGCAGCACTTCCTTCGAATACACCGCGCCGGTCGGGTTGTTCGGGTTGATGATCACCATCGCCTTGGTGTTCGGGGTGATCTTGGCCTTGATGTCGGCCAGGTCCGGGAACCAGTCGGCGCCCTCATCGCACAGGTAATGCACCGCGTTACCGCCGGCCAGGCTCACGGCAGCGGTCCACAGCGGGTAGTCCGGCGCCGGCACCAGCACTTCGTCGCCGTTGTTGAGCAGTGCCTGCAGCGACATCACGATCAGCTCGGACACGCCGTTGCCCAGGTAGATGTCTTCGATGCCGACACCTTCGACCTGCTTTTGCTGGTAGTACTGCATCACCGCCTTGCGCGCGCTGAACAGGCCTTTGGAATCGCTGTAGCCCTGGGCGGTCGGCAGGTTGCGGATCACATCCTGGAGAATTTCGTCCGGCGCCTCGAAACCAAAGGGCGCCGGGTTGCCGATGTTCAGCTTGAGGATGCGGTGGCCTTCCTCTTCCAGGCGTTTGGCGTGCTTGAGCACCGGGCCGCGAATGTCGTAGCAGACGTTGGCGAGCTTGTTCGATTTGCTGAACTGCATGGCGATGTGATCCCGAAAATGAACGATCCAGGCGGCGGGTGGACAACCGTGCTGGGAATCCTGCGTCTTCACACAGGCAAGTGTCTCGAGCGGCGGTTTCCAACAATCCGTTTGAATGCGCAGGAACCCGCTGCCAGACTGGCGTGTGACGAGGCGCAATCATACGTGCCGCCCGATCCGTGGAAAAGGTACAGATCGGGCTTTTTCAGCCGCTGAGGTGTGATGATGGAAAAGATTGAAAAGACCCTGGAAGAATGGCGGGCGATGCTCGACCCCGAGCAATACAACGTGTGCCGTCTCAGTGCTACCGAGCGACCGTTCTCCGGTAAATACAACGCTACCAAGACTGACGGTATCTATCACTGCGTCTGCTGCAGCGAGCCGTTGTTCGATTCCAAGACCAAATTCGATTCCGGTTGCGGCTGGCCAAGCTTCTACGCGCCGATCGGCGAGAGCGCCATGACCGAAATCCGTGACACCAGCCACGGCATGATCCGCACCGAAGTGAAATGCGCCAAGTGCGATGCGCACCTGGGCCACGTATTCCCTGACGGTCCGCCGCCGACCGGCCTGCGTTACTGCATCAACTCGGTGTGCCTGGACCTGGTGCCGCGCGAGTAACTGATACGGGCGATCCACGGGTCGCCTTTCGAATAATTAAATTGCACACAATTCAATTGCTCGCTATTTTTGCCGTCTACCCATTTTTCAAGAGTGCGCACCATGAGCGATAACCTGCTGAACATTCCGTGCACCACCATCAAAGGCGAGCAAAAGACCCTCGCCGATTTCGCCGGCAAGGCAGTGCTGGTGGTCAATACCGCCAGCAAATGCGGTTTCACGCCGCAGTACAAAGGCCTTGAGGAACTGTGGCAGACCTACAAGGATCAAGGTCTGGTGGTGCTGGGCTTCCCGTGCAACCAGTTCGGCAAGCAGGAGCCGGGCAACGAGGGCGCCATCAGCGAGTTCTGCGAGCTGAACTACGGTGTCAGCTTCCCGCTGTTCAAGAAGATCGAAGTCAATGGTAACGGCGCGCATCCACTGTTCGTGCAGTTGAAGAAACGCGCGCCAGGCGTGCTGGGCTCTCAGGGCATCAAGTGGAATTTCACCAAGTTCCTGATCGGCAAGGACGGCCAGTTGGTCAAGCGCTTCGCCCCGGCCACCAAGCCGCAGGATCTGAGCCGCGAGATCGAAGCCCTGCTCAAATGAACAGCCTGTCCGCCGATTCGCTGAAGCTCGACAGTCAGCTGTGCTTCAAGTTGTATGCCGCATCGCGGGCGGTGATCCGTGCCTACAAACCGATGCTCGATCAGCTTGGCCTGACCTACCCGCAATACCTGGCGATGCTGGTGTTGTGGGAATGGCAGCAAACCGCGCCGGAGCAACCGACGGTCAAGGCGCTGGGTGAGCGTCTGGCACTGGATTCCGGCACGCTGACGCCGTTGCTCAAGCGTCTGGAGCAACTGCAACTGGTCCAGCGTCAGCGCTCGGCCCGTGACGAGCGTGAGGTTCATCTGAGCCTAACGCCGCAAGGGCAGACGCTGCGTGAACAGGTCGGGCCGTTGAAGGCGCGGCTGTTGTGCGACAGCGGGGTGGATCTGGACCGGCTCAATGACTTGCGCGACGGTCTCGATCACCTGCTGGGGCAGATCAAAGCACTGTCGTAGTCGGAATCCACTGGTCCAGCAGCGCCGCCAGCTCTTCACGGCGGAACGGCTTGGCCAGGTAGTCGCTCATGCCCGCCGCCCGGCAACGTTCGCGTTCCTCGGACATGGCGTTGGCGGTCAGGGCGACGATCGGCAGATGCGGCCAGCGTCCGCTTTGGCGGATCTGGCGGCTGGCTTCGTAGCCGTCCATCACCGGCATGTTGCAGTCCATCAGCACCAGATCGAATTCGTCGTGTTCCAGCTGATCCAGCGCTTCCACGCCATGGGCGGCGACTACAACGTCGCAGCCGAGTTTGCCCAACATGCCCTTGGCCACCAACTGGTTGACCGGGTTGTCCTCCACTAACAGCACCCGACCGCGCCGCTGCGACGGCACGCTTTCGAGGCGTGCGCGATCGATGGTGGTGAGATCCGGCAACAGCGTCCGGCGCAGATTCTGATACAGCGCGTTACGAGCCAGTGGTCGGGCCTGCTGTTGCAACGGGGCGAGGGCGGTGGCTTCTTCACCTGGCATGAAACTGCCGTAAGCAGTCACCAGCAGAATCGGTGCCGTCATCGCCGGGCGCAGGCCGAAAAGGCATTCCGGGCAGTCGGTGATGATGACGTCGGGGGACAGGCCGAGCAGTGGGTCGTCGAGGGTTCGTTGTTCGTAGGTCAGCCCCCAGACCGGCAGCAGACTTTCCAGCAGCTCCGCCAGCCCGCTGACCGCGTTGGTGATCGCCAGCACCTTGCCGTGCAACGGTGGCGGAATCACCGCGCGGGTGTGGCAGGGCAGTGGCAGTTCGGCGCAGAACTGACTGCCAAAACCCACTTCGGAACTGATGGTCAGACGCCCTTGCATGGCTTCGCACAGGTTGTAGGTCAATGCCAGGCCCAACCCGGTGCCGCCGTACTGGCGGGTGATGCCGGCGCCCGCCTGGGTGAACGGCTGGAAAATCTTCACCTGCGCTTCCTGGGCAATGCCGATGCCGGTGTCGCAGACTTCGATCCGGACGCCGTCCTTCCAGGTGGACAAGCGCACATCGACCCGACCGAAACGGGTGAATTTCAGCGCATTGGACAGAAGGTTGCTGACGATCTGCCTGACCCGGGTCGGATCGCCGAGCACCAGCGCCGGGAAGTACGGATCGATCAGGCAAGTCAGTTCAACGCTCGGCGCTGCGTTCTGCGACAGCAGGTTGGCGGTGTCTTCGATCAGCGAGCCGAGATCGAACGGAATGTGTTCAAGTTCCAGTTGCCCGGCATCGAATTTCGACAGGTCGAGAATATCGTTGAGTAGCTCTACCAGCACTTTGCCCGAGTCGTGGGCGATCGACAGTTGTTGCTGCTGTTCGGCGTTGAGCGGGCCGTCGAGCGACAGGGCGATCATCCCGAGCAGGCCGTTGAGCGGGGTGCGGATCTCGTGGCTCATGTTGGCGAGAAAGGCCGAACGCGCTTCGGCCATGTCCAGTGCCGTGCTGCGGGCCACTTCCAGTTCCTGGTTGGACTGGCTGAGCCGTGCGTTGATCGCCTTGAGCTCGGCGGTACGCGCGGACACGATGTCTTCGAGTTGCGCGAGGTAGTCGGTGAGGCGGTTTTCCGCATTGCGCCGCTGCTGGATTTCCGTGGCGATGTTTTCGAACTGCTGGTTGGCAACCTTGACCAGCACGCCGATCTCGTCGTTGGCGTGCCCGCCCGGACATTCCAGGGTCGTCGGCTCGGCGCTGCGCGGGTCGCGGCCGCTGAGTTCGCGGATCACCCGCACCAGCGGTTTGGTCAGCATCACGTAGAACAGCGCGAGCAGAATCCCGGTGAGAATCAGGCTGCGGGCAAACCCGTTGAGCAGCGTGACCTCGGCCCGGCGCAGGAAGCGGCTGCCGAACGCGTAGGTGTCGACTTCCAGTTTCAAGGTGCCAAGGGATTCGTTGGGCAAGTGATCGAGGTAGAGGCGGTCTTCGAACTGGCGTTTGGCGCCGAACAGGAAGTCGCTGATCATCCGGTAGCCGCTTTGCAGCTCCGGGCGTTTGACGTTGGCCAGCACCGTCTGATTGTTGTCGGTCAGTTGTGCGGAAATGATCGCCGGCGAGCGCAGCAGGCCCAGGGTCAGTTCCTGCGCCAGTTCGGCATCGATGTTGTAGGCGATGCGCGAGGCCGGGTTATGGCTGATTTCCAGCAAAGACAGGATTTCACGGTTGATGGACGCGTCTTCACTGGCATAATCGATGCCGATTTGCAGCAGGCTGAGCAGCGTGCCCAGAATGAACCCGACCAGCACGGTAAGCCGGGCCTGTTTGTACGACAGCCGGTGGGTGAATTTGATATCCATGGGGTGTTGAACCACTTCCGTTTCCCTTCGCTGCTCAAGCATAGTCGATCATGCACGGATTCCGGGGTTCCCGAAGCGCCTTGTAACAAGGCCCGGGACAGGTTTCG
>Ga0207696_1001821_pt1 | contig 10979 bp, 9 predicted proteins | sample KBSS54metaG_FD_184403 | JGI IMG/M metagenome (GOLD analysis project Ga0207696, IMG submission 184403) | Switchgrass rhizosphere microbial communities from Kellogg Biological Station, Michigan, USA - KBS S5-4 metaG (SPAdes) (version 2) | ecosystem: Host-associated > Plants > Roots > Rhizosphere >...
ATTCGCTGACAAAGCTCGTATAGGGTGGCGTTTTTGACCCACCAGGGAGCTGGCCATGCTGCGTCTGAGCGCGCTTTATCGTTACCCGTTGAAATCCGCCAAGGGCGAGGTCCTGCAAGGGATCGGCCTGGACAAACTGGGGCTTGAGGGCGATCGACGCTGGATGCTGGTGGACGAAGCCAGCGGGCGATTCCTGACCCAGCGTGCCGAAGCGAAAATGAGTCAGTTGTCGGCACTTTGGAATGCCAGCGGCGGCCTGACGCTCAGCGCGCCGGGGCATTCGGCAATCGATGTCGCCTTGCCCGGCAGTGACGACGACCTGCGTGGTGTAACCATCTGGCGCGATACCTTGCGCGTACCGGATGCCGGTGAAAAGGCGGCCCGCTGGGTTAGCGATTTCATCGGTAAGCCGACCCGACTGGTGCAAGTGCCGCTGGATCGTGCCCGGACAACCCAGGCCGGGTACGGCAACGATGACGACCAAGTGGCGTTCGCCGATGGTTTCCCGCTGCTGCTGATTGGTGAGGCCTCGCTGCAACACCTGTCGCAGGAAGTCGGGCGTCCGCTGGAAATGCTGCGGTTCCGGCCGAATCTGGTGATCGAAGGCAGTGATGCTTACGCCGAGGATGGCTGGAAACGGATTCGTATCGGCGATGTCGAGTTCCGCGTGGTCAAGTCTTGCTCTCGGTGCATTCTAACCACGATTGATCCGCAAACCGGTGAGCGCAGCGCTGACCGTGAACCCCTGGCGACCTTGCAGAAGACTCGCGCCCAGGCCGACGGCGCGATGTTCGGCCAGAACCTGGTCAACGACGGCAACGGCCGGCTTGAAGTCGGCATGCCGGTGGAAATCCTCGAGTAACCGGCCCTGAAACGAAAAATGCCCGTGTCCTTGGACACGGGCATTTTTTATGACCGCCGGAAACCGGGGTTTTAGCCGCGGTATTCGCACAGGTAAGCGGTGTCGACGGCCACTTTCAGCTGGAACTTGCTGTTGGCTGGCACGTTGAACTGGCTGCCGGCGGCGAAGGTTTCCCAGTCGCTGCTGTCCGGCAGTTTGACGGTCAGTGCACCGGACACCACGTGCATGATTTCACGCTGGCTGGTGCCGAATTCGTATTCGCCCGGGGCCATGACGCCGATGGTCGCAGGGCCTTCAGCGGTGCCAAAAGCGATCGACTTGACGGTGCCGTCGAAGTACTCGTTGACTTTAAACATGGGCGATTCCTCTCGAAAAGGGCTTAAAAAGGGTCAAAAAGGTCGGCCAGTATGCACAAGGCTTCTGGCGCCGTCACCTGCGCTAGAGCGGCAGCACCAATGGCAATAATCGGGCGGTATTGCGCGCATCCTCCAGCGCTCGATGCTGCTGGCCGGTGAACTGCATGCCCGCCAGTTGCAACGCGCCATTGAGGCCCAGCGGCCGTTCGAGGCGTCGGGCCTTGGCAAAGCGCTGTTTGAGGTTCATGTGCGGCACCCGGCTCAGGGCGCTGTCGAGTTGCAGCCGCTGCCATTCCTGAAGCAACTGCTTGCGGTCGTAATCGCCCCAGCTCGCCCAGCCTTCAAGGCGGGTTTGGTGCTGACCGAGCCAGCGCTCGAAGGCCGGCCAGACTTCGCTCAACGGCTGCGCCGCATCGATGTTGGCTTGGGTGATGTGCGTGAGTTCGCGGCAAAACGGCGTCAACAAGGGGCGCCGCGTCGGTTTGACGAAGCGCTGAAATTGATCCTGCTCGCGACCGGCGCGATCCACCAGGGTCGCGCCGATCTCGATGATCTCCATCTCCGTAACCGGCCAGCCACCCTCATCGGTGGTGGCTTCCAGATCTATGACCAGCCAATGGGGCATCGCAGGGTTCCTGATTTCCGCGTCCTGATTATTCAGAGCGTAGTCAAACCTTGCGGATGCGCGCGGCGACTACTCGACCTGCAACAGAACCTGACGATTTTTTACCTGATCGCCGACCTTGACCTGCACCCGCTTGAGCACGCCGTCGATGCCGGCCTTGAGCGGGTGCTCCATTTTCATTGCTTCCAGCACCACCAGCAGCTGACCCTTGCTGACCGGGCTGCCTTCGCAGACAAGCACATCGATGATGGCGCCATCCATCGGGGCTTTCAACGTGCCGGAACTGACGCTGGTCTGACTGTCGATCATCGCGTGAGTTCGATCCACCAGGTGCAGGCTGCCGGGGTGGGTGAACAGCCAGAGCTGCTCGTCGCGCAGGCGATAGGCGTGGCGCTGGCGCAGGCCATCGATTTCCAGCGTCACGGCCCCGGCGGTATGCTCGACCAATTTGAGTTGGATGGTGCGTTCGGCGACCTGCACTTCAAACACGTTGTCCGGACTGGCGCGCAGTTGCACGTTCCAGTCGCGGGCGTCGAGGCCGATGCGACAAAGCAACGGCGCACCGGCGTTGTTGCGCCATCCGGACAACGGGGCGCGGTGTTGCTGCGCGGCGGATTGGTAAAAAATCACCGCCGCGATGGCCAGCTCTTCGGCACCGGGCGAATAGGCGTGCAGGCAATCGTGATCAGCGAAGTGTTGAGGGATAAAGCCAGTGCCGAACTCCCCGCTGATGAACTGCGGATGCTGCAACAGGCTGGCGAGCAACCGCTGATTGCTCTGCACGCCGAGCAACACGCTGTCCTGAACCGCACACAACAGTTTGCGCCGGGCCTCTTCACGGGTTGCGCCGTGGGCGATCAGTTTGCCGAGCATCGGGTCGTAGAACGGTGAGACCGACTGCCCTTCGATCAACCCGTGATCAATCCGCGAACCGCGATCCAGTGCCGGTGCCCAGGCTTCGACACGCCCGGTCTGCGGAAGAAAACCCTGAGCCGGATCTTCGGCATAGAGGCGCACTTCCATGGCGTGGCCATCGAGTTTCACCTGCGCCTGGGTCAGCGGTAGCGGCTGGCCCTCGGCGACCGACAGTTGCCACGCCACCAGATCCAGCCCGGTAATCAATTCAGTCACCGGGTGCTCGACCTGCAACCGGGTGTTCATCTCCAGAAAATAGAACCGGCCATCGGCGTCGAGGAGAAATTCCACGGTGCCGGCGCCGACATAGTTCACCGTCCGCCCGGCCTTGAGCGCTGCTTCGCCCATCGCCTGACGCAGGTCCTCAGTCATCACTGGGCACGGTGCCTCTTCGATGACTTTCTGGTGGCGGCGCTGAATCGAACAGTCGCGCTCGCCGAGGTAGATCAGGTTGCCGTGGTGATCGCCGAACAGCTGCACTTCGACATGGCGCGGTTCGATCAACGCCTGTTCGAGGATCAGTTCGTCGCTGCCGAAACCGTTCAAGGCTTCGGAGCGCGCCGTGCGCAATTGCGCCGGCAGTTCTTCGGCACTGTGTAACAGCCGCATGCCGCGCCCGCCACCGCCGGCGCTGGCCTTGATCATCAGCGGGTAACCGATGCGTTCGGCTTCACGGGTCAGGGTCGCGTCGTCCTGCTCGGCGCCTTGATAACCGGCGATGCACGGCACACCGGCGGCGAGCATGGCGATTTTCGACTGGCGTTTGCTGCCCATCAGTTCGATGGCTTCGACGCTGGGGCCGATAAACGTCAGGCCGGCCTGTTCGCAGGCGCGGGCGAATTCGGCATTTTCCGAGAGGAAACCGTAGCCGGGATGGATCGCGTCGGCACCGCTGCGCCGGGCGGCGTCGAGGATCGCCGGGATATTCAGGTAGGACTGCTGCACCGGCGCCGGGCCGATGTTCACCGCTTGATCGGCCATCTGCACGTGCAGTGCGTCGGCGTCGGCGTCGCTGAAAACGGCGACCGTGCGATAACCGAGAGCTTGGGCGGTGCGCTGGATGCGGCAGGCGATTTCACCGCGGTTGGCGATCAGGATTTTGTGGAGGGCGGGCATGATAATTTTCCTGAGTTTTTGGCGGTGAATTGAAGGGTCTCTTCGCGGGCAAGCCCGCTCCCACAGGTTTTGTGAATGTCATCGAACTCTGTGGGAGCGAGCTCGCTCGCGAAGTTTTTAAGGGGCCCACCTCGGTTTGCGCTTTTGCACAAACGCCATCGTGCCTTCGATCCCTTCGGCACCGGTCACCGCTGCGCTAAACCACTGCGCGGCTTCGTCCAGCAATTCACTCGACGGCTGGCCGGCGCTGGCCAGCAACAGTTTTTTCGTCACGGCATTTGCCTCGGGAGCGCAACACAAGACGTGGTCAAGCACTTCATCCAGTCGCTCGGCGAGCGCCTGTGGATCCTGCTCGACAAAATGCACAAGCCCCAGGCGTCGGGCCTGATGGCCATCGAAGCGGGCGGCGGTCAGGGCCAGACGTCGGGTCTCGGTGAGGCCGATGCGCTGCGCCACAAACGGCGCGATCTGCGCCGGTAACAGGCCGAGGCTGGTTTCCGGCAAACCGAATTGCGCTTGATGATCGGCGATGGCGATATCGCTGACACACGCCAGGCCGAAGCCGCCCCCGAGCACTGCACCCTGCAACACCGTGATCAGCACTTGCGGTGCGTGCTGCGCTTCTTCCAGCAACGACCCGAAGGCTCGGTTCAACTCACGATAGGCATCGCTGCCCTGAGCGCGGGCATTGGCCATGTCCTTGATGTCGCCACCGGCACAGAAATGCCCGCCCGCACCGCTCAGCACCAGCGCGCGAACACTTCGGTCATCGCGCACGGAGGCGAGCACGGCGCGCAACTCGGCGACCATTTGCAGGCTCATGGCGTTGCGGCTTTCCGGGCGATTGAGGGTGATGTGCAACACGCCGTTGTGCCGTTCCAGCAGCAGCGTCTGGCAATCGGGCAGGGCGCTCATTTCTTTTTCCCCGGCAGGATGCCCATCAGTTTGCAGATGATCCCCAGCATGATTTCGTCGGCGCCGCCGCCAATCGACACCAGCCGCACGTCGCGATAGGCGCGGGCCACCGGGTTGTCCCACATGAAGCCCATGCCGCCCCAGTATTGCAGGCAACTGTCGCTGACTTCACGGCCGAGGCGCCCGGCCTTGAGCTTGGCCATCGAGGCCAGTCGAGTGACGTCCTGGCCTTTCACGTATTGCTCGGTGGCCTGATAGACCAGCGCCCGCAGGCATTCGATTTCGGTCTGCAATTCGGCGAGGCGGAAGTGGATCACCTGGTTGTCGATCAGCGCATTGCCGAAGGTCTTGCGTTCCTTGCAGTACTCGATGGTGCTGTCGACACAGTATTCCAGGCCCTTGATCATGTTGGCCGCGCCGAACAGGCGTTCCTCCTGGAACTGCAACATCTGCATCATGAACCCGGCGCCTTCGTGGCCGATGCGATTGCGCTGGGGCACGCGCACGTTGTCGAAAAACACCTGGGCGGTTTCCGAACTGCGCATGCCGAGCTTGTCCAGATGCGAACTGAGGCTGATGCCCGGCGTGTTCATCGGCACCATGATCAGCGATTTGTTGATGTGCGGTTTGTCGTCCGAGGTGTTGGCCAGCAGGCAGATGAAGTCGGCGCTCGGCGAGTTGGTGATCCACATCTTGCTGCCGTTGATCACATAGTCGTCGCCGTCCTTGCGCGCGGTGGTCTTGAGCCCGGCGACATCGGAACCGGCGCCGACTTCCGAGACACCGATGCAGCCGACCTGCTCGCCGGTGATGGCCGGACGCAGAAATTCTTCGCGCAATTCATCGGAACCGAAGCGGGCGAGGGCCGGGGTGCACATGTCGGTCTGCACGCCGATCGACATCGGAATGCCGCCGCAGTGGATGGTGCCGAACTCTTCGGCGGCGACGATCGAATAGCTGTAATCCAGGCCCATGCCACCGAATTTTTCCGGCTTGGAAATCCCCAGCAGACCGAGGTCGCCGGCCTTGCGGAAAATCTCGTGGATCGGAAAACGCCCGGCCTTTTCCCATTCATCGACGTGCGGGTTGATCTCGTGCTCGACGAACTGGCGGACGGTACGGCGCAGTGCTTCGTGTTCCGGGGTGAAGATCATTTTTATTGTTCTCCTTTAATCCGTGGCGATCAGAACCGGCTGACGCCGAAGCTGTTGGGTTGCAACGTGCGGATGTCGGCTTCGTGGCAGATGTCCAGCAGGTAACCGAGCAGGGTGCGGGTGTCGCGCGGATCGATCAGCCCGTCGTCCCACAGGTTGGCGCTGCCGTAGAGCGCGGTGGACTGGCTGTCGAGTTTCTGCGCGGTGACCTGCTCCAGCATGTCGAGCATTTTCGGGTCGGGCACCAGGCCGTCCTTGAGCTGTTTGGCTTCGGTGACGATGCGCAACACTTTGCCGGCCTGGGCGCCGCCCATCACGGCGGTGCGGCTGTTGGGCCAGGCGAAGATGAAACGCGGATCGAGCCCGCGTCCGCACATCGCGTAGTTGCCTGCCCCGTAGGAGCCGCCGACCACGATAGTCAATTTCGGCACCCGCGCATTGGCCACGGCCTGGATCAGTTTCGAACCGTGCTTGATCACGCCGTGCTGTTCCGATTCGGTGCCGACCATGAACCCGGTGGTGTTGTGAAAAAACAGCAGCGGCGTCTGGCTCTGGTCGCACAGTTGAATGAACTGCGCCGCCTTGCTCGCACCGTTGGGCGTGATCGGGCCGTTGTTGCCGATGAAACCGCAGGCGCGGCCCTGAATTTTCAGGTGGCCACAAACGGTCTGCTGATCGAACTCACCCTTGAACTCCAGGAAGCGCGATTCATCGGCGATCCGCGCGATGATTTCGCGCACGTCGTAGGGTTTTTTCGGGTCGTCCGGAATCAGGCCCAGCAGTTCGTCGATGGGATACAGCGGCTCTTTGAATTGCGGTTCGGGCAGCCACGGTATTTGCTCGTTCCAGTTCAGCAGGCTGACGATTTCCCGCGCCTGACGCACGCCGTCGGCATCGTTTTCGGCCAGGTATTCGGCGGTGCCGGCGACTTGCGCGTGCATTTCGGCGCCGCCCAGTTCTTCGTCGGTGGCGACTTCACCGGTCGCTGCTTTAAGCAACGGCGGGCCGGCAAGAAACAGCTTGGCCTTGCCGCGCACCACCACCACGTAATCCGACAGCCCCGGCTGATAGGCGCCGCCAGCCGTAGCCGAGCCGTGCACCACGGTGATCTGCGGCAGGCCCATGGCCGACATCCGCGCCTGATTGGCAAAGCTGCGCGCGCCTTCGACGAAGATTTCCGCCGCGTAATTGAGGTTGGCGCCGCCGCTCTCGGCGAGAGTGATGACCGGCAGTTTGTTTTCCTGGGCGATCTGTTGCAGGCGCAGGGATTTTTTCAGACCCGACGGGGAAATCGTCCCGCCCTTGATCGCGCTGTTGTTCGCCACGATCAAGGCGCGAACGCCGGACACGTAACCGATGCCGGCGATCAAGCCGCCACCCGCCGAGCTGCCGTCCTTGTCGTCGTGGAGTTTGTAGCCGGCCAGGCTCGCCAGTTCGAGGAATGGCGCGCCGGGGTCGAGCAGCAGATTCAGGCGCTCACGGGGCAGCAATTGTCCGCGCTTGTCGAATTTCGGTTTGGCTTCGGCAGCCTTGTTCAGCAGGTCTTGTTCGAGTTTCTGGACTTGCTCGATGGCGGCGAGCATCGATGCGCGGTTGCGGGCGAAGGCTTCGCTGTGCGGGTCGAGCTGAGATTGAATGGCCGGCATGGCTTACTCCTTATCCTTCAAGACGTCCGGCATATAGGCCCGATGAAAACCGTTGAAGGATTCGCTGTGGGTCGCCTTGTGCAGCGGCCAGGCGCGACTGCCCAGGCTGGCCGCACCGTCGATGCGCAAGGTGCTGCCGCTGATGAACGCGGCAGCGGGGCTGAGCAGAAACACGATCGCCGCGCTGACTTCCGATTCGGTGCCGATGCGCTTGAGCGGCACGTGTTCGCGCAGGGTCGGGATCACAGCTTTGAACGCGCCTTCGTAAGTGTCCATGCCGCTGGAAGCGATCCAGCCCGGTGCCACCGCATTCACCCGAACACCGGCATAACCCCATTCGAACGCCGCCGTCTTGGTGAAGTTGTCCATGCCCGAGCGCGCGGCGCCGGAGTGGCCCATACCGGGCATACCGCCCCACATGTCGGCGAGCATGTTGACGATGCTGCCGCCGTGTTTGCTCATCGATTGATTGAACACTTCCCGGGCCATCAGGAAACCGCCGACCAGATTGGTCCGCAGCACGGTTTCGAAACCTTTCTGATTGATCGAGGCCAGGGGCGACGGGTACTGGCCGCCGGCATTGTTGACCAGCCCGTGGATCGGCCCGTGTTTGCGGATCAGTTCGCTGACCAGCGCCTTCACCGCCTCTTCGTCACGGATATCGCAGGCCTTCCAGTGCGCCCGACCGCCGTCCTCGGCAATTTCGGCGGCGACGGTTTGCAGCTTTTCCGGCTTGCGCCCGACCAGCACCACGTTGGCCCCGAGCGCCGCCAGTTCATGGGCGGTGCAACGCCCGATGCCACTGCCGCCGCCGGTGACGATGACGGTCTGGCCGCTGAACAGATCAGCCCTGAAAATCGATTCGAACGCCATGCTGACAATCCTCTAGTCGAACTGTTCGGCGATGCTCTGCGGCACCGGGATCTGGATTTCCAGTAGTTGTTGGGCGAAGGCCTTGCCTTGGGGGTCGATATGCAGGCTCGCCACGCCGCCGCCACCGAGGGCGTTTTCCAGCAGGAAGTTGAGGCTGTGGGTGCCCGGCAGATACCAGCGCTCGACCCGGCCGTGAATCGGGTCGAGAACATGGTTCATCCAGTCGACGACCACCGCCGGGGTCAGCGCTTCGGCGATCCACGGCAGGTATTCGGGACGGCGCGGCATGACGCCGATGTTGCTGTGATTGCCCTTGTCGCCGGAGCGCGCCACCGCCAGCTTCACCAGTGGCACACTCGCGTCGGCGCGGCCCTGGGGTTTGGGCGTTTCGTGGGGCAGGGGCAGATCCTGAGTGTCGAGGGTGGCGGGGGCGGGCAGGGCGAACGGGTGAGATTCGCCGGCGATGTCGATCTGCAATGTGCAGGCGCTTTTGTCGATCAGGAACGAGAACAGCCGGATCAGCGGATACACCGTCGGCCGCCCGCCGACGATGCCGGTCAGGCCCGGCGCCATGCCGGTCGCGGCCTGGGCGATCTCCCGGGAGAACAGGATCAGCGCCTGTTTGTTCGGGTGGCGTACGGCGAGTTTGATCACCACTTCGCGGCTGTCCCGACGCTGGCCGTGAGGGCCGTAGGTGGCTTCGCTGCCGAGTAGTTCGACGTGGGTTTCGGTGTAGGGGCCGAGGTCTTTGTGGTCGAGCATCTCCGAGGTTTTGTCGAGGATCGCCTGACTGACGCGCCGGGCTTTTTCCACGGCATCGATGCCGGCGATCAGGCAACTGGCGGTGCAACGGAAACCGTCCGGATAAGTTGCGCTGACCTTGTATTGGTCGCTGGGCGGCAGGCCTTTGGCGCCGTGGACCCGGACGGCGTTTTTGCCTTGTTGCTGGAGTTTGACCTGGCTGAAATCGCAGACCACATCGGGCAACAGATAAGCCTGCGGATCACCGATTTCGTAGAGCATCTGCTCGCCGACCGTCAGCGGCGTTACCAGTCCACCGGAGCCCTCCGGTTTGCTGACGATGAACTGGCCGTCAGCGCTGACCTCGACGATCGGGAAACCGATGTGTTCGTAGTCCGGTACGTCGCGCCAGTCGGTGAAATTACCGCCGGTACACTGCGCGCCACATTCGATGATGTGCCCGGCCAGGGCGGCTTGCGCGAGTTTGTCGTAGTCGTGCCACGACCAGCCGAATTCATGCACCAGCGCGGCGCTGACCACGGCGCTGTCGACCACCCGGCCGGTGATGACGATGTCGGCGCCCAGACGCAGCGCTTCGACAATGCCCGGCGCGCCGAGGTAAGCGTTGGTCGACACGCACATCGGCGGCAGCGGGGCGCCGCTGAACATTTCCGTAATGCCTCGGGAGGCGAGGTGTTTGAAGTGCGGTTGCAGGTCATCGCCCGACAGCACAGCGATTTTCAGCGCCACGCCGGCCTTGTCGCAGGCCGCTTGCAGCGCGGCGGCGCAGGCCTTTGGATTGACCCCGCCGGCATTGCTGATGACGCGAATGTTCTGTTTGGCCAGTTGCGGCAGCAGGGGTGCGAGGACTTCGATGAAGTCTCCCGCGAACCCGGCCTGCGGGTCCTTCATGCGCGCACCGGCCATGATCGACATGGTGATTTCGGCCAGGTAGTCGAAGACCAGATAATCCAGCTGTCCTGCGGCCACAAGCTGCGCGGCGGCGGTCGAGGTGTCTCCCCAGAATGCGCTGGCGCATCCGATGCGAACCGTGGTGGGCATTTTGATCTCCGACTCAGCAACCTGTGACAGAAGTGCATCGAGGCTACCAAGCAAGCGCTTGGTTTGTAAACACCTGGAATTTTCTTCTGCCCAAGCGCTTGCTTGGTCGCGGGTGGCGGCTTAAATTGCCCGCGCAACCCCGCCGTTTCTGCGGCGTACGGCACACTTGAATGATCGACTGTAGGAGACAATGGGTGGATGAGCAAAAAGCCCTGAGGGTCATGCGTGAACTGGTCGATGCCGGCCAGCTGACCGATCCGGACAGCGCTCGTGGCAAACTGCTGCAAGTGGCGGCCCACCTGTTCCGCAACAAGGGCTACGAGCGCACCACGGTGCGCGATCTGGCCGGTGCCGTGGGGATTCAGTCCGGCAGCATCTTTCATCACTTCAAGAGCAAGGATGAAATCCTGCGGGCAGTGATGGAGGAAACCATCCGCTACAACACCGCACTGATGCGCGCAGCCCTTGCCGATGCCGCCGATGTGCGTGAGCGGGTGCTGGCGCTGATCCGCTGCGAATTGCAGTCGATCATGGGCGGCAGCGGCGAGGCGATGGCGGTGCTGGTGTATGAATGGCGCTCGCTGTCCGAAGACGGCCAGGCCAAAGTGCTGGCGCTGCGAGACATTTATGAAGACCTCTGGCTGCAAGTGCTGGGTGAGGCCAAGGAGGCGGGGTTCATCCGTGGCGATGTGTTCATTACCCGACGTTTTCTCA
>Ga0207696_1001831_pt1 | contig 10938 bp, 11 predicted proteins | sample KBSS54metaG_FD_184403 | JGI IMG/M metagenome (GOLD analysis project Ga0207696, IMG submission 184403) | Switchgrass rhizosphere microbial communities from Kellogg Biological Station, Michigan, USA - KBS S5-4 metaG (SPAdes) (version 2) | ecosystem: Host-associated > Plants > Roots > Rhizosphere >...
GCGTAAATATTCAAGTCTTGATGGGGAAGCCAGTTTTATAACTGGCTTTTTTTATTGTTTACTTTTTCCATATTTAGGAGTATTATATCAGCCAGAATCTGTTTTTGTAACGCTGAGTCCGATTCATTTGGAGCGGAGGAACCAAATTGTGCATGGTCACTAGGGGTGAATCTTTCATGATGAAAGTAGGGCTACTCTCAAAGTCCGAATCCGACAGCTAACTTCGTAAGCGTCTTGAGAGAGGATGGTGCATGGATGGATACATCACTTCATCGGTCTGATTAGTATAGGAGAATATCAATCTATATTTGAATTCTTTTATGCTAAGGAGGATGATGTACATGGATGGGGAAAAAGAGGTAACGCTCATTTGTGTAGGGGAAGAGGAAAAAGTAAACAGTTTACGAGAATTAGTGCCTTTTCAACAAGATATGATTATTTTTACCGCAACTGAACATGTAGCGGCTGAAGTGCGAGCGTGTGGATTTGAATCAACTTATTGTTGCAATGGTGAGCAGAATGTAACTAATATTGGCAAGAGGATTAAAAAAGTAATCCTGCTAGGAGATGAGCTTCCAACAGTTAGCTTTTTTACCGAGCGTATTCGATTTTCTTTTCAAGCACCTATTACAGTTGTCACAAGAAATAAAAGATATCCAGTAAGGCTCTATCAAACAATTGGAGCTACATTTGTAGTGTTTACAAATTGTGATAACATTTCTTTTTTATTTTTTGAATAGGGCGGGGGAAGTGATGATGAAGGTGTTATTACGCGAGGATATAGCGAATCGTTGGGCAGTATCAGTAGAGCGAGTTCAAGAATTAGCAATGGATCCTATGTTTCCAAAGCCGTATATGATATTGCCGTCAGAAGATAGTTTATATTTAGAAACGGATATCATTGAGTATGAAAAAATGCATGTGGAGCTGACACAAGTCTTTGTTCGCGGGAGAAATTTACGTTCATTTTTGCGTAGAGAATAAAGTGAAACTTCTTCGTTTCTGTGGGGGGCTTACTGCCCGCAAATAGCGGGATAAAATTAGTATGAGGAAGAGAGCGAGTGTTAAGTGCTAAAAGAAGTACTTAACATAATTCGCTCTTTTTTATTTTATATTAAAAGTTGATTTCAATGAAAAAGAAAGAAAAGACAAGGAAACAGATGATAAAATATTAATCTTAACCAATGTAAGCGTTTAAATGATGAAATATTTTCTTATTTTAGGTAATTTTACTCTTTACAAGTTAAATATAGAGGAGTATATTTACATTCATAAATTGTTCATAAATATTTCCAAAAACAACCTGATATCGCTGAGTCCAGAAATGGAGCGGGGGAACCAATTTTGTGCATTGTCACTTGGGGTGAATCTTTCATTACGAAAGTAGGGCTACTCTTTAGGCCCGAATCCGACAGCTAACCTCGTAAGCGTTTGGAGAGGAGGTTTACTTTTGTGTTGTTCATTTTTGAACACTGAGTAGAGCCTCAGTGTTCTTTTTTTGATGGGTAGATGGTAAAATTTAACATTTTAAAGTGAGGGATTATAATGCTTGATGTTGTGATGATCGGAATCTGTGTTGTATTGGTAGCATCTATGATAGGGCTAGCGAGCTGGTCAGATAAAGTTGTGAAAGAAGGGAAGCAATCATGATGATTGCCTTATCGGTTATTGTTGCAGCAATTACGGTGTATTTAGTTTATGCGTTATTAAATCCAGAAAAGTTTTAACTAGGGGGAAGCATTTATTATGATTTGGGTCGCAGTTGTCATCACAATGTTATTGTTTATTCTTGTTGCAAAGCCAACGGGGATTTATTTAGAGAAAGCTTTTCAAGGTAGTAGAAAATTAGATAAAGTATTTGGCCCTTTTGAAAAGCTTATTTTCAAAATTGCGGGTGTTAAGTCGTACAATCAAACTTGGAAACAGTATGCACTATCATTAGTTGCACTCAATGGTTTCATGATCGTTGTTGTATACTTCATCTTTCGCTTACAAGGCGTGCTTCCATTAAATCCAGCTCATATTGAAGGGATGGAGCCAACGCTTGCTTTTAATACAGCAATCAGCTTTATGGCGGATACAAACTTACAGCATTATAGCGGCGAAAACGGATTATCTTATTTATCACAATTAATTGGGATCACATTTTTAATGTTTGCTGCACCGGCAACGACATTAGCACTTGTTATGGCTTTTATAAGAGGATTAGCAGGCAAGGAACTGGGGAACTTTTTCGTTGATTTTACTCGAGCTTTAACAAGGGTCTTTCTTCCCATTGCATTTGTTGCAGCACTGATTTTTGTTGCGCTTGGTGTACCGCAAACTTTAGACGGAGCAGTTACAGCACAAACAATTGAAGGTGTGAAACAAAGTATTTTGCGTGGTCCTGTAGCTTCATTTGTTTCAATTAAGGAACTTGGTAACAATGGTGGCGGATTCTTCGGAGCAAACTCCACACATCCATTTGAGAATCCAGGACAAATCACTAACATCTTACAAATGATGCTCATGATGTTACTGCCAACAGCTTTACCGTTTACGTATGGACGAATGGTTGGCAATAAGAAACAAGGACGTATCCTTTTCGTTTCCCTATTTATGGTGTTTTTAATTGGGTTTGTAACGATTGTTTCATCTGAATTACATGGGAATCCAGTATTAAATCAAATGGGTATGGAACATGTGCAAGGCAGTACAGAAGGAAAAGAAGTACGATTTGGAACAGTCTTTTCTTCACTGTATGCGACAGTAACAACAGCAGCCGAAACAGGTGCAGTTGATACAATGCATGATACGTTAACACCGATTGGTGGATTGGTACCACTTGTAAACATGATGTTAAATACAGTGTTTGGTGGTGTTGGAGCAGGTTTTGTCAATATCATTATGTACGCAATTATTGCAGTCTTTATATCTGGATTGATGGTTGGACGGACACCAGAATTTTTAGGTAAGAAAATTGAAGGAAAAGAAATGAAATTAATTGCGGTAACAATATTATTTCATCCATTGCTTATTTTAGGATTTTCAGCATTGGCCCTTTCAACTCATTTAGGGACGGATGCGATTTCTCATTCAGGTTTTCATGGTTTAACGCAAGTTGTATATGAGTATACATCTTCTGCTGCCAACAATGGATCTGGATTTGAGGGATTAGGAGATAATACACCATTTTGGAATATTACAACTGGTTTAGTTATGTTTTTAGGACGTTATTTCAGTTTAATTACGATGTTAGCTGTTGCAGCTTCATTGAAAGAGAAGACGGTAGTACCAGAAACAGTCGGAACATTCCGAACAGATAATAGTTTATTTGGTGGAATTTTCATTGGGACAATTGTAATTGTCGGTGCGTTAACATTCTTCCCAATGTTAGTATTAGGCCCAATTGCAGAATTTCTTACATTGAAGTAATGGAGGGTAAATGATGAGACCTGTAGTGGTAAAAGAAAAACAAGCGAATCAATCACGGGTACATGTTGTAGAAGATGAGGTTAGACAAGCGAAAACGATGGATCGTGATATTGTTACACATGCAATGAAACAATCAGTTGCGAAGCTGAATCCGAAAGTAATGGTGAAAAACCCAATTATGTTCGTAGTGGAAATTGGATTTATTATTACTTTGATTTTATCATTCCTTCCCAATGAATCTAGTAGTATACCAGGTTGGTTTAATATAACAGTTTCTCTCATTCTATTATTTACAGTGTTATTTGCGAATTTTGCAGAAGCATTAGCTGAAGGGCGTGGGAAAGCGCAAGCAGATTCTTTGAAACAATCGAAGAAAGATGTATTTGCAAATGTCATAAAAGAGAATGGGAAAATCGTTCAAGTTTCAGCGACTGAGCTGAGAAAAGGTGACATTGTAATTGTAAAGCAAGGGGAAATGATTCCAAGTGATGGTGAAGTCATTAAAGGTTTGGCATCGGTGGATGAATCAGCAATAACAGGTGAATCTGCTCCTGTTATTAAAGAAGCAGGTGGTGATTTTTGTTCGGTAACAGGCGGTACAATGGTTGTTAGTGATGAGATTACAATTTCGATTACAAGCAATCCAGGTGAGTCATTTATAGATAAAATGATCTCTTTAGTAGAAGGGGCTGCTCGTCAAAAAACACCGAATGAGATAGCTTTGAATACAGTACTGACAAGTTTAACTCTTATTTTCTTAATTGTAGTTGTAACACTACCAATTTTCACAAATTATTTAGGGTTTAAGATTGATACAGCCGTACTTGTTGCACTTCTTGTTTGCTTAATTCCAACAACAATTGGAGGATTATTATCCGCGATTGGGATTGCTGGAATGGACCGTGTTACGAAATTTAATGTATTAGCAATGTCAGGTAAAGCTGTAGAGGCTGCGGGTGATATTAATACAATTATTTTAGATAAAACGGGTACTATTACTTTTGGAAACCGGATGGCACATACATTACTTCCTGTAGGAAACGAAACAATTGAACAATTAGCAAAATGGGCTGCATTAGGATCAGTTTTAGATGAAACACCAGAAGGTCGTTCTGTAATTGAATATGTAAAATCAAAAGCTTTATCATATAACAGTGAGCTTGCTGAGCAAGGAGAGTTTGTTCCGTTTAAAGCAGAAACAAGAATGAGTGGTGTAGACTTACTTGATGGTACAAAAGTAAGAAAAGGTGCAGTTGGTGCTGTTATTGAGTGGGTACAAGCGCAAGGTGGTACGATTCCAAAAGATGTGAATCAAAAGGCAGATTTAATTTCAAAAGAAGGTGGGACACCACTTGTAGTTGCAGTGGATGATCGTATTTATGGCTTAATCTATTTAAAGGATACTGTAAAACCTGGTATGCGCGAACGTTTTGAACAACTTCGCCAAATGGGAATCAAAACGGTCATGTGTACAGGTGATAACCCATTAACAGCAGCAACAATTGCGAAAGAAGCAGGTGTAGATGAATTTGTTGCAGAATGTAAGCCAGAAGATAAAATTGCAGTTATTAAAACAGAACAAGATAAAGGAAAACTTGTGGCAATGACTGGCGATGGTACGAATGACGCACCAGCGTTAGCGCAAGCGGATGTTGGATTAGCGATGAATAGTGGAACAACAGCTGCGAAAGAAGCGGCTAATATGATTGATCTAGATTCCAATCCAACAAAAATTATTGAGGTTGTAGGTATTGGTAAACAGCTGTTAATGACGCGTGGTGCGTTAACAACGTTCAGTATCGCGAATGATATAGCAAAATACTTTGCGATTATTCCAGCGATGTTTACATTAGCAATTCCGCAAATGGAAGCACTGAACATAATGAAATTAACTTCGCCACTTTCAGCTATTTTATCAGCATTAATATTTAATGCGATTATCATTCCATTACTCATTCCATTAGCAATGAAGGGGATTGCGTATAAACCGATGAGTTCCAATGCATTGCTTGGTCGCAACTTATTAATTTACGGACTTGGAGGAGTCATTGTTCCTTTCATTGGGATTAAGGTAATTGATCTAATTGTAGGATTGTTCATATAAGGAAGAGGGGAAAAGAAAATGGCTAAAAAACAAAATATACTTTCACCGGTCATTCGTGTTACCTTTACATTTCTTGTTCTTTGTGGGCTTTTATACCCGCTGCTTGTAACTGGAATTGCGCAAGCAGTGATGAAGGATAATGCGGATGGAAGTCTTATATATAATGAAAAAAATGAAGTGATTGGCTCAAAGTTAATCGGTCAAAACTTTACAGACCCACGTTATTTTCATGGACGCGTCTCTAGTATAGAATATAAAGCAGAAGCGTCAGGATCAAATAACTATGCACCATCTAATCCTGATTTAGTAAAACGTGTAGAAGAAAGTGTAGCAAATTGGAAGGATAAAAATCCGACTGTTTCAGTTACGGAAGTACCGATGGATTTAGTGACGAATTCAGGTTCTGGATTAGATCCTGATATTAGTCCAAAGGCAGCTTACGTACAAGTTGATCGCATCTCGAAATTAACGAATATTCCGAAAGGAAAAATAAATCAAATGATTAAGTCTCAAACAGAAGGTGCTGCACTAGGATTATTTGGAGAGGATCGTGTGAACGTTTTGAAATTAAATCTGGAATTACAGAAAATAATGAAATAGTATTGTTGCTACCTCAATCCAATCGATTGAGGTAGCGTTGTTTACTAGGAAAGGTTGTGCGCGTAATGTATGCAGATGATTATAAACCGACGTTTCAAAGACGAACGCCAGAAGAATATTTAGAATATATACGCCAGCAAAATCGCGGGAAATTAAAGCTGTATGTAGGTGCTGCTCCAGGAGTAGGGAAAAGTTATAAAATGTTGTTTGATGCGCAAGAAATGAAAAAAGAGAATATTGATATTGTAATAGGTTTAATTGAAACGCATGGAAGAAAAGAAACAGAAGAAGCAATTGCTGATTTAGAAAGAATACCGTTAAAAGAAATAAACTATAAAGGAAAAGTATTTTATGAGCTCGATGTAGAGGGGATTATAAAGCGAGCACCGCAAGTAGTTGTTGTGGATGAATTGGCACATAGTAATATACCTGGATTAAAACATAAAAAACGTTATATGGATGTAGAAGAATTATTGGACGCTGGGATATCAGTATTATCAGCGTTTAATATTCAACACTTAGAAAGCGTTCATGATATTGTGGAACAAATCACGAATGTAAAAGTACGAGAGCGTATTCCTGATTTTATTTTACAAAAAGCAAATGAAATTCAACTTGTTGATGTAACCCCTGAAGTTTTGAGGAAACGATTGACAGATGGAAAGATATATAAAGAAGGAAAAATTCAGCAAAGCTTACAAAATTTTTTTACGGTTAATAATTTAGGAGCTTTACGAGAGTTATCACTTCGTGAAGTTGCCGACGATATGGACGAGAAGATTAGTCAGTCAGTGACAGAACCAATAGGTGTAAAAGAAAAAATTCTCGTTTGTGTGCAATATAGTTCAACAGCAGAGAAATTAATACGGCGTGGTTGGCGTATGGCAGATCGATTAAACGCTGAATTGTATGTATTAAATGTTGAAAGAGAAAATATAGAATTAATATCGGCAAGCAAAAGGCAAACAATTGAGGAGTGGCAATCGTTAACCAATCAATTTCATGCTACTTTCGTATTGGAAGAAGCGAAAGGAAGAAAGCCAGCTGATGTCATTATTGAAGTGGCAAAACGATTACAGGTCACCCAAATTTTACTTGGTCAATCAGCAAGAACAAGATGGGAAGAAATTCGAAAAGGATCCATTGTAAATGAAATTATGAGGCAGACGAAGCATATTGATATTCATATTGTGGCAGATCAGAGAGTATAAAAAAGAGAATGTCCAAATGCAGTAAAATAGCTGTTTTCGGACATTCTCTTTTTTGTTTGTAATATACATAAATGTTTATTTAGCTTTTTGAATTCTAGCTTTTCTTACAGGATGAGAAGTTAGCTTTTTCATAGAATATAAGACCACAATCAGAAAAACAATTGCCTCTACAAAGAAAATCCAAAAGTAATTTTGATTAAAGAGTAGAAAACTGCCTACGATTGGTCCTGTACCCATTCCGATATAACGGATAAAGTTGTAGATACCAATGGCAGTTGCTCGTTCGCTTACAAATTCTTCTGTTAGTAGAGTTGTATGGGTTGGAATTGATAGTCCCATGCTAAAACCGTATAGGGATGTTGCAATGATAAGGATTGGGATATTTATATGATATGTGAAAGAAAATAGAATAACGCATGTGATATTGAGAAAACTGGTGAGAAGTAAAGCTTGTTTTGTTGTAAGTAATGTTTGTAAAAACTTGTAGCAATAACTTCCTAGCATAATACATAGAGACATTGGTACAAACATAAGCCCAATTTTACTTGTGTTGAAATGAACTAAATTGGCTAATATTGCTGGTAAAAAAACAAGAAAACAAAAATAAATGCAGAACTGCATAAATCCAATGATCGCAATAGCAGAACCAGTTCTGTGTTTTAAGATACTCCAATAATTATTAGTTGTTGTAGCTTTTTTAGGAATAACCGGTTTTGTTTCTGGTAGCCATGCAATATTTACAATTAATAGGGCTATGCCAATCGTAGATAAGAATAGAAAAATAGATACGTGACCATTTATATTTCCAAGATAGCCGCCTATGAGAGGGCCTACAGCAGGAGCAATGGAAAGTAGCATTTGATAAAGACTCATGGCTTTCCCTCGTTCTTTTCCTTCGAATAAGTCCCCAATAATAGTAGCCGCTACAACAGGTATCGCAGCTATCCCTGATGCTTGAATTGCTCTGAAAATAAGAAATAAATAAATGTTTGTTGTAAAAGCACAACCAATTGCACCGATTGTACCTATGAATAGACTGGGAAGAAGAATATATTTGCGTCCTTTTGTATCAATTAATGGTCCATAAACAAGCTGCATAATTGCAAGAACAAAAGTAAAAATAGAGACAGTTAAATTCACAAGATAAAGAGAGGTGTGAAAAGAATCTTGAATCATTGGTAAGAGGGGCGTGTAAATGTTTTGAGCAAAGGAACCTAATAGAGCGCTAATACAAACGATATACAAAATAGATTTTAATTTTGATGAAGATAATGAGTGATTCATCAGAAAACCTCCTTATTTTAGTTTCCTTGGAAACTAAAATAATTTTAACATTATTTTCTTACTTGTAAAGATAAAAATGAATTTAATTTTTATTTTGAAATGGTATATAATTAAATTGTTTCTGTGGAAACTTATGAAGTATCATGGAGGGGATTCGACTTGGACCGTACAGTAAGGCAAATAGAAATACTTTCGGATATTCGTACACTTTTTCATAAACAAGAAGAGCATATGAAAGGAAATGATGAGCGTTTTCTTCGTGAGACAGGGGTAAGTGGCATGTCTTTATCAGAATTACATGTGATCCAATGTATAGGAAAAAAAGGATTAATGAATGTAACAGCTATTACTGAAGAGATGGGAATGACAAAGGGAGCAATTTCTAAAATTTGTACAAAATTGTTTAATAAACAATTTGTTGAAAAGATGAGAATGTTAGATAATCAAAAGGAAATATTTTTTCGTTTAACAGACAACGGAAATGAAATTTACATGGCGCATGAGAAATTGCATCAACAAGCTGAAGAGAAGTGGTTGTTACTTTTAAATCAGTATACAGAAGAGGAATTATCATTGATTCAAAGGTTTGTAAAGGATGTAGGATCCCATTTAGAGAAGTAGAAGAATAATTTTTCGTTCGCACCAAGCCTTCTGAATATGGTTTTTGTGAAGACTCTTATATAATAGAAAGAGATATTTAACAAGATGAATAATTAAAGAGTCTATGTATATAAAGAGGAGAGAAAACAATGCTTGAAAATACGGGTTTAGTATTAGAAGGCGGCGGTATGCGCGGTGTATATACGGGTGGAATACTAGAATACTTTATGGAGCAGGATTTATATTTTCCCTATATTATTGGTGTTTCAGCAGGAGCATGTCATGCGGCTTCATATATTTCAAGACAAAGAAATCGAAATAAAACAGTAAATATTGATTATGCAACACATCCGAGGTATTTATCTTACAAAAATTTATGGAAAAAACGTCAGTTATTTGATATGGACTTTATTTTTCGTGAAATTCCAGAACAGCACGTGCCATTTGATTTTGACACATACTTTAATAGTGCAGAGCGTTTTCTAGTAGGAACGACAGATTGTGAAACCGGTGAACCAATGTATTTTGAAAAAGAAGGAACAAATGAAGATGCATTGACTTTATTACAAGCTTCTAGCTCATTGCCATTTATCGCACCAGTTGTAAATTATCGTGGTAAACAATTATTGGATGGCGGAATTTCGGATCCAATCCCAGTTCGTAAAGCACAGCAAGATGGTTATGAGAAATCGATTGTTATTTTAACGAGAAACCATGGATATGCGAAGAAAAAATCAAAATTTGGATGGATTGCAGCAAAAGCTTATAAAAAATATCCTAATCTTGTCAATACGATGCTTTCTCGTTATGAAGTATACAATGAGACACTTCATTATATTGAAAAAGAAGAGTTAGCTGGAAATCTATTTGTCATTCGTCCAGAAGTACCACTTCAAGTGGATCGAATGGAAAAAGATCCACAAAAGCTGCAAAATTTATATGAACAAGGCTATAAAGATGCAGCAAGACAATTTGCGGATTTACAGGTGTTTTTACAAAGGTAATGGATGGAAAAACCTCTTTCAGGGGTTTTTGTTCTTGTAATAGACTGAATATAAAATCTATTAAGAGCTAATTGTGGTATAATTTGGGTAAAAGTGTATAGAGGAATGATACATATGGAAAATGTATATAAGGGACTTAGACGTATGGGATATACGGCAATGTTTATTTTTGGTGGAGTATTTCTATTACGCTTTCTGATTCATGATGAACTTTTATTAGATCAACTAATTGGTTTTAGCGCAGGAATGGTGATGTTTATTTCTTCATTTTTGATTCAAAAGTATAGTAAAGAATTGCAAATGAATAAGGAATATTAGAAAAAGCCTTGGTTCACAGAATTTGTGAGCCAAGGCTTTTTTATTAGTGCGGTAAGAAAACTAATTGATAAGCAAACAAAATACCAAATACATATACAAGTGGATGCACAGCACGGAATTGTCCTTTTGCCATTTTCATAAGTGGATACGAAATGAATCCAAGTGCAATACCTGTTGCGATGCTTGATGTAAGCGGCATGCTTAAGATTACTAAGAATGCTGGGAATGCTTCGTCGAATGTATCCCAATCAATGTGGCGTACAGCGCCCATCATTAGGCTACCAACAATAATTAATGATGGAGATGTAATTGCTGAAACACCAGAAACAGCACCTACTAGAGGACCAAAGAATGCAGCAACGGCAAACAATGCAGCTACTGTAATTGTTGTTAAACCAGTACG
>Ga0207696_1001834_pt1 | contig 10924 bp, 9 predicted proteins | sample KBSS54metaG_FD_184403 | JGI IMG/M metagenome (GOLD analysis project Ga0207696, IMG submission 184403) | Switchgrass rhizosphere microbial communities from Kellogg Biological Station, Michigan, USA - KBS S5-4 metaG (SPAdes) (version 2) | ecosystem: Host-associated > Plants > Roots > Rhizosphere >...
CTGTAGTCGCCGGTCATGGTGAGATCGTTACGCTCAAAGGAGGTGGTCGCTGGCAGAACGATATCGGCGTGTTTGGCTGCCGCCGTCCAGAAGCATTCGGAAATCACCACCAGCTCCGGCTTTTGCCAGGCGCGGATCAGTCGGTTGGTATCCTGATGATGGGTGAAGTTTGCGCCGCCCGCCCACCAGACAAAACGGATATCCGGGAAGTGGCGATCCAGGCCGTTGTGCTGGTAGAAACCACCGGGATTTTCCAGCGCTTCGACGATGCGCGCCACCGGGATTTTATCTACCGCATCAATCCCGTCCTGCACGGAACCCTGCATCGAGGCCAGAACCGCAGCGCGACGGGTCGGGTTTCCGCCGTTAGCAAAGTGATACGACAAACCAAAGCCGCCGCCCGGCGTACCAATCTGGCCCAGCATCGCCGCAAGAGTTACCAGCATCCAGTGTTTCTGCTCGCCAAACTGCTGGCGCTGCATTCCCCAGCCGGACATCAGCATAGTGGTATTTTCGTGGAACAGTGCCGCCAGTTCGCGGATTTTCGCCGCATCAATGCCGCAAATGTCCGCCGCCCACTCGGCGGTTTTGGCGATCCCGTCGGTTTTGCCCGTCAGGTAGTCAGCGAATTTGTCATACCCTGTAGTGCAGCGGGCGAGAAACGCCTGGTCGTGCCAGCCGTTTTCCACCAGCGTATGGGCGATACCCAGCATCATCGCGACGTCGGTCCCCATGTGCGGGGCCAGCCACTCAACGCTATCGCCGAAGAAATCGACGGTTTCGGAGCGCATCGGGTCAATACAGATCAGGCGTTTACCGCTTTTACGCAGCGCATCGAAATAGGGAATCCCCTGCTCATCGCTCGCGTTCCACGCGATTTTGAGCGTGTTGAGCGGATTGGCGCTCCACAGCACCACCACATCCGTATGCTCCAGCACCAGCGGCCAGCTGGTCTGCTGCTGATAAACCTCATTTCCGCCGACAACGTACGGCATGATCGCCTGCGCCGCACCGGTTGAGTAATCACCGAGATGCCCGGTGTAGCCACCCGCCAGGCTCATATAGCGCTGCAGGAGCGTCGCCGCTTTGTGCAGCACACCGTTCGAACGCCAGCCATAAGAACCCGCAAATATAGACGCCGGGCCATGGGTCTCACGAATACGTTTGTGCTGCGTATGGATCAACGCCAGCGCATCATCCCAGCTCACCCGAACGAACTCATCCTGCCCGCGCGTACCCTGCGGATTATCCGGCGAGGCCAGAAAACCCTTACGCACCATCGGCCAGCGCACGCGGGTTTTACTGTGCACCTGATCGCGCACCACAGTTTGTAACGAATTAGGGTGCTGCGTTGGCAGCGCCCCGCGCGAGGACAGGACATTCTCGCCATCGGTTTCAACCAGCATCGGGCCCCAGTGGGCGGCGGTCAGAATCGTTTTTATTGAAGTGGTCAAGCGTGCGCTCCTGGGTTTGTCTGTTGCAGGTGTGACGGCCTTCTTTGAGGCTATTTAAGATTTGGACACAAATTTCAGAGTTAGCCCTGGAATTTTCTTCCTCTTAGGGCGTCATAATCAACCGCCACACGCTTCGTGGCAAAGAATAAAAAGGATTAAGGAAATAAGATGAATAAACGCGTACTTGTCATTGCGGCTCTGGTCAGTGGAGCACTGGCGGTTTCTGGCTGCACAACCAACCCTTACACCGGCGAACGTGAAGCGGGCAAATCCGGCATCGGCGCGGGTATTGGCTCATTGGTCGGCGCAGGCGTTGGCGCACTCTCTTCCTCGAAGAAAGATCGCGGCAAAGGCGCGCTGATCGGGGCTGCAGCGGGTGCCGCATTGGGCGGCGGCGTAGGATATTACATGGATGTGCAAGAAGCTAAACTGCGCGACAAAATGCAGGGAACGGGCGTGAGCGTGACGCGAAGTGGCGACAACATCATTCTGAACATGCCAAACAACGTGACCTTCGACAGCAGCAGCGCAACGCTGAAACCGGCGGGTGCCAACACGCTGACCGGCGTGGCAACGGTGCTCAAAGAGTACAGCAAAACAGCCGTTAACGTCATTGGTTACACCGACAGCACCGGGAGCCAGGATCTGAACATGCGTCTGTCTCAGCAGCGCGCGGATTCCGTCGCCAGCTCGCTGATCACGCAGGGCGTGGCCGCAAACCGCATCCGCACCAGCGGCATGGGCCCGGCGAATCCAATCGCCAGCAACAGCACGGCAGAAGGCAAAGCGCAGAACCGCCGCGTTGAGATCACATTAAGCCCCATTCAGTAATTGAAATGCCGGGTGGCGGCTGCGCCATCCGGCATGAAGCGCTTGCCATCGTTGATTTTCCCGCTAAGGTGTTCTCACTAATCTTAAGGGAATCAGCGATGAGCAAATCAGCACGGCCCACCATCAGCGACGTGGCGAAAGCCGCCAAAACCGGAAAAACCAGTATTTCGCGCTATCTTAATGGCGAGAAACATCTGCTTTCCGACGCGCTGCTGGCCCGTATTGAACAAGCCATCGCCGAACTGGATTACCGCCCAAGCCTGATGGCTCGCGGCCTGAAGCATGGTCGCACTCGCCTCATCGGTCTGATCATCGCCGACATTACCAACCCCTACTCCGTCAACGTGCTCAGTGGCATCGAAGCCGCGTGCCGCGAAAAGGGCTTCACCCCGCTGGTGTGTAACACCAACAACGAAGTGGACCAGGAGCTGCACTACCTCGACCTGCTGCGCAGCTACCAGGTCGAGGGCATCGTGGTCAATGCCGTGGGGATGCGCGAAGAGGGGCTTAACCGCCTGCAACAGTCGTCCCTGCCGATGGTGCTGATTGATCGCAAAATCCCGGAATTCGCCTGCGACGTGGTAGGACTGGACAACACTCAGGCCGCCACAACGGCAACAGAACACCTGATCGAGCAAGGTTTTGAAGCGATTTTGTTCATGAGCGAGCCGCTGGGCATGGTGAATACCCGCCGCGACCGTCTCAGCGCATTTCGCGCCACCCTGGCGCGTTATCCTGGCGTGATCGCCGAGAATGCCGAAATTCCGCTGCACGAAGCCGATCAAATGGATAATACCCTGCGCCAGTTCCATACCCGTCATCGCGGGATGCGCAAAGCGGTCATTTCCGCCAACGGCGCGCTCACGCTGCAGGTGGCCCGCTCCCTCAAACGTATTGGCCTGAACTGGGGCAGCGATATTGGCTTGCTCGGATTCGACGAACTCGAATGGGCCGAGCTGGCAGGCGTTGGCATTACCACTCTCAAACAGCCGACCTGGCAGATTGGCTACGCCGCCGTCGAGCAGGTGGTGCGCCGCATCGAAGGCATTACCGACACCGTGCGCGAGCAGGTCTTCTCCGGTGAGCTGATCGTACGCGGCTCGACGTCGCGTTAACCCCCCTTCGTGATGACGATCATAAATTCAACATCCTGACCTTTTCTTTGGAACCGGTTCCATCTAGCGTAATACCTATCAGCTATGAATGGGAGTCAGCCAATGGGCAGGAAAATCATCGTCGTCACCGCCGCGTATGGCGCAGATCACGTCCGTCAGGTGGGCGGCCAGCGGGCCATATTACCGGTCATTGCCGCCGGGGGAGCCGACGGCGTCGAGATCCGCCGGGAGCTGTTTAATGATGAGGAGCTACAGGCGTTGCCGACATTGGCTCAGTCTATCGAACTGCTCGGTTTGTTCGCCTGTTACTCCGCCCCCGCCGCGTTACTGATGCCAGACGGCACACTGAACCCGGATCTGCCGCGCTATCTCGCAGAAGCCAGCACCCTCAATGCCCTGTGGCTGAAGGTCTCACTGGGTCATTTCCGCGATAAGCAACCCCTTGAAGCCTTGCGCGAACTGCTGCTGGAAAGCGGGATGACGCTGGTAGTGGAAAATGATCAGACCGACTGCGGGCAGCTTGCGCCAATGCAGCGTTTCAAGGCGGCCTGTCGGGTGATGGAACTGCCTGTCACCCTCACCTTCGATACCGGAAACTGGCTGTGGGTTGGTGAATCGCCGGAAGAAGCTGCGCGCCATCTGGCCCCGGCGGTGAGCTATATCCATGTCAAAGCGGCTGTCCCGCATCACCAACACTTCCGCGCTATTCCACCGGATAACGCCGATGCCCGCTGGATGGATCTGCTGAACCAGCTTCCGGCCGACGCCCCTCGCGGCATTGAATTCCCGCTGGAAGGGCCAGATTTAGCGGCGGTAACTCGCCATTACGTCAATCTGCTGCGTGAGGAGACACGCCATGTCTGATTCTCTGGACGTCATCACCATCGGTGAAGCCATGGCCATGTTTGTGGCCACGGAAACGGGCGAGCTGCGCTCGGTTGAACACTTTATCAAACGCGTTGCCGGCGCAGAGCTGAACGTGGCGACCGGCCTGGCGCGCCTGGGACTCAACGTTGGCTGGGTCAGCCGCGTGGGCGACGACAGTTTTGGCCACTTTGTGTTGGACTCGCTGAAAAAAGAGGGGATCGACGCGGCGGGCGTCACTCTCGACAACCGTTTCGCGACCGGCTTTCAACTCAAATCTAAAGTTGAAAATGGAACCGATCCCATTGTGGAGTATTTCCGCAAAGGCTCCGCCGCCAGCCATCTTTCCACGCAAGATTTTCATCCTGCTTACTTTTCTTCAGCGCGGCATCTGCATTTGAGTGGCGTCGCAGCGGCGTTGTCGGCCAGCTCGTACGAGCTGCTTGATCATGCGGCCAGTACCCTGAAAGCCCAGGGTAAGACGATCTCTTTCGATCCGAACCTGCGCCCGGTGCTGTGGAAAAGCGAAGCCGAGATGGTTGAAAAGCTCAATCACCTGGCCTTCCAGGCAAACTGGGTTCTGCCCGGTCTGAAAGAGGGCATGATCCTCACCGGGCAGAAAACCCCGGAAGGTATCGCCGATTTTTATCTGGAGCACGGCGTGCAAGCCGTGGTGCTGAAAACCGGCGCTGACGGCGCCTGGTTTAAAACCGCCAGCGGCGAGAAAGATGCTGTCGCTGCGGTGAAAGTCGATAACGTTGTCGACACCGTCGGCGCAGGAGATGGATTCGCAGTCGGGGTGATTAGCGCCCTGCTGGAAGGCAAAACGCTACAACAGGCCGTCGCACGCGGGAATAAGATCGGATCGCTGGCCATTCAGGTGCAAGGCGACAGCGAAGGATTGCCGACCCGCGCACAACTGTCCGAGTAACAATAATCAGCCACCGTGTACCCTACAGACAACGGCGGTATAAACCTCAACAACAGAGGCAAGCCCATGAACACATCGACCAATGCAGTTAAACGCTGGTGGTACATCATGCCTATCGTGTTTATCACGTACAGCCTGGCGTACCTTGATCGCGCGAACTTCAGCTTCGCGTCTGCCGCAGGGATCACCGAAGATTTGGGGATCACCAAAGGCGTCTCGTCCCTGTTAGGTGCCCTGTTCTTCCTTGGCTATTTCTTCTTCCAGATCCCTGGAGCGATTTACGCCGAGCGCCGCAGCGTGCGCAAACTGATCTTTGTCTGCCTGATTTTGTGGGGCGCCTGCGCATCCCTCACCGGGATGGTCAATAATATCCCCGCACTGGCCGCCATTCGCTTTATTCTCGGGGTCGTTGAAGCCGCCGTGATGCCTGCAATGCTGATTTACATCAGCAACTGGTTTACCAAATCCGAACGCTCACGCGCCAACACGTTCCTGATCCTCGGTAACCCGGTGACGGTCCTGTGGATGTCCGTGGTTTCGGGTTATCTGATTCAGTCATTCGGCTGGCGTCACATGTTCATCATCGAAGGATTCCCGGCGATCATCTGGGCATTCTGCTGGTGGGTGCTGGTGAAAGATAAACCGTCGCAGGCGACCTGGCTTTCCACCAGTGAAAAAGCCGCGCTGCAGGCCGAGCTGGATAAAGAACAGCAGGGGCTGAAAGCGGTGCGTAACTACGGTGAGGCTTTCCGTTCGCGCAACGTTATCCTGCTGTGTATGCAATATTTCGCGTGGAGCATCGGGGTGTACGGTTTCGTACTGTGGCTGCCGTCGATTATTCGCAGCGGCGGCGAAAACCTCGGCATGGTGGAAGTGGGCTGGCTGTCGTCGGTACCGTATCTGGCGGCAACGATCGCGATGATCGTGGTGTCATGGGCCTCGGATAAGCTGCAAAATCGTAAATTATTCGTTTGGCCGCTGCTGTTGATTGCCGCGTTCGCCTTTATCGGTTCATGGGCGGTAGGCGCAAACCACTTCTGGGTCTCTTACACGCTGCTGGTGATCGCTGGCGCGGCCATGTACGCGCCGTACGGTCCGTTCTTTGCCATCATCCCGGAAATGCTGCCGCGTAACGTAGCCGGTGGCGCGATGGCACTGATCAACAGCATGGGAGCGTTAGGTTCGTTCTTCGGCTCGTGGTTTGTTGGCTATCTCAACGGCGCCACCGGCAGCCCGGCAGCCTCGTACATATTTATGGGGGTGGCACTTTTCGCTTCTGTGTGGCTTACTTTGATTGTTAAGCCTGCTAATAATCAACAAATTCCTGCTGGCGCACGTCACGCCTGAACCTTTTAAAATCAACGGAGATTAGCATGAAGCCGTCCGTCATTTTGTATAAAGCACTGCCCGACGATCTACACAAACGTCTTGAGGAACATTTCACCGTCACGCAGGTGAAAAACCTGAGCCAGGAGACCGTGGCGCAGCACGCGGAAGCCTTTGCCAGCGCGGAGGGGCTGCTGGGCTCAAGCGAAAAAGTGGATAGCGCATTGCTGGAGAAAATGCCGAAACTTCGTGCGACCTCGACGATCTCTGTCGGCTACGATAACTTTGACGTCGAGGCGCTCAACGCACGCAATGTTCTGCTGATGCACACGCCAACCGCACTCACCGAGACGGTTGCGGATACGCTGATGGCGCTGGTGTTGAGCACCGCGCGTCGCGTAGTCGAAGTGGCTGAGCGCGTGAAAGCAGGCGAATGGACTAAAAGCATCGGTCCCGACTGGTTTGGTGTGGACGTTCACGGCAAAACGCTGGGGATTGTCGGCATGGGCCGGATCGGGCTGGCGCTGGCTCAGCGCGCGCATTTCGGCTTTAACATGCCGATTCTCTACAATGCACGCCGTCAGCATAAAGAAGCTGAAGAGCGTTTTAATGGCCGTTACTGTGAGTTGGATACGCTGCTACAGGAAGCGGATTATGTCTGCCTGATCCTGCCGCTGACGGAGGAGACGCATCATCTGATCGGTAAAGCTGAGTTTAAGAAAATGAAAAAAACGGCCATTTTCATCAACGCAGGCCGTGGGCCAGTCGTGGATGAGAAGGCGTTGATTGAAGCGTTGCAACAGGGTGAGATCCACGCGGCGGGTCTGGATGTGTTCGAGCAGGAGCCGCTGCCGATTGATTCGCCGCTGCTGACATTACCAAACGTGGTTGCGTTGCCGCATATCGGTTCGGCCACTCATGAGACGCGATATAATATGGCGTCCACGGCGGTGGATAACCTGATCGATGCGCTGAACGGGAAAGTTGAGAAGAACTGCGTGAACCCGCAGGTAAAATAATCACAAAGCCTGAAACGAAAAAAACCCGCCAGAGGCGGGTTTTTAAATTCTTGTGCTGCTGAGTTGGAAGCTTACAGGCTTACAACGTTACCAGCTGCTGGGCCTTTAGCGCCGCTTTCGATGGTGAAGGAAACTTTCTGACCTTCGTCCAAAGATTTGTAGCCTTCGTTCTGGATAGCAGAGAAGTGTACGAATACATCTTTAGAGCCATCGTCAGGAGTGATGAAGCCGAAGCCTTTATCAGCGTTGAACCATTTTACCAGACCAGTCATTTTACCAGACATAGAAATTACCTTTTTAAAATACGTTTTGCCTTCCGGCGCGATGATGGAATGTGTTACAGATTTTTAAGCGATGAAGGAAGGGTCACTACGAAGGTATCTTTGGATAACTCATCTGGACTACTTAACTAAACTGCTTTAGGTCTGTGTAACAAACCGACAGGAATAGTTATACCGATGTGGTAGATGAATGACAAGCATTATTTTTATCAGCTTGTAAAAAACCCCGCACCAGGCGGGGTTTTCTTTTATTCCGTCGCGGTGACTGCCGCGCTCCACGCCTGGCTAAAGGCCTGGTGCTGAGAGGCAAGCGGCCCAATCAGCGTGTTGTACTGGCTGGCTTGCTGAGACGTTGGGAACTGAATGCCGTTAGAGACAAAGCTCACCTGCGTCCCCTGCTGGGAGATAAAATCACCCACCTGCACCAGCTGCTGGCTAAAGATCTGCGCGGCTGGGATCAGCGGCTGCATTGCATCTGAAGGTTTGGTGACAACTTTCTCGTACACCTGATCAAACACAGGTTTCAGATCTTCACCCTGTTTCAGCGCAGAACGCGCCGCATCAGCCTGCATTTTCGCATTCTGTAGCTGCTGGCTCAGCACGCCGAGCGCACCATTAGACTGGCGCAGCGGTTCACGCTGAGTCATATAGTCCTGTGGAACGCGGATTGCGTTAACGCTGTCCACAACCGGACGCAAACCGGAATCCATCGCCTGATTCACCTGCTGTGAATAACCATAAAGGATGGCGTAATCGGAAACGAAGGGACCAAACTGTTTTTTCTGATCCGCAGTCAGCGTCGGCAGATGCTCGCCACTGCGCATCACGGTATTTTGTAGAAAATCGATAAACGCTTTACGCTGATCGCCTTCTTTATCGAAACACCCACTCAGGCTAACTACCATCAACAACGCCGCAATAGGCGCAAACCAGCGAGAGCAGGACTTTCCTGTCGCCATTTTAATACTCCTTTCACCCAAAAAACGCACACCGGCACACGCGTGCCCGACGCTGATTAGGATAGTCCAGGTCAGGCCGTCAGGATACTCTTTTCATGCAAAACGGCTATTGCCGGTTTATTTCTTACGATTTACAAAAAAATACTGCGCAAAGCCTGTTTCGATTAATCAGGCAATTAGCGTCACGCTCTCTTTTGCTGAAACGAATAAGGCGATCGTTACCGCACGATTAATCACAGACGTGACAATCTTTTGCACTCTTTTGAGGCTATCCTTAATTGGCTCTCTGATGTTCACGATCCCGCTGTGTGATTTAAGAGGAGTTCTTAATGGAATCTAAAGATCCTATGCTTGAGCTGTTAAGCAGCCTGGAACAAATTGTTTTTAAAGATTTATCGCAGACCGTTACCCCGTCCCAAAAGACGAATCCCTTTACTGAATTTGAGCGATTACGCAAAGGGACAGGGTTAAAAATTGATGATTTCGCCCGAGAGATGGGCGTCAGTGTGGCCTTGGTCCATGAGTGGGAATCAAAACGTGTAAAACCCTCCATGACCGAGCTGAAACTGATGCGCATGATTCAGGTCGCTCGAACAGTCAGTACGCAGTAAGTTAATACGTTCATCTTATCGCCCCCGCAATTGCGGGGGTTTGTATTCTAGAGCCGTTCACAACGCCATCCTTTCTCATCCCACACCATCTCATGGGTCAGCTGGAGTCCATTAAGGAAAGCCTGATCGTGGGACACCACCAGCAGCGCACCGGGAAAACCGGCCAGCGCCGCTTCAATCGCCTGTACAGACGCCAAATCCAGATGGTTCGTCGGTTCATCCAGCAGTAGTAGTTGGGTAGCCTCTTCTCGCCACAGGACGCACGCCAACGCCGCTTTCAGACGCTCGCCGCCGCTCAGCTCCCTCAGCGGCAGGGAGACTTTATCCGCACCCAGTTGAAGCTGCGCCAGACGACTGCGCAGCACGCCCTCTTCCAGCGGCGTGTCATGCAGATTGAGATGCGTCATGACGGACTGTGTAAGATCCAGCTGCGACAAATGCTGATCGAGATACGCACTTTGCACCGACACGCGACAGGTTCCTGAAACAGGTTCCAGCTCACCGAGAATAATCTTCAATAATGTCGATTTCCCGCAGCCGTTTGGCCCGCGCAGCGCCACGCGCATCGGCCCGTCCATGCGCCAGTTAATAGGGGGCATGTTCACGTACGGAAGAATCAGCTCCTGCAGAACGATCGCCTGTTTGCCCTCGGCAATGCGGCTGCCCGGCAGGGTAAACATCACCGGATTCTCTTCCTCCACCCGCTCACGCGCCTGTTTTACGGCGGTATTCAGGGCGTCAGTTTGTTCATGATGCTGCTTGCGCCACGTACCGGGCCGCTCTTTCGCCGCCATTTTGTATTTAATCCGTTCAAAGGAGGCGATGTTCATGGAATCGACCGTGCGCAGCGTTTGCGCCGACCGCCGCTGACTGGCGTCATGCTCTTTGTGCATACGGGCGCGGGTGCGTTTGCGCTCCGTGGCAGCATGGTCCAGCGCCGCACGCGCCGCCTGCTGTTCGGCATCCCGCTGGCGTTCATAGTCGTCGTAATTGCCGCCATAAACGCGCAGCCCGGTACCGCTAAGCTCCAGTATGCGCGGCACCTGCGCCAGTAATTCCCGATCGTGAGTCGCGACCATCACGCCGCAGCTACAACGCGCGAGCTGGGCGTAAAACCATTCACGCCCCTGTCTGTCGAGGTGGTTCGTCGGCTCATCAAGCAGCAGATAATCGGCATTAGCGGTAAAAGCCCCGCACAGCAAAGCCCGCACGCGTTCGCCGCCGCTAAGGGAAGAAGCGAGGTTTTCGGGATCAAAAGGAGGAAGATTGGCTGTGAGAAACGCTGCGGTTAACCGTTCAGCTAAGTCCCAGTAACCGTCGAGACGTTCCAGATCGTCCGGCTGATAGTCACCGCTGTCGATGCGTTGGCGGGCCGCGAAGATGTCGTCGTAGCCAAGCAGTTCCGCCAGGGTGGTCTGTGCAGAAATATCATGCTGCTGCGCGACGTAAACATGCGACCCGCGACGCTCGATATGACCACTCGTCGGTGAGTCCAGCCCGGCCAGCAGGCGTAACAGGCGTGTTTTTCCGCTG
>Ga0207696_1001837_pt1 | contig 10910 bp, 9 predicted proteins | sample KBSS54metaG_FD_184403 | JGI IMG/M metagenome (GOLD analysis project Ga0207696, IMG submission 184403) | Switchgrass rhizosphere microbial communities from Kellogg Biological Station, Michigan, USA - KBS S5-4 metaG (SPAdes) (version 2) | ecosystem: Host-associated > Plants > Roots > Rhizosphere >...
GCAAAGCTTCGACATTTCGGTCTGGCAGTTCCTCGCCGCGCCGCTGTTCGGGGCGCGGGTGGACATCGTGCCGAACACCATCGCCCACGATCCGCAAGGCTTGCTGGTGCATGTGCAACAGCAGGGCATCACCGTGCTGGAAAGCGTGCCGTCGCTGATCCAGGGCATGCTCGCTTCGGATCGTTTGAGCCTCGACGGTCTGCGCTGGATGCTGCCGACCGGTGAAGCAATGCCGCCGGAACTGGCGCACCAGTGGCTGCTGCGTTATCCGGAGATCGGTCTGGTCAACGCCTATGGCCCGGCGGAATGCTCGGACGACGTGGCGTTCTTCCGCGTCGACCTGGCCTCGACTCGCGGCAGTTACCTGCCGATCGGTACGCCGACCGACAACAACTTGCTGTACTTGCTCGATGGCGCGCTGGATCTGGTGCCGTTGGGTGCGGTGGGCGAGTTGTGCGTGGCGGGCACCGGGGTCGGTCGCGGGTATGTCAGCGATCCGTTGCGCACCGCGCCGGTGTTCGTGCCGAATCCGTTCGGTGCGCCGGGCGAGCGTCTGTATCGCACCGGTGACCTGGCGCGCCGTCGCAGTGACGGGGTGCTGGAGTACGTCGGCCGGGTCGACCATCAGGTGAAGATCCGCGGTTACCGGATCGAGCTGGGTGAAATCGAGGCGCGTCTGCACGAGCAACCGGAAGTCCGTGACGGGGCGGTCGGCGTGCAGGAAGGCGTCAACGGCAAGCATCTGGTCGGCTACCTGGTGGCCGCAGATTCCGCACTGAATCAGAGCGAACGCCTGGAGCGGATCAAGCAGCGCCTGCGCGCCGAACTGCCGGAATACATGGTGCCGCTGCACTGGTTGTGGCTCGACCGGTTGCCGCTCAACGCCAACGGCAAACTCGATCGCAAGGCTTTGCCGGTGCTGGAGATCGGCCAGTTGCAAAGCCAGGATTACCTGGCGCCGCGCAGTGATCTGGAACAGACCCTGGCCGATATCTGGGCCGAGGTGCTGAAGGTCGAGAAGGTCGGGGTACGCGACAACTTCTTTGAGCTAGGCGGCCACTCGCTGCTTGCCACGCAAATCGCTTCGCGGGTGCAGAAAGCCCTGCAACGTGATGTGCCGCTGCGAGCGATGTTCGAGTGCAGCACGGTGGAGGAACTGGCCGGGTATATCGAAGGACTGGCGGCCAGCGACATTACCGAGGAGAAGGTTGATCGGTTGAATGACCTGATGGCAGAGCTGGAAGGCTTGTAGTTTCCAGCGTCTGTACCGGCCTCATCGCTGGCAAGCCAGCGATGGCGTCGGTGCGTTCAACGCAATTGTGCATTGGTGTACGTTTGTATAGTTGACGATCCCGAACCGGCAGCCCAGTCTGCCGGTTCTCTTTTTTGTCGCGGGGGTGATCGATGGCTTTCTTCGAAGTTGACGGACAGGCGCTTCACTACATTGATCAAGGCACAGGCCCGGCGGTGTTGCTGGCTGGCAGCTACCTGTGGGATCAGGCCATGTGGGCACCGCAGATCGCAGCGCTATCGGCGCACTATCGGGTGATTGCACTGGATCTGTGGGGGCACGGCGAATCCGGTCGCTTGCCTGAAGGCACCGCTTCGCTGGACGACATCGCCCGTCAGGCACTGGCCTTGCTCGATCATCTGGACATTGACCGGGTGACGCTGGTCGGGTTGTCGGTCGGCGGCATGTGGGGCGTGCGTCTGGCGTTGTCGGCGCCGCAGCGGCTCAACGGTCTGGTGCTGATGGACACTTACGTCGGCGTCGAGCCGGAACCGACCCGCCAGTACTATTTCTCGCTGTTCAAACAGATCGAGGAAAGCGGTGGGATCTCCGAACAACTGCTGGATATCGTGGTGCCGATCTTCTTTCGCCCGGGCATCGATCGAGAGTCGGCGCTGTATCAGGACTTCCGCGCAAAACTGGCCGGGTATTCGGCTGACCGCCTGCGTGACAGCATCGTGCCGATGGGGCGGATCACCTTTGGCCGTGACGATCTGTTGCCGCGCCTGGGCGAGTTGAATGCGGCCACCACGCTGGTGGTCTGCGGCGATCAGGACAAGCCACGCCCGCCGTCGGAAGCACGGGAAATGGCTGAGCTGATTGGTTGTCCGTGTGTGCTGGTGCCGGAGGCGGGGCATATCTCCAATCTGGAGAATCCAACCTTCGTGACCGACACGCTGCTGAAATTTCTGGCTGAACTGAAGTAACGAAAACGCCCACGCATTGCGTGGGCGTTTTTTATTTCGGGCCGAGAATCTTCGCCAGTTTGTCCGGCGTCGGCGCGCCTTGCTGTTGTTGCAGTTCGCCCTTGTCGTCCATGTAAAAGATCGCCGGGGTGGCCTGCAAGTCCAGGTCTTCCATCAGTTGCATGTTCGCGGCAAGTTTGGTCTGCACGGCGACCGGAATGTCCTTCAAGGCCTTGAGGGTGCTGGCCTTGCCGGCCTTCTCATGATCCTCCAGGGCTTTGCTCGGGTCCTTGGCGGCGAGCAGGGCGGCGGATTTGGCCGGGCTGTCTTCGCGGATGATGCCGACCATGATATGCCGCAACTGCACCTTGCCGGCCTTGACCCATGGGCGGGCCTGTTCCCAGAACATGTTGCAATACGGGCAGTTCGGATCACTGAACAGGTACACGGTGCGCGGCGCATCCTTGTTGCCGTCCTGAATCCAGTTGCTCGCTTCGAATTTGGCCCAGACTTCCTTGGCCATTGGCGCGTACACCAGTTTTTGCAGCGGCGCGCTGCTCAGGTCGTTGCCGTCGGCGTCGTACAGATTGCCCAGCAGCACGTGCTTGCCGTCCGGCGTCAGGTACAGCGCCATGCCGCGGTTCTGGTATTGCGCGGCGTAACCGCGCAAGCCGTCCGGCGCGTCGAACTGGCCGACGATTTTCGCGCCCTTGGCTTCGATCTTCTTGATCGCTTCAGGCAGTTCTTCAGCAGCCTGGACCGACGGCAAGTGCAGCAGGGCTGCGCTCATGGTCAGCGTCAGCAGGTGGCGGAGGCGGGGCATGGCAGTTTCCTTGAAGAAGTGGTGGCCGGGTTCGGGCTGGAACCCGGGGTGTCGAAGTTTTCCAAGGCGCGGGCCAGGCTGGCGTTCGACAACTCGCCCAGATGGCTGCCCAGCAGGCGACCGTCCGGGCTATAGAACAGCGTAGTCGGCAGGGCCATGGAACCCACGGCCTGGCCGAGGCGTCCGCTGCGGTCGAACAGCACGTTGTTCAGGCTCAAGCCCTGGGTTTCGAGAAACGTGGCGACGCTTTGCATGCTTTCGGCCTGGTTGACGAACAGGAACGTCAGGTCCGGGCGTTGTTGCTGGGCGTTTTCCAGCACCGGCATTTCCCGGCGGCACGGCGGGCACCAGGTGGCCCACAGGTTGATCACCAGCGGCCCGCCCTGATAGTCGGTGAGTTTCACGGTTTCCCCGGCGGCGTTGCGCAGGGTGATGTCCGGCAGGCGTGTGCCTTGCTCGTAGATGTTCAGCGACAGGGTCGCCAGCACCCAGAACGCCACGCCGCTGACCACGCCGAACCCCAGCGGGCGACGCAAGCCCGGCCGGCGCCAGCCGCGATACAGCGCCGCCAGCAACAGCACGATCACCCCCGGCCAGGCGAGAAAACCGCCGTCGCGCAGATCGATGATCTGCCACAGATCATTGCGATAGTGGCCCCAGTACACAGCGACAAACGCAATGCGCGCCGCCAGCATGCCGAGCAGAAACAGGCTGAACAGCGCCGACTCGGGGTTGTCACCGCCGCGCTTGGCCACCCGCCAGCCGACGAAGGTCGCCAGCGCCAGCGCGCTAATCAGCAGCAAGTGGTTGAGTGCGATGGCAAAGGTGCCGAGGGTGAAGGTCAGCATTAACGGGCGTCTCGGGTGGTGGTCCAGCGTTGCAGAAAAGTATCGGCATCGACCTCGCCGGTGATGCGCTGGCTGCGGCGCTCTTCGCCGTCGGCGCCGATCCACACGAAACTCGGTGGCCCCGGCACTTTATAACGGCCGAGCAGTTCGCGGCTGGCGGCATTGTCGGCGGTGACGTCGAGTCGGAGCAAGCGCACATCGCTCAGTGCCTGCATCACCCGCGCCTGGCCGAACACCTGTTTCTCCATGACTTTGCACGACGTGCACCAGTCGGCGTAGTAATCGAGCAGCACCCACTGGCCCTGCGCTTTGGCGGTGTCGAGCTCGCGTTGCAGGGCAGCGGGATCCTTGATCGTCGTGAAGGCTTCGTGGCCGCTGGGCGCCGCAGATCCGATGCGGCCGGCGCTGTACACCTGCAACGGCTGATACGGATCGTCACTGCCGCCTGCCGCACCGACCACCAGCAGACTGCCCCACAAGCCCAGCAACAGCGAACCGGCACCGAACAGGTGAGCCACGCGACCGAAGCCGTCGGACTGTTTCCAGGCACTGTAAGCGGCGATCAATAGCAGTGCGCCGCACAGACCCAGCCACAGCGACGGATCCAGCACCGGTCGCAGCATCAGCAGCGCGGTGGCAAGGAACAGGAAACCGAACACGCCCTTGAGCAGGTTCATCCACGCGCCGGGCTTGGGCAGGAAGCGATTGCCGACGGTTACCAGCAACAGCAGCGGAACGCCGATGCCGATGCCCAAGGCAAACAGGATCAGACCGCCGTGCAGCGCGTTGCCGCTTTGCGCGATGTAGAGCAGGGCACCGGCCAGCGGTGCTGTCATGCACGGGCCGACCAGTAAACCGGACAGCGCGCCCAATACGCCCGCGCCGATCAGACTGCCGCCGCGCTGACTGCGCGAGGCATGTTCCAGTCGATCCCGCAGGGCCGCCGGCAATTGCAGCTCGAAGAAGCCGAACATCGGCAGCGCCAGAACCACAAACACCGCCGCGAACGTCCCGAGCAGCCACGGGTTCTGCAACCACGCCTGCAGGTTGGCCCCCAGCAGCGCGGCGATGACGCCCATCGCCGCATACACCAGCGCCATGCAAACCACATAACTGCCGGCCAGCGCGAAACCGCGACGTGGCGTGGCGCCGCTGCCCACCACCATGCCCGCCAGAATCGGCAACATCGGCAGAGAACACGGCGCAAATGCCAGCAGCAGACCGAGGCCGAAGAACACCAGCAGACTCCAGCCCAGCGAGTGCTGTTGCAGACCGCTGGCGAGTGCCTGATCCGGCGCTTCATCCGTCGTTGCTGCGGCTTTGCCGCCGAGGTCGATCACTCTGGTTTGTGGTGGATAGCAAAGACCGGCGTCGGCGCAGCCCTGATAACTGACCTTGATCTGGCCCTGTGCGGCTGCCGGGATTTTCAGCTCGAGGCCCTGGCGATAAACCGGCTGTTCGCCGAAATACTCGTCGCTGTGGGACTCGCCTTCGGGCAGGGCCGGCACGTTTTGCGTCGCCAGCCCGTCGAACTTCAGACGCTTCTGATACAGGTAATAACCGTCGGCAATTTGCCAGAACAGCTGGGTCTCACCGGAATCCAGACGTTCCGAGGTCAGTACGAACGCCTTGTCGACCGGCAAGAACTCCGGTTTTGATGCAAAGGGATCATTACCTGCCTGGGCCAGACTCGAAATCAACAGTGCAAACAATAGAAAAAAATGACGCATGGAGGAGCCTTGTCCCTGTGCAATTGAGGGGCACAGTGGCGTGCGGCGATTAACCGATGATTAACCGGAGTTATCCATGCGTCGAACCTGCGAGACGCTGCAGCATTGCAAACGAATGAGGGAATCAGAGACCGCGGGTTAACCCGGCGAATGTGTCACTGACATTGCGCACACCTCCCTCGACAGCGCCTTTTTGCATATTGAAAACCACAAACTGGTCATTGGTCAGGAAGATGCACCAGAGGTTATCGCTGAACGTCGGATCAATCTGCGCCGCAGTAACAAGGCGATCTTTATAAGGTGCAAGTCCGGGCAGTATTGCATTGGCTTGGTGATTGATTTTTTGCGTCACAGTGTGGAATGTCAGACGAGTTCCGTCATTCAACAGGAAAAGAAACTCGTACTTGTGTCCGATGGCTTCCAGCCAGGTGCCGGCAACGATTCTGTCGAAGTAAGGCAGGATCGGCGTCCAGAGAGAGTTGGATAGATCGTAAAAGGCATCAGCCTTGTCATTGTCCTGGTCATAGGCGCACACCCACGGGCGATCACCGTTGTAGAAGAACAACCAGGCAATGTCCTTGTCGCCTGCCCTTGTTTGCGTAAATCCGAAGCGCAGGTGCTTGGCATAGGCATCGAATCCTGGCCAGTTTCCCTTGATCGGTTTTGGATATTCGTTGGGTACTTTTTCATCGCCATTGTTGTAGCGGGAGAATTGATCAGTATCTTTGAAGAAGAAGTAAATCCGGTCAGGGCCGGAGCGCCAGTCAATGGCGACGAAGTTGTTAAGTTTGGACATTTGATGTTTGCTTCTGAAGAATGATAGTTGTTTGATTTGATGTTTGTGTGTTTTGCAGTTGGAGGTTATATCGATAAATAGTGGTTGTGCACTGATTTAGTGATTGCTGTTTGTGACATTGGGTGGTGTCAAGTTATTGCCTGTGAACTTGTTAGTTGTCGTTGCAGTAATTGGCGTTGAGAAAGACCTCGCCCGTGGTCGTATACGTCGGGATCGTGCTTTTCCTTGGCGCGGGCAGTGTCCATAATTGCCGCTTAATCCTCTCCTGCTTGAATCGCGTTTTTTCTCATGGAGCTCCCATGCACGTACTGGTTTGCGAAGACGATGAGTTGATCGCCAGCGGGATCGTCGCCGGGCTGACGGCACAAGGCCTGACGGTCGAGCACGTCAACACCGCCTCCAAGGCGCGGGCGATCCTCAAGGTTGCCGAATTCGACGTGATGGTGCTCGATCTTGGCCTGCCGGACGAAGATGGCCTCAAACTGCTGCAACAACTGCGTCAGCAGGGCCTGGAGATTCCGGTACTGATCCTTACCGCGCGGGACTCGGTCACCGACCGTGTCGACGGTTTGCAGTCCGGTGCCGACGACTACCTGCTCAAGCCGTTCGACCTGCGTGAATTGTTCGCCCGTCTGCAAACCTTGTTGCGCCGGGTAGCCGGGCGCAGCGTCAACCTGATCGAACACGGCGCGCTGACCTACGACCCGAGCAGTCGGGAAACCACGCTGGCGGGCCGTTCGGTAGACCTGTCCCGTCGCGAACAATCCCTGCTGCAAGCCTTGCTGCACAACCGTGGCCGGGTGCTGTCCACCGAGCAGTTGAAGGACAGCGTCTACGGTTTCAACGATGAACTGGAGAGCAACGCACTCAACGTGCACATCCATCACCTGCGCAGCAAACTGGGTAAAGGCATCGTCGAAACCGTGCGCGGTCTGGGCTATCGCCTCGGCCCGGCCGATGGTGGAGAACCTGACAAGTGATGAGTCTGCGCCTGCGCCTGAGCCTGACCCTCGGCGCCGCGTTCGCGCTGATCTGGGCACTGGCGGCTGCCTGGATGCTCAGCGACTTGCGCAACCAGATGATGTTTTCCCTCGACCAGCGCCTGGTGGCGTCGGCGCGGATGGTCGCCGGGCTGCTGGAACAACTGCCGGCCATCCCGAGCAAAGGCGAAGGCACTCACTTCAGCGCCGAGCAACTGAACATTCCCGGCGGGATGGCCTGTCAGGTCAGTTCGCTGCGCGGGGAAATCCTCGCCCGCAGCCACAACAACCCGGAGCAGGCGCTGGAAGCCCAGAAGATGGGCTTCCACGATCAGATGATCGATGGCGCGCCATGGCGCAGCTTCACCCTGGCCCGAGGCGATGTGCGAATCACCACCGCCGACCGGGTAATCGAGCGCGAAGCCCTGAACATGTCGATCCTGCTGGCGGCCTCGGTGCCGGTGGGCGTGGCGCTGCTCGGCTGCCTGTGCCTGTTGTGGCTGGGGATCGGACAGGGCCTGGCGCCGCTCAATCGCTTGCGTGAAGCCTTGATGCGTCGCAACGCGGATTCGCTCGAGCCGTTGCAGTTGCAGTCTTTCCCCAGCGAGCTGAAACCGCTGCTCGAAACCCAGAATCAACTGTTCCAGCGCATCGGCAAGACCATCGAACGCGAACGTCGCCTGACCGGCGATGCCGCCCATGAATTGCGCAGCCCGCTGACGGCGATCAAGACCCACCTGCAAGTGGCGCGCATGACCGAAGGCAACGCCCGCGATCAGTCCCTGGCCCGGGCCGAGGAGGGCGCCGACCGTCTGCACCGGACCCTCGAACAATTGCTGTTGCTGGCCCGGGTCGAGGGCAGTCTGTCGTTCGACGACGGTGTGCAATGCAGTGCCGAACAGGTGGCGAAACTGGCGATTCAGGATTCGGCCAGCGACCAGCGCCAGCGGATCAGGCTGCACCTGCCTGAACACGTATCCGGTGCGCCCCTGCAAATGCCGGCAGTGCTGTCGATCGCAGCCTTGCGCAACCTGCTGGATAACGCCCTGCGTCATACCCCGACCGACGGCGCGGTGGAGCTGAGCCTGGAAACCACCGCCAATCGCGTGCGTTTCGTGGTGCGTGATCACGGGCCGGGCATTGCCCCGGACGATCTGCAACATCTGACCCAGCGCTTCTGGCGCAACGGCCAGAGCACCGGCTGCGGATTGGGGCTGGCGATTGTCCAGGCCATCGTTCAACGCTGCGCCTGCACCCTGCATTTCGACAGCCGCCCGGATGGTCTGCGGGTAGAGCTGACCATGCCGCTGCAACCGGTCTGACATTTGCCAGGCACATCAAATGTAACCTCTCTCCATTAGTCATCCGCCGGCCGCGACGTTATTGTCGCCCCAGCCTTTGACTCAATGGATTGAGGGAAACAGCGCCATGGAAGCACCCATCCACATCTGTCCCGCCACCTCCGCCGACGCCGGCCTCATCAGCCGGATTCTCGAACGCTCGATCCGCGTCGGTTGCGCGCTTGACCATCGCAACGATCCCCAATTGGTCGACCGCTGGGTTCGCCGACAATCGGCGGAACACATCAGCGGCTGGCTCGCTGATCCGCATCTCTATCTGAATATCGCGCTTCTTCACGATAAGCCGGTCGGGGTCGGCATGGCCGCAGCCAATGGCGAAATCACGTTCTGTCATGTGCAGCCGGAGTGGTTTCGCCGGGGCGCGGGCCGCGCGCTGATGGGCGATCTCGAGGGTTGGCTGCGGGTTCGTGGCCGGCCTTGCGTCACGCTCGCCAGCACGCGAACCGGCGAGGCGTTCTACCGGCGCCTGGGGTATCGCGAAGCGGCGTCTACCTTCTCGCATCACGGTGTTTTGAGCCTGCCGATGCACAAGCCACTGCCATTGTCGGCCTGACATTCGATCAAGGGTGTAAATCCTCGACACGCTGGTGCGTTTCCAGAACAGGAAAACCAGCATGTGCGCCCCGCGACCGGAACGCGCACCTGCCCGGTGTGCAGTTTTGGTCACTATCCATAGCGTATTGAGGGGTCGAGAGATGTCAGTCGCCACCAGCCTTATCGAAGAGTCGTCGGCCCGGATCGCCTCCGCGCCGACTGAAACGCTGTATCAGTTCAATGAATCGCCGTTGCTGGCCCGTCAGAGCCAGCAGGAATCCAATGCCCGCAGCTACCCGCGGCGCATTCCCCTGGCACTCAAACGTGCCAAAGGTCTGTACGTCGAAGACGTCGAAGGTCGTACCTTCATCGATTGCCTGGCCGGTGCTGGCACTCTGGCGCTGGGGCATAACCACCCGGTGGTGATCGAAGCGATCCAGCAGGTGCTGGCCGATGAACTGCCACTGCACACCCTGGACCTGACCACGCCGGTGAAAGACCAGTTCGTGCAGGACCTGTTTGGCCTGTTGCCGCCTGCATTGGCCAAGGAAGCGAAAATCCAGTTCTGCGGCCCGACCGGCACCGACGCCGTGGAAGCTGCGCTGAAACTGGTGCGCACCGCCACCGGGCGCAGCACCGTGCTGTCGTTTACCGGCGGTTACCACGGCATGAGCCAGGGGGCCTTGAGCCTGATGGGCAGCCTGGGGCCGAAAAAGCCGCTGGGTGCGCTGCTCAGCAACGGCGTGCAATTCATGCCGTTCCCGTACGACTACCGCTGCCCGTTCGGCCTCGGTGGCGCGGCGGGGGTGAAGGCTAATCTGAGCTACCTGGAAAACCTGCTCAATGATCCCGAGGCCGGCGTGCAATTGCCGGCAGCGGTGATCGTCGAAGCGGTGCAGGGTGAGGGCGGTGTGATCCCGGCGGACATCGAGTGGCTGCGTGGTCTGCGTCGCATCACTGAAAAGGCTGGCGTGGCACTGATCATCGACGAAATCCAGAGCGGCTTCGCCCGTACCGGCAAGATGTTTGCCTTCGAACACGCCGGCATCACTCCGGACGTGGTGGTGCTGTCCAAAGCCATCGGCGGCAGCCTGCCGCTGGCGGTGGTGGTCTATCGCGACTGGCTCGACACCTGGCAGCCGGGCGCCCACGCCGGTACGTTCCGTGGCAACCAGATGGCGATGGCCGCCGGCTCCGCGGTGATGCGTTACCTGGTCGAGCACAAGGTCTGCGAACACGCCGCTGCGATGGGCGAACGCCTGAGCGAGCACTTGCACATCCTGCAGCGCGACTTCCCGCAACTGGGCGACATTCGTGGTCGTGGCCTGATGCTCGGTGTCGAACTGGTCGATCCGAACGGTACGCCGGACGCACTCGGCCATCCACCGGCGTTTGCGCGTCTGGCGCCTCTGGTTCAGCGCGAATGCCTCAAGCGCGGGCTGATTCTGGAGCTGGGCGGTCGGCATGGTGCGGTGGTGCGATTCCTGCCGCCGCTGGTGATCACCGCCGCCGAAATCGATCGCGTCGCCGAGATCTTTGGCCGTGCGTTGAGCGCCGCGACCGCCGGCCTGTAAATTTTTCGCCGCGTCGAACGTTCTTTCTACATACCCGGCTGCACCCGTCGTGCAGCCCACCCTTACAG
>Ga0207696_1001844_pt1 | contig 10886 bp, 9 predicted proteins | sample KBSS54metaG_FD_184403 | JGI IMG/M metagenome (GOLD analysis project Ga0207696, IMG submission 184403) | Switchgrass rhizosphere microbial communities from Kellogg Biological Station, Michigan, USA - KBS S5-4 metaG (SPAdes) (version 2) | ecosystem: Host-associated > Plants > Roots > Rhizosphere >...
ATTATCGTACAGCTTATGGAACAACAAGTGAGCACAGGATTAAGTGTAGAAGAAGCGTTCCGTAATACGCTATCTCTTTTACATGGCTCTTATGCAATCGGATTACTTGATGCTGAAAATCCAAACATGATTTATGTTGCTAAAAACAAAAGCCCGCTATTAGTAGGTGTTGGTGACAACTTTAATGTTGTGGCGAGCGACGCTATGGCGATGTTACAAGTTACAGATCAATTTATTGAGTTAATGGATAAAGAAATCGTAATCGTAACGAAAGAAAGCATTACAATTAAAAACTTACAAGGTGAAACGATTGAACGTGCACCGTTTACAGCGGAATTAGATGCAAGTGACATTGAAAAGGGAACATATCCTCATTTCATGCTTAAAGAAATTGATGAGCAACCACTTGTAATCCGTAATATTATTCAAAAGTATCAAGATGAAAATGGCGAAATTGAATTAGATCAAGATATCCGCAACGCGATTTTAGATAGCGATCGTATTTACATCATTGCATGTGGAACGAGTTATCATGCAGGTCTTGTTGGAAAACAATTTATCGAGAAGTTTGCAAAAACACCAGTTGAAGTACACGTAGCAAGTGAATTCTCTTACAACATGCCATTATTAACAGAAAGACCATTCTTCATTTACATTTCACAAAGTGGTGAAACAGCTGATAGCCGTGCAGTACTTGTGCAAACAAATGAAATGGGTCATAAAGCATTAACAATTACAAACGTACCTGGTTCTACGCTTTCTCGTGAAGCTGACTATACACTTCCACTATACGCTGGACCAGAAATTGCGGTTGCATCAACGAAAGCTTACACAGCACAACTTGCAGTACTTTCAATCTTAGCGGCTGACATTGCTAAAGCAAAAGGTGAAGTTCTTGATTTCGACTTAACACACGAACTAGGAATTGTAGCAAATGCAATGATAGAACTTTGTGATCAAAAAGAAGAAATGGACGCATTAGCAAAACAATTTTTAGCAACAACGCGTAACTGTTTCTTCATCGGACGTAGCGTAGACTTCTACGTAGGATTAGAAGGTGCGTTAAAACTAAAAGAAATCTCTTACATCCAAGCAGAAGGATTTGCTGGAGGAGAATTAAAACACGGTACAATCGCTTTAATCGAAAATGGTACACCAGTTATCGCACTTGCTACACAAGAGCACGTAAACCTTGGAATTCGCGGTAACGTGAAAGAAGTAGTAGCACGCGGAGCTAACCCATGTATCATCTCAATGAAAGGCTTAGAAATGGAAGGAGACAGCTTCGTATTACCAGCTGTACACGAAGCACTAGCACCGCTAGTAGCAGTTATTCCATTACAACTTATCTCATACTACGCAGCACTTCACCGCGAGTGTGACGTTGATAAGCCACGTAACTTAGCTAAATCTGTTACGGTTGAGTAGAAGGTTGGTAGATTTGAAATAAATTTGTGAAGCCTCACCCCTTTGGATATTTTTATCTAAAGGGGTGTTTTTGTGTCCAAAAGAAAGAGAACATTTAAAATCGATAAGTGGATTAAAGAGGAGCGAGGAACTAGCAGTGGGAATGGACAGAAGCCCTACTGATTAAAGGTTCACTTTATCGGATTTGGAACGAAATCACTTTTGTTTATCTGAATTTTCTAGTAATATTTTAAGTATTCATGAACAGTTTTCTTTATTACTACAAGAAAAGACGATTGTTATTGCTGAAGAGCTTGGAATGAAACACCTAGCTGATCCAATTGAACGGGAATCTTGGGAGTATAGATGCATTAATTGACTAGACATGACGAGGGGTGTTTATTAATGAAAGTGAAAGAAAAAACATATTTAAGTATAGAAGAGATTATTTCATTACCGGCCTTATCAAGTACAAATATAAGTGATGATGGCAAAAATGTAGCGTTTGTTAAAAAGACAGCTAACTGGAAAGACAATACATATAGAAACCATGTATGGATATATGAAAAGGAAAAGGGGAAGAGTTACCCATTAACAATTGGAGATATAGATAGTACACATCCATTATGGTCTCCAGATTCTAAGGGTATCGCATATCTTAGCCCTGTTGGAGATGGGAAAAATCAGATCTTTTTTAAGTCACTAGACGGCTATAGTGAGGTTCAAATTACTGATGAGAAAGAAGGAGTCAGTAATTTCAAATGGGAGCCTACTGGTAAAGGTTTTTATTATATTGCACAGTCAAAAGAATGTGAGGAGATAAAGAAACGTAAGGAACGATATGGAGATTTCCATCATGTAGGTAAGGAACATCAGAATAATTGTTTATACTACATTGAAATAGAAAAAGTGAAACAAAATGATAAACAGGAACGGAAGGTTAGCGGTGTTTATCAACTAACGGACGGTAAGGATTTTTATATACATAACTTTGATATTTCAAATAATGGGAAAAAGGTTGTATGTATGGCTACACCAAGCCTAAACGATTATATGAATGGTGATATATATATATTAGATGTTGAAGCTGGGGAACTACAAAAGATGAATATAGATACGTTGTTAGGAGCGAGCATCTGCTTTTCTCCTGAGGGCGATAAAATATGTTACTCAGCAAGCATAAGAGAGAAGGATTACTATAGAAATCATATACAAGATAATACATTAGAGATATATGATATGAATACTGGAGAGGTAATTCAGCCTCTAACAAATTTTGATAGTACGGTTACGCCATTACAGTGGACAGCTAAAGGAATTTTAATTAGATGGCAGGATAAAACGAATTATCGTATTGGATTACTAGCTGAAGATGGCACTGTGGAAGCATTAAGCGACAAGGTAGATGGCTTTATAATGGATGCCTCTATAACAAAGGATGGAAATCATATAACCTATAATAAGGCTATAACAAATGAAACCTTTGAAATCTATTTGGATGATAAAAGAATAACGGATGAAAATAGCTTTTTCGAAGACAAGCTTAAAAGTAATAGGGAAATCATCTCATGGAAAAGTAGAGATGGCCTTGAAATTGAGGGTGTGTTATCAACCCCAGCAGAGTTTGACTCAAATAAAAAATATCCTTTATTAGTAGTAATTCATGGTGGTCCGGCTTGGGCATCCTTTCCGATATTTTCAGACAGCTTCAATGAGAAATATCCGATTGAACAGTTTATCGAAAAAGGCTTTATCGTTTTAGAGCCAAACTACAGAGGAAGTTCAGGTTATGGTAATGAATTCTTAAAAGCAAACTACAGAAAACAGGGAATCGCTGACTATGATGATGTTATATCAGGGGTGGATAAACTAGTTGATCAAGGGATTGTAGATAAAGATACAGTAGGAGTTATGGGATGGAGTAACGGAGGATATATATCAGCTTTCTGTTCTACATTTAGTAGTAGATTTAAAGCTATTTCAGTTGGGGGCGGAATTACGAACTGGAGTACCCATTATGTAAATACAGATATCCCTTACTTTATTAGAATGTATTTAGGAAATACTCCATGGAATGATCCGGGGATCTATACGAAGACATCACCAATGACATATATTAAATCAGCTTGTACGCCTACCTTAATTCAACATGGGGAAAAGGATGCAAGAATTCCAACTACAAATGCATATGAGCTATATGAAGGATTAAGAGATATGGAAGTTGATACAGAATTAATTATATTTAAAGGAATGGCATATAGTTCTGATCAGCCAGGAATGAGAGTAGCTATTATGAAGCAGAACTTGATGTGGTTTTCACATTATATTCTTGGAGAAAGTATGGAGGGCTTTCGTACTATATAATGGATATTCGTACAGGGATTTTTCGTTGTACAATCGGGTCATATTGTTGAAAAAGAGATACAACAAATTATATAATTTGTTGTAAACTGCATGCAAACCATTATGATTATAAGGAAATGTAATTCGGAGGACTAATATGACAGAAAATAAAAATGTGTTACCAGTAGAACAGCGTGAAGAATTATTCAAAGTATTGAAAGCTCGTTTTGAGAAGAATATGAATCGTCATGAAGGTCTTGAATGGGCTAAAGTTGAAGCGAAGCTGGATGTTAATGCTGAGAAATTATGGTCACTTAATGAAATGGAAGTAACTGGCGGTGAGCCGGATGTTGTTGGTTATGATAAAGAGAAGGACGAGTATACTTTCTATGATTGTTCAAAGGAGAGTCCTAAAGGCCGCAGAAGTCTTTGTTATGATCTTGAAGCGTTAGAGTCAAGAAAAAAACATAAACCAGAAAATAATGTCATTGATGTGGCAACTGCTATGGGCATTGAATTATTAACTGAAGAACAATATCGAGATTTGCAACAAATTGGGGATTTCGATATGAAATCATCAAGCTGGGTACAAACGCCTTCAGATATTCGCGAACTCGGTGGCGCTCTATTTTGCGATTATCGCTTTGGACACGTTTTTGTGTACCACAATGGAGCAGATTCCTATTATGCTGCTAGAGGGTTTCGCGGTTCGTTAAGAGTTTAAATTTGGAGTAAGTAAGAAAAGAGCCTATACTTAGGCTCTTTTCTTACTTATATTTTAAAAGTAAACTGTTACTACGCAGTTTTACTTAATTTATATGTTTCGTGGTTGTTTTTCCGGAAAAGTTTAGGGAAAACATAACCGTCTAATCCAATACGTCCAGCATTATGACCTGCAATTAAAATGAACATAGTTAAAACAAGCATGTTTGGGTTTACACTAACAGTTCCACTTAATAAGAATGAAAGATTCATTATGATTCCAAAGAATGCAGCAGTTTTTGTTAATCCACCTAAAATTAAACCTAAACCTACTAAGATTTCTCCCCATTGTACGAAAAACCCCATTGTACGAAAAAGCTAAATAAGTCTGCGTGCGGAAGAACAAAGTTTTGAAGGAAATCCGCCCACCAGCCTTGTACTGCGGGGTGATCGCCTGATGCTTGGGCGATGGCGCCTTTGAGGAAACCGCTGGCATCAAAAGATTGTCCTAAAACTTTCCCTATTCCAGCAGTAATCCAAGAATATCCTATGTAAAGACGTAAAAGTAATAATATGAAAGTAGCACGTTTATCAGTTCTTAAAAAATTGATAACCATTGAAATCCCTCCAATATTGTATTTACATGTTTATTATATATCCATTGTGAATAAATTCACAATGGAGGAAATGTGAACGAATATATGTTGTGAGTAATTGTTTTATTTTTTGTAACATTTCATCTTTTTTGATAGACTAATAATAGAGATATATCAAAAGGAGGCAAAGACTAGATATGTGGATGAACTTGTAATGATTAGCAATTGGATAGATTATTTTTCTCTCATAAGTGAGGGTTTATTTAGCTATCTGTAAATCATTCAAGGACTGCATATTTGGCGTAGTCATTCCTTCGGTAAGGATAGGCCTATTATGTATCTATCTTTTTTGTGGGGAAATTTATATCTCTCATATAAAATATGCGTCCTTTAAAATTGGAGGAGTATATGATGAATCAATTAAAAAATAAAGTAGCAGTTGTTACAGGTGTAAGTCGTCTAGACGGTATAGGAGCAGCTATTTGCACAGAGTTAGCAGAGGCTGGATACGATATATTTTTTACGTATTGGACAGCTTACGATAAAGAGATGCCTTGGGGCGTTGAGCAAAATGAACAAATACAATTAAAAGAAGAGCTAATACAAAAAGGTGTTAAAGTATCGAGCATGGAGTTAGATTTAACTCAAAATGATGCACCGAAAGAGCTTATAAATAGGGTTACTGAACAACTAGGCTACCCTCATATATTAATTAATAATGCAGCATATTCTACGAATAATGATTTCTCTAATTTGTCTGCTGAAGAGCTGGATAAGCATTACATGGTAAATGTTCGTGCGACTACATTGTTAAGTAGTCAATTTGCCCGAGGATTTGATAAGAAATTTGGTGGTAGAATTGTGAATATGACTTCGGGGCAATTTCAAGGGCCTATGGCAGGAGAACTGGCGTATGCAACAACGAAAGGAGCTATTGATGCTCTTACCAGTACGTTGTCAGCAGAAGTAGCCCATTTAGGAATAACAGTGAATGCAATTAACCCAGGTCCAACTAGTACAGGATGGATGACTGAAGAGATAAAGCAAGGATTAAAGCCGATGTTTCCTTTGGGCAGAATTGGTGAGCCAAAGGATGCAGCTAGACTCATAAAGTTTTTAGTAAGTGAAGAAGCAGAGTGGATTACGGGACAAGTGATTCATTCGGAAGGTGGATTTAAAAGGTAAAAAGAAGGCATCTCCTTCCGGTGAGATGCCTTCTTTCTAATCTTTCTTCAATCTTCGTGCAACACCATTCCCTAAAGATTGTAATCCTTGAACGAGGATAATTAAAATAAAGACGGTTGCATACATTACTTCAGGTTCATAGCGTAAATGTCCGAAGCGATATGCCAAGTCCCCTAGCCCGCCAGCCCCTACAAGACCAGCCATCGCTGTTGCGCCAATTAAGCCGATTGTTGCGATCGTTAATCCGAGCACAAGAGATGGGCGTGCTTCTTTAACCATGACGTGCCAAATGATTTTTATAGTAGAGACTCCCATTGCTTGGTAAGCTTCAATAACACCACGATCCACTTCTAGTAAAGCTGTCTCCATTAAGCGTGCAATATAAGGAGCTGTGAAGACGACAAGTGGTACGATAACACCTTGCACGCCAATGGATGTTCCCATTAGGAACTTCGTAAAAGGTAAAATGAAGAATAATAGAATGATAAATGGAAGAGAGCGAATGACATTAATAACTGTATTAAGAATAGGATAGATAAGTTTATTTTCTCGCTGTCCACCGGGTCTCGTCAAAACAAGTGTAACGCCGAGCGGTAATGCGATAAGGATAGAGATAAGTAATGAAATAGATGTCATTTGAAATGTTTGAATTGTTGCTTCCCATATGACTTCACCCCATTCATCCAAAAAGGACTTGTTTTCCATAGTCTGTTTTCCCTCCCTCTACGATGATACCTCTCTTGTCATTTGAAATGTTTGAATTGTTGCTTCCCATATGACTTCACCCCATTCATCCAAAAAGGACTTGTTTTCCATAGTCTGTTTTCCCTCCCTCTACGATGATACCTCTCTCTTGTAAGAATGCTAAAGCACGGTTTACTTCATTTTTTTCACCTTGCATATGAACGACAAGTTTCCCATATGCCTCATGTTTTAGCTGCGTAATATTACCGGATAAAATATTTGGATATACTTGGAAACGTTTTGTGGCGAAAGCTAGTGCTGGTTCTCCTGAAGAACTTCCTATAAAAGAAAGTGTTACAATTTCACCAGTAGTTTGTAGTTCTTTTTGTACTTCTTCTGGAATTTTAGCTGCAAATGCGCTATTTACAAACTTCTTCGTTGTTACATGTTGTGGATTTGTAAAAATGTCTTTCGCAGTCCCACTTTCGACTACAGATCCATGCTCCATAACGGCAACCTGGTCACAAATACGCTGGATGACATTCATTTCATGTGTAATGAGTAAAATCGTGATGCCAATTTCTTCATTAATTTTTAGTAATAAATCAAGAATAGAATCAGTTGTTTCTGGATCTAATGCGCTCGTTGCTTCATCACTTAATAAAACCTCTGGTTCATGTGATAGTGAACGAGCGATGGCAACACGTTGTTTCTGGCCGCCAGAAAGTTCGCTTGGATAAGCATCTTTACGGTTAAAAAGATCCACGATGCGTAAATATTTTTCTACTCTTTTTTCAATTTCCGCTTTTGGAATGCCAGCAAGGCGTAACGGCAATGCGATATTTTCATAAACGGTAACAGTTTTAAGTAAATTGAATCCTTGAAAAATCATTCCGATTTTTTGCCTCGCTTTTGCTAGTTCTTTTGTTGATAAAGTGGTTAAGTCTTGGTTGTTTACGATGATGTTTCCTGTCGTTGGTTTTTCTAATAAATTTACACAGCGAATTAATGTGCTTTTACCAGCGCCGCTATACCCAATGATTCCAAATACCTCGCCTTTTTCTACTTTAAGGGAAGTAGACTTAAGAGCCTCAACAGTCCCTTTTTTTGTTGTAAATACTTTGGAGACGTTTTTTAATTCAATCATTATCGTCAGCTCCTACCAAGATGGTAAAACTGAACCATCAAATTTTTTCTCGATAAATTCTTTTACTTCTTTAGATTGATAAGCTTTCTTTAATTTACTTACAACAGCATCATCTTTATTTTCAGTACGAACAACGACCCAGTTCACGTATGGTGAATCTTTTCCTTCGCGGAAAATGGAATCTTTCGCTGGATTTAGTTTTGCACCTAATGCAAAGTTTGTGTTAATTGCAGCTGCTTTCACTTCACTTAATTGCGTTGGTAATTGAGAAGCTTCTAATTCAACAATCTTTAAATTTTTCGGGTTTTCAATTACATCCTTTGCAGTCGCTTTTTCTGTAGCCTTTGGATCAACTTTTAAAACCCCTGCTTTTTCAAATAATTTTAAAGCTCGAAGTTCATTCGTTGGGTCATTTGGTACAGCGATTGCATCGCCCTCTTTTAATTCTTTTACATCTTTTAAGCTTTTAGAATATACGCCCATTGGGAATGTTACTGTTGAAAATACTTCAGTTAATTTCATATTGCGTTCGGCTTTAAATACATCTAAATATGATTTCGTTTGATAGCTATTTACATCAAGACTTTTTTCATCTAACGAAACGTTTGGTGCTACGTAATCATTAAATATTTTTATATCAATGTCGAGACCGTCTTTTGCCGCAACTTCTTTAATCTTCTCAAAAATTTGTTCATGTGGTCCACCTGTTACACCGACAGTAATCTTTTTCTCGTCTAATATTTTTACATCTTTATCTGAATTTGCGCCACATGCGCCTAATAATAGTACTGCTCCGCTTACAATGCTCAATAATACTTTCTTCATCTATAATTCCCCCTTAATATACGTTCCAAAATAAAAAGCACCTCTCAAAATAAGAGAGGTGCCGAATAGACGAAATAGGTTCCTCTCTTATCTTCCAAAACGAAAACTCGTTTTGCAGGAATTAGCACCTTAGCTTATACGTTATAAGCTCGGTTGCCGGGCATCATCGGGCCAGTCCCTCCGCCACTCTTGATAAGAGTATGTATATGTAGTTTTTAAATATGGTACTAATAGTAAATCTAACAAAAGGAATTGTCAACTTTATTTTCTGAATATATTTTATTTTAAGATGATAGAAATATTTTAATCGAAACGTTTCCTTTCTTATGGCCCATTTCTACATACGTATGGGCTTCTGCAACTTCTTCTAATCGGTAAGTTCTATCAATAACAGGTTTTAGCTTTTCTGTTTCAACTAGTTGTTTTAGTAGGTTCATATCTTCTTTACTGACCTTTGCCATCATTCCGTTAACAGATACATATTTTCCATTAGGCATTAATGCGTCTGTACAAAGAGACTTTTTATATTTTCCAACTGCATCAAATATAATATCGTAGTTCTCGCCCTGTTTAGTAAAATCTTCTTTCATATAATCAATTACTTTATCAGTCCCTAAAGATTGCACTAGTTCAAAATTTGAATTACTACAAACAGCTGTAACGGTCGCGCCGAAATATTTAGCAAGTTGTACAGCAGCTGTTCCTACTGATCCAGAGGCGCCGTATATGAGCACTTGTTGCCCTTTTTTTATACGGCCCTTCCTCAGAAAATGCAATGCTGAAGTTCCGCCAAAAGGAATAACGGCAGCTTCTTCATATGTCACATTGGTAGGTTTTAATGCTATTAATCCACTTTCATGCACGCATGTGTATTCGGCATAACCACCAAGGTTTAGTTCTGTTAATGCAAAAACTGGGTCTCCTTTTTTAAATTGAGTTACATCTGTTCCAATTTCTTCGATTTCACCGGATAACTCTACGCCGAGTATAGGTTTTCTCGGTTTTCTAAAACCTAATATGATCCGCATAGGAACCCAAAATAAGAGGGGACTATTAAAGCCACGTATTCTACAATCTCCAGTCGATACACTTGTTGCGCGAATTTTAACTAATACTTCGTTCTTTTTAGGTTTAGGTTTTTCTACATTTTGAAGCTGGAGAACGTTTGGTGGTCCATATTGTGTACAAATAATCGCCTTCATAATAACCTCCTGAAATGAGTTGTTATTATTTACATCATATTTAAGATCTTCATTAAACATGTCTCTATATAGAGAATATAGATTAAAAATTATATAGATTTCATAGGAAAAGAGGTGATATTATTTTGGGAAAGGGGGCGACATTATGAAAAAAATTATTTTTGTTTCAAGTTTAGTACTTGCAATCAGTCTAGGGGTAGGGTGTAGTAATGAGAAAACAGCAAAGACGGATGAGCCGAAAAAAGAATCAGTTCAAAAAGAAAAGGAATTAGCAGCGAAGGATGTTTTCAAGAAAACGAACGAAGCTTTTAAAAATGAAGAGCATGTAACGATGACATATGGTGTAGGCGTAAAAGCTGAGGGAACAGAGATGGACATATTAAAGGCTAAGATGCAATTAGAGCCAAAGACAAAGAATTCTCGTTCTGAAATGAATATTTCCGGTACAGATGTTGTAGTGTATACTGTGGATGGTAAAGTTGCTGGTGAGGTAAAAAACCCTAATACAGGAGAAGTTATAACCGTACCAGAGGAGCAATTAAACGCTGGTGGAATGAAAGCGACTCAAGATATTATAGATAAGTTAGAAGTACCGGAAGTAGTTTTAGATAAAATGAAGATGGAGAAAAGCGGAGATAAATATAAACTGAAATTTACATTAAAAGGGCAAGAAACAGAAAGTATGTTAACTAGCATGGATGAAACGCAGAAGAAAATGTTACAAGCACAAAATGCGAAGATAGAAGAAGTGGATGCAGAATATATCATTACAAAAGATTTTAAATATGAATCAGC
>Ga0207696_1001848_pt1 | contig 10881 bp, 13 predicted proteins | sample KBSS54metaG_FD_184403 | JGI IMG/M metagenome (GOLD analysis project Ga0207696, IMG submission 184403) | Switchgrass rhizosphere microbial communities from Kellogg Biological Station, Michigan, USA - KBS S5-4 metaG (SPAdes) (version 2) | ecosystem: Host-associated > Plants > Roots > Rhizosphere >...
GAGAAACTTTTTTTTTTAAGCTTTTTCCCGAGTTAACAGACGCGGTCTCTGCCTTTGTAATTGATATTGATACACTAGAAGCAATACAAAAATATAAAAAAAACTTCGTACCTGATCTGATTATAAGTTGGAAATCATTGTGGGAAAAAGGCAATTTACTCATTAGAAGATCTAATCTCTTGAAATATTGTAAAACAATCCAAAACTCAGTTAAAAATTATCAAAAATATTAAATTCCATACTTTAAATAAATAATTTTCAGAATAATTTTCTTTGCGAAAAAATAAAGTAAAAAATGATTAATTTTTAGAATAAGCAACTAAATATATAATTTACTTATAATTTAAATTATAAAAGTGAGTTTTAAACACATATATTTAAAACCAATTAAACACCTATAAAAACTATAAAATTCAATTATTAGAATAAATAATTTCCATAAAAAAAACCTACCTCTTGGGGAAGTGGTAGGCTATAAACTCTAAAAAATCATATTAGTAAAAATATATTATTTATTTAAATTCATCAATAATGATTTATTTAAAATAAAATTAAAACACATGATTAAAAGCATATTAAACAAATAAAATATTTTCTATTTATATTAGAGTACAACATATATGCTTTAAAAAGGTTGCCAATAGTAGCCCTTTTACATTTACATCTTTATAAAAATATATGCTCTTTATGTGAGATCCAAATAAGCAAATACAGCCTTTTCAACTCGCTGCTGTAAAGAAAAGAACTTCTTTAAAACTCGCAAGATGTCATAATTTCTTAAAGATAATCAATCTTTTCCCGAGTACAAAACTGAACCAACTAAAACCGCTTGTCCTGCAATGCTGACATGTAATATTGAATCTGTTTTCTCAACTGTCACTAAAACCCGCCCCGGTTTTTCTATTGCGAGACCTTGATACCCCCAATAACTTACTTTCTGGTCACATTCGATTAAATCATAGTGAACAAGGTACGCTCCCGCTGGACCATTTGCATTACCAGTTACAGGATCTTCATTAATACCGATTGCAGGCGCGAACATTCGACCATACGTAATAGGTTCTTGTTTACTACCTTCCAAAACAAATGGGAAAAAACCATTGCAACCTATTTCAGCACTAATAGCTTTCAATTTTTCATTGTTTGGAATTAATCCATCAAGCTTACTTCTGCTCAGCATTGGCACCATCACCTTGGAATGCCCCGTCGTGACAACTTGTATTGGCAAGTCAGCAAAATCGCTCTCACTTACACCCAGTGCGCTTGCAAGTTCACTCCGTTGACTCGCACTAAAAGGTGGTAAAAACTCTACGCGACCTTGAGTCATTTTCACCAATAACTCTTCTGGACTTCCAAATATTGAAACGGGTAAATGACCTGCCCCCGTTTTTGCGATTAATGGATAGTCTGATTGGTGACCTGTAGTTGCACGTAAAAAATGAGTGGCGATCGTCGCATGTCCACAGATCGGAACTTCATTTGTAGGCGTAAAATATCGAACATGTATGTCATGACTTTGATCTTTAGGTAACAAAACAAAGGCAGTTTCTGAATACCCTGCGAATGCAGCAATATCTTGCATCTCTTGAGTTGTAAGATGGTCAGCATCTAGCACAACTCCCGCTCGATTTCCTGTATTTGGTTTGGTGGTAAATGCATCAACTACATAAATGGTCGTCATGGCACAACTCCTCTGTTGTTAATATTGTGATCTCAGAAATAGCTCCCGCCATAACCAGAAAATCTTATTTAATTGCAGCAAAACATATCGCAGCTCTAAAAGGTTTATAGTCGTCTCATATAATGAGTTTTGAGTTCCTGTAGTGATTGTTTAAATTGTATAAATCTAAACATCGGGGATACTATAGTTTTTATTGCAAACGCATTTTCTAAATATGGAAAGGTATGAACTGGGACGATACTAAAATTTTGTTAGCTATTGGGCGAACTGGCGGGTTGAGCCGCAGTGCAAAATTGCTTGGTATCAGTGTTTCTACCGTACATCGCAGAGCTGTTGAACTGGAGAAAAGTCTCAATGCGATTCTTTTTTCCCGAGACAGTGATGGCTATACACTCACCCACGTTGGAAAACATTTTTTTGCTTTGGCTGAAAAAGCAGAAGAGCATTTAATAGCGATGGAGCGTTACAACGATCAAGGACAGCAATCACTGTTCCGCATTGCTTTACCTGAGTTAATCGGGCAGCAGTTGCTTCAGTCAAAGCTAACAGCATTACAATTGAAGCATCCAGATTTACAATTAGAAATCTCAACGAGTGTGGTTCCTGTTGATTTTTCCCGACGGGAAGCTGACATTATTCTTCGACTTGTTCGACCTGAAAGTGGGCGTTACATTATTCGGCGACTTGGCCAACTGGAGTATGGGCTTTATGGTAGTAAGGATTATCTTGCCAGTTTCACAGAGCATACTGAAACGACTGATGATTTATTGAATCATCGTATAATCGGTTGGGACCGAAGCCTTCAATATACATTCTTAGCACAATGGATGCGTGAACTCACCCAAGATGCAGCCCCTGCTTTATCTTTTGATAACATGCACTCGCAACTACGAGCAGTCACTGAAGGACAAGGAATTACAGCCCTGCCTTGTTTTGTTGCAAAGGCTTCTGGTTTAGTGTCCATACTACCTGAGCAAACGTTAAAACAAGATGTGTGGTTAATGCGTCATTTAGATACTAAGAATAGTGACTATTCAACGTTGATTAGTGAGACGATTGAAAAAGAACTTCAAGAATATTTGTTGTGATAAGAATTAGCTTTTATTCTAATTTTGAATTCGAAAAAGAAATTTTAAGTTAAACCGAGTTATGTCTCACTCAAGTTGTACAGAGTGATTTTTAGTCAAAATGATTGGCGAGAACTATCAAATCTGCTCATAAAAAAGCCGACTCATGTCAAAAACGGAATTTTTCTTTTTTTGTAGTAGATGAAAAGTCTTAATACTCTGATTTTAAAAATCTTTTTAAATATGGTTTCAGATACGGCCATTATGTTAAATAGGTTTCAAAACGATCATTCCCATCGCATTAAAAACTCTTTTGATTCAGTTTCTTCATCTAAGGTTTCTTCTAAAACTTTAAAACCAACAGACTCATAAAATCTGACGCTGTTAGTATTTTGTTGATATACATTTAATTCTAGATTGTTTCTAATTCCCTTAGCATGATTAATTAGTAGTTTACCTATCCCTTTACCTTGCTGCTCGGGAGATACGAAAATTGCAGCTATCGTATTTTCTACTAAAGCGATGAATCCATAAATGTTAGTTGTATCTTCTACAAGGTAAACCTCTGACATTGGAAGATAGATATTTTGCATTTGTACTTTATTATTTTCCCAATATATTTCCGGAATAAAATTATGAGCTTTAACTGATGCATTAAACCATATCTCTGTTAACCCACTAAAATCATTAGTATTTGCCTGTCTAATAGTTATTGAGCTCATAACATTTTACTCTTAAATTTATTAAAATTATTATAATACACCTTATGCGAAATCTAAAATGGGAGCTATATACCATATTTAAAACGAGTCACAATCATATCTGCGACCGATACGGAGTGCATACTTGAATCAGAGGTTGTGCACAGTAAGGCATATAAACTTGATCAGACCAACTCTTAATTTCATCCCAATCCATTGAGATACTTTTATGTGTTTGAGGAATGGGTTTTCCTTGACAATCTTGAATTAAGCTATCCTGTAACATCACAACAACTCCATGTTATGAAAATAACATTCTTCTAAGTTTCTTTAGGTCGTTACTTTTGCACTAATATAAACTATTTAGTTTAGTGTTTCTAAAATTAACATAATACAGCTTATGCGAAATGTATTTTTTCTAATATAAATCATAGTTTTATTTTTAAAAAAAGCCCGACTCATAGTACTTGGGCTTTTTTAATGATTTGTCACCTTTCAGGATTACTTATTGATCAACTCTCCACAATTTCATGTAATCTCTATTAATTCTAAAGCACACACATATTCAATGTTCTAAATAGTTATAAGATGACTCACTGCCCTTATCGTACACACATAAGCTTAAGTAATTCGAGTATCTAAAAGCATCTTCCAAAGAGTTTATAACATCTATATGCTCTTTCTTCATAATGACATGGGTTGTGCCGCTGTAACATTGGCTTATGTCCGCTAGCTCAAATCCAAATAACCAAATACAGCCTTTTCAACTCGCTGCTGTAAATCATTTAAATCACTTTCCCCTGCGATGCCTGCCGCGTTAATCATTCCTTTACTTAATGCGATTACATCTTGTGCGGCTGTCTGCGTATGTGAAATACCAGAACGCATAAACAAGTCAGAAATTATGGTTTCAAGTTCGTGTTGATGCTCATTTTCCTCTATGTCTTTTCCAATAATTTCAGAAGCAAACTCTAAGGTTCGTGCCAACTGTGGACGGCTCAATTGATGTTGCACAGCAGCATGTATGATGAGTTTTAGTTTTTCTTTTAGGTCTGTGGTTTCATGTTGCTGTATGGCTTCAACTATACGTTTTGAAAGCTCAGCCCGCTCACGTCGAATTAGCTCGACTATTAAGGCATCTTTAGATGGAAAGTATTGATATAGGCTGCCAATGCTTACTCCAGCAAGCTCGGCCACGGCATTTGTGTTAAATCCAGCAAAGCCTAATGACTCTAGAATGCGAGCAGCCGCCTCTAAAATAGCTTCAAAAGTTGCCACTGATCGTGCTTGACGTGGGCGTTTGCGTGGGTCTGGAAGTGTTTCTGACATGAGCCGAAATGCGAGTATTTAATGTGAGTAATCACTCATATACTGACTGAGTCATGTTGGTATGACAAGTAAATGCTGTCTTTTCAGTTGAGCTTCAACTCGACCAGTCATGGAGTGGTTATGTCTAGAACCTATACTTTTTTTATTCATTTAAGAGCTTTACCTGCTTGGCTGGCTTTAGCTCGTGAAAAGCGGGCTGAGTTTAGTGCACAGAAACTTGAACCTATTTTTGAGAAGTACCCGACTGTAAAAGTTCGGTGGTATGACGTTGAGGCATTTAGCACTAAAGCCAGTGATATTGCTGTGTTTGAGACGACTTCTTTGCAAGATTATTATTTCGTGATTGATGCCATTCGAGACTCTGAATTTTTTACAGTAGCCTACTTTGAGTTTGTAGAGATTATTCCAGCAATTGAAGATGGGTATATCGAGTATGAAAGTTCTTTATAAAATACGTGTAACTTTTTATCAAACCAGTGATGCTTTAAGCGAGTAATTTTATGGCTATGCCTAAGGTAATAGCCATCGTAAAATCTAGCTTTATTTCGATTTTTTATATCTATTTAATATAGTTATTCTTTTTAAAAACTTGTTGAAAAGTTAAAGGAATATTTTGTGTATTAGGAATATGCCCAAAGAAATGCTCATCTTTTGTTTGAAAAAAGATATCAAAGCTTTGACTCATAAATGGATCGACTTCACTTTGTTTTTGATAAATTGGTGTAAGCCTATTGATATAATAATTGATCCAATCAACTTGTGTTGAAAATAGAGAATAATCTCTGAGATCAGAATAGAGCCTCTTCAGATTATCTGCAATCAAGTCTACATTAGGGTGAAACAACCAAATAATAATCTCCATGGGAGAAACTTTTTTCAGTGTATGCTGAGATGTTTTATCAAATCTTTCAATTTTATATAATTGCGCGCCAGATTGACTATAACTAGAGCAAAGTAGTTTTCCATTATGAACTTGATCAAGGTCTTGACCTAATTCTAAGGTACGTATTCTCTTAGAAATATCTAGACATTCAGGTAAAGTTATTAATTTAGATTTTGCTATATTTTTAAATATATCAACTGATTGCTGAACCACTCTTGATTCGCCAGTACCAGTAATAATACCTTGCTCCCAAGCGTATAACTTCGAGTAATGTGTAGTAGAAAGCTCCACATCTAAGGTTTCATTTACAGTTACTCTTTTATTGTCAACTGCAACAATAATGCTATCGTTTAATTGAATAGCTAAGATGAAAGTCATATTTTACGTAAAATAACGAGACATTTGATATACATTTATTTTAGGCTATATCAGTACAAAATTCTGAATATTTTTATAAAATTGAGGTTATTAATGGCTGGTGGTTCTCAAATCATTATTAATAAAGATGGTATTACCCTGATTACACCAGGAAAATTTGAGCCGAAAGCTGGACAACACCTTTTTAAAAGTGGTGAAAAGGCTAATTTTTCTTTGCCAGAAATCCCTAATGTTCAATCTCCTTTTAGTAATAAATTAGATGTTTATAATCTATTTAAGGAAACATCTAATATTAAATATTCTGTTTTACATTCAAATGGACAAGTAAAAACTGGCTTCCTTGACCAGCATGGTAGGAGTGGACGTATCAGATCACAGGAACAGGAAAAAGTTAAAGTTCTGATTGGTGGCGATGAATGGCACTATTATATTAGCCGTTTCGGTGGAACTATTGAGGATAATACTTATATTAAATTCCTAGATTTTGTAGGAGATCCTATACCAAATTTAGAATTTAACTTAAGCGATGATAATAATAAAACTCTTATGGAATGTAGAACAAATAATGATGGTGAAGCAGTATTTGTATGTCCTAAAGATGACTTTCCAATCCTATCCGTTAAAAGTTTAATTACTAATGAATTTAAGCCAATACTAAGAATAGAAAATAACTTAGTAAGAGAGATAATTTTAGTAAGCCCTAAAATTTTGAAAGAAATTGATTTATTACAAGAAACAGATGAGAAAGGCGATTATTTAAGAAGTAACTATCATAAATAATTGAGTATTCAAAAAGTATTGTGAGTGATAAAGATGGCAAATGAACAGAAAGATTTACAACAGAAAGTAAATCAAAATGGAAGACCTGTTTCAGTTTTTACTAAAGAACATCTTGAAACTGCGGGTAATGTAGCTGCAAAAACTTCAGATGTATTAGGTTATTTAAAAGATGGAACATCAGTTATAGACAATTACAATTTTAGATGGGGTCTTGTTCATTCAAAAAATACGCCTTTGTTTAGTAAAGAAAGGTTGGAAAAAGCTAAGGAATTCCGATTTTATAAAGAAAATCCCCAGACAGGACGAATTTTTAAAGGTAATCAGCATACAAAAGTATTTGATACTAAAAAATTCGGTAGCAAGGTTGATAAATTAGGATCAAAAGCAGGAAATTTTGCAGATGGAGTAGAGTTAACATTAGCTATAGTTGACAGAAACCCAGAAGCACTTGCAACAAAATCTTCTACATTAGTTTTATCTAAAGCTGGTGAAAAGACAGGTGAAATAGCTGGGCTTGCTGCTGTAGGGAAATGTACTAAAGTAGCAATAAAACGGCTTGATCCTAGAAAAGCTACAGTTGTTGGTCTCACCTGTGCTGGTGCAGCAATAGGTGTGAAATACTGGTTAAAAGGCAAAGGAGAAGAGTTAGGAAATACGGTTGGAAAAACAAATACTGCCATCCAGACAGCTCAAGGCGTTCTTGATGCAATAGATATGGTAGATGAACTTGAAACAAAAGCAGCTGAAAAAGAAAAGCAAGAGGCGATCAAAAGAGATCCAATGCTAGAATGGCATATAGTTGGAGCAGATTAATTTAAAAGAGATATATTATGAATTTAAAGTATTTAATGATTTCTAGCCTCATAAGTATATTTTTATTAGGTAGTGCAGGCTGCTCAGAACCTATTCCCCCACAAAATAAGACTCAAAGTGAAGCAAGCCAATTATATGAACAAGGCGGTAAATATTTCTTAGGTAAAGATGCTCCTAAAGATTATCAAAAAGCTTTTTCTTATTTCCAAATGGCAGCTGAAAAAGGCTTACCTATTGCACAAAATGATTTAGCAGGAATGTATTCCAAAGGAATAGGCACCCCGAAAAATGAAGAAAAAGCTTACTATTGGTATGAGAAAGCTGCTAAAAACAACTTTCCGGAAGCTCAATATAATTTGGGTTTGATGTACGATAATGGCTATTATGTAAATAAAGATAGATCAAAAGCTTTAGAATTTTATAAATTATCTTCTGATCAAGGATATGCTAAAGCTCAATATAATTTAGCAAATGCTTATCTTTCAGGAAATGGAATAAAAAAAGATATTAATTTAGCTTTGGAATTATATAAAAAAGCTGCTGATCAAAATTTTTCTGAAGCTCAATATAATTTAGCAAATATCTATTCTGATGGCAGTCTGGTTAAACAAGATAATGCAAAAGCTCTAGAGTTATATACAAAAGTAGCAGAAAAAGGCATACCTGAGGCTCAAAATAATCTAGCCTATATGTATGCTAATGTTTACTCAGATTATGAAAAAGCTAAATATTGGTTCAAAAAAGCTGCCGACAATGGATATGAGCCAGCAAAAGAAGCTTTAGAACAGTTCCAATAGTTCTAAGTAATTTACTTCTTAGAAGTCACTATCAAATATATAATTAATCCAATTAAGACCAAGAATATTAACTGAATTTCTAAAAAAAGGTTTATCATCCATGAGTTTCTAAATGATAAACCTTTTTTTGTTATTAATATTTTCGATTTTTTTGTGTCTGGTGAAATAAAAACTTTTATTTCATTATTTTTCTTTATCTCATTAAATATAGATATATTTTGGTCCTTCATCTCATTACAATTTTCAAAAATTTTTAATCTATATAAAACTAAAAAATCTTCTTTTTCTGATGTGTAAGCATTATGCCGATATGTGTATTGATACTTTATATCTCCACGAGCATTCCTATCCATTCCTCGTCGCCAAGGTTTACTTGAGCAGTAAACCTTGTAATCTAAAATTTTATAATCTTTTACTTCAACCCAGTTAGGATTAAATAATTTAAAAATTTTTGATTGCAGATTAAACGATGAAGTTATAAATAAGAGAATAAGAAAAATAACTGCTAAAGATAAAATAATTTTTATAAATAATTTCATTATCAAAATAACCTTACTAAAATCATATAATCCAAATAGTGACAGTCACATCAACCCATCAAATACTATTTAAATATAATTTATATTTAACATATCCTTAGCATACAAATACTAGCATAAAAACAAAATTTTATTGAACACCCTTGAGTAAAAGTAGCCGTATACTATCTTCTTATTTATACCCCCTCCCCCAAAACCTCTCCAACACCACATCCCGTTCATCCAAACTGTTAGAGCTTAAAACCTGTAGCATCAAGCCATCAATTAAGTTTAAAACCATGTTGGCATCGGGATTAAATGCCTTGCTTTCCAGACTAAAGACCAAATCAAAAAGCTCTCGAAGTAGCCATTTTCGATATTCAACGGCCATGCGGTAAGCGCTTGGATAAAGCTGTTTTATTTCAAAAATAGCCTTAAACAAAAGGTGGTAAAGGCTATTTACATCGACATGTAAACGGACAATTTCTTTAAGTTTATCGGCTGCGTTTTGGTAGCGGTGTGAGTAGACAATTGCCAGCACTTCTTCTTTCAGTCGGCTTTTTTGAAAGCTTATGCATGTTTCTATGAGGCTTTCTTTGGAGTGAAAGTAGTTATAAAGCGTGGCTTTTGGAATTTTAGTTTCTTTGGCAATCAGGTCTACGCCCGTATTGTGAAATCCATAGAGATTAAATAGATCTACTGCGCTATGGATAACTTTTAATTTTTTTGAAGTCGTTTCTAAAGTTGGCATAGTTTTACCGTTTTAAATTCTTGTTGTTTCTAAATGAGATAAAAAGCCTGTGCCCTTTCTGGGAGAAAAAAAGGCACAGCAAAGCCGTAAGACGGTGCTTGGCACATCTCAAGTTTTATTGTTGATATAAGTTTTTAGTCGTGACGAGCTAAAGCTTTAAAACGTATTTTCAATTAAACAGTTTTAAAGATGAGCTAAACGATATTGGAATAAAAGGCTTGGCAATGGTTGCCAATAAAATAGAAATGTTGCGCATGAGCGAACTCCTTAGGTAAAAGAAGTCCTACCGCATTACTGTCAAATAATGGTGGCAGAACGAAAGAGGGTTGACAGACTGAACCTAAGAATCAGCACACCCGAGGGTGTCCCCCTTCCGTCCTACCGCAACAAAAGGGGGACGAACGAGTCTACATCAAAAAAATGATTTTTTTCAATGTACTTAGGTTCCGGCCTGTCAAAGCCGGCTGGCAATGTGGCCAGCAGGCAAAGGATAATCCGAGAGTTGGTAGGTGTCAATGTAGCTTTTATGACAAGTATTTAAATTTATTATTATTTTTCATTAGATTAACTTAATTATTATTTTATATATTATATTTAATTATATTTTTAAATTAAGTGAAGCGATCCATGCTTATTAATTTCTATCTTTTAACTTTTAATGTGAGAGTACAAAGCGGAAAGTCGGTTTAGACAATTTCCGTCTGCCCCACTTGGTGATAAGCACGATTAAAGTAAACCAAACTTTGGTCATGCTCGCTTTGTTTAATCGCCACAATCGGACAAATAAGAATAGTGTGTGTGCCGACTTGTTGAATTTGTTCAATCTCACAATCGAAACTCACCAAAGCATCATCTAACACAGGTGAACCCGTTTCTAACTCAATCCATGCGCCATGTTTAAAGCGTTCTTCTGGCGTTAGCTTAGATGAAAATGCTTTTGAAATATGTTCGTGGTGTGCGCCTAAAACATTCACAGTTAAGATTTTGTTATCTAGGAAATGTGCATGTGAGCTCGCAGATTGGTTCATACAGACCAATAATGTCGGTGGTGTGTCTGTCACACTACAAACAGCAGAGGCAGTAAATCCAAAACGGCCAGACATGCCTGCCGTAGTCACAACACTAACCGCACTTGTGAGTAAAGACATTGCATTTCTAAAGTCTGTTGCTTGAACCATGACAT
>Ga0207696_1001852_pt1 | contig 10863 bp, 8 predicted proteins | sample KBSS54metaG_FD_184403 | JGI IMG/M metagenome (GOLD analysis project Ga0207696, IMG submission 184403) | Switchgrass rhizosphere microbial communities from Kellogg Biological Station, Michigan, USA - KBS S5-4 metaG (SPAdes) (version 2) | ecosystem: Host-associated > Plants > Roots > Rhizosphere >...
TTCCTGCAACATGGAATTATCGCCATGCAGACGAAGAAATTGTTTTGGATAAAGCTCACGAGACATTGGCCACAAACGGCTACCGGTGCCGCCAGCCATGATTACTGGAAGGATCATGATTACCCTCTATATTAATTCAACTACAGAATAATGAGATGGCAAGCTGCAGTGGAAATAAAAAACCACTTTATGAAAAAAGTTATTAGTGATTATCTATACTATTATCTTTAAATTTCATCTCGGCAGTTGATGACCACTTAAGATTATCCGATTGATAATCTTTGGCTACAGGAAGTATTTCTTTTGAAGATTGGAAATTATTACGTTCAATAATTAATTTCTCATCACACTGAACAACTCTAATATAATATCCTTTAATCTTTCCAACATGATTTTTGTCTACAGAGAAATTATTCCCAACAATAAATAAATTGGATAATCGCTTAGACCTATCATAAGCCAGTGTTGAGACCCCAAGAAGACAATTGACTATAGTGTTATTTTCAAAGACAACATTATCTATTCTTGAAGATGTGTTTGGTTTTGGCCAAAAACGAATTCTTAAAGCACCCGATTCATTTGATTCACCTAATACACCGATGAAAGAAAATTGATTATTTTTAATAACCACATTCGCTATATATGAATCTTCAGGGGAATTTTTATCGTCAGTAAGGTAAACACCACCTTCTCTAGAACCTACTATGATATTTCTATTGATGAAAATATCATTAGCATAAGAGTAAACTTTTATTCCACCTTTACAAGAGACTATACGATTATCATTGAAAGTTATATTTTGCGCTTTATTTCCCTTGTCAAACGAGCCCGCGGACAAAGCGTCATCACCAACATCATGAACGAAATTACGTTCTGCAGTTACATTTTTAGAACGATAAAAATGGATTCCATCTGTCCCAGAAAGGCCTGCTATTAGCCCCTTATGGTCATGTACGTAGCAATTTTTGACTATTACATTATTCGAAAAGTCAACATGTATCCCATATCCGAGACCATAGCATTCTTCAACATCATCGATCAGTAATGGATCAGCGTTACTTACATACAATCCCTTAGGTCCGGCTCTGCCCGTATACAGAGAAGAATTAAGTCTTTTCAAGGTATAACCGGAAAGTAAGACTTTAGACTTTGTTGATTGAAACAATGGTTTACTGTAGACAATTCCATTTAAAAAATGATTTAAAAGAAAAACTGTCTTCCCCTTACCAAAACCTGAAAAGCTTAGAAAACCATCCCTAAGGGTCAAAGTTCTCGTTAAAAGATATTTATTAGGTCGACTCTCTTTGATTGGGATGCCAGAATTTAATGCTAATTCGATGGAATCTGAACTATCAGTTTTACCATCACCAACAGCTCCAAAATCGGTTAATTCAAGCTCTATATCGTAAGGTTTCCAAACGCTGCCATCCAATGAGGTTATCAGACCTTGTCCAACAGAGCGTAGCCCCTCATATATAAAAACAACCACCTTATCCTGATGAGAGTTAGCTGATGAAACAAAAAAATAATCGAAACTTGAAGATGGTGATTTATTTTTTAGCTCCTGCTCAGTGAGAATGTTTTTCAATTTTAGCTTCAAGATTTCTTTGTTAGATCTTATTTTTTTACTAAAATTTTCATGAGGTTCGGAGGCTATCGCAGTTGAAGTAATACCTTTTGTTAGGTAATAATAAAAAAAACCGGATACTCCATATTTTATAAGATTCCTTTTAGTAACAGCCATTCTACCTCCCCTCGATTCAACCAGGAAATGAAAGCGACTTCTAAGTATATCAAAAGGTACATCTAAATAAGCATTTTAAGCATCTTATCTGTTCTTGTTTCGTAAGTATATTCTTTAGCCAAAGCGAGGCGTTCATTCAAAGGGACGACATCACCAGATATGACGGCATCAACAGCCATAACAAACTCGAATTTATCTTTACCAATCTTAACAACATTATGAAACTCCTGAATTGAAGAAAGATCTACACTAACGATAGGCTTTCCAGCAGCCAAATATTCAAAAAACTTCATAGGAAACATGTTATCTGTATACTCGTTAAGATTATTCGGTAACAGTGCAACGTCAAAATATTTAAGATATTGAGGAAGGACATTATAAGGCTTAGGCCCAAGCAAGTGTATGTTTTTATGTGCTCTAAGAATATCAATTTTTGTAGATGGATCACCTTCCCCTACCTCACCTATAATCACAATACTATATTGTGGTCTTTGGGCTGCAAGATAACTTATAAGATCCAAGTTTATTTTATATGAACTAACTGCACCAATAAAACCCAAGACAGGAGAGCTTATATTTTTCAAATCTTCTGGAATAACATAATCCTTTGTTACAGCTGTATTGAAATGGACATAATCTGCAACATTAGAAAAATAGTGTATATTATCATTCCATTTAACTCTATTTTCTTTCAACTGTAAGGCTGTCACAAATATTATGCTTGCCTGTTGAATTAATGTTTTTTCCTCACGTTCTAGAACATCAATTGGCATTCCAGGTTGAGCTTTAATTTCATCGACACAGTGATAAATTGTTTTAGAAAAATCATTCGGATTTAAAAATTCTGTAGTTAATGGATTATATGTCCACAACCATGGATTTCTGAAACCAAGTAACTTACTCCACATTTTGACAAAAAAGCTCAAGTAGAATTTATTGAAACTCCTAACGGCACGATATTCGTTCCAAGGTAAAGTTATTGGTGACCATACCCATATATTCTCTTGGACTTTCTTCGGTGGTCTTAGTGCCTTAAACAATTTTTTTAAAATACGGCTAAAATCCTTCTTATTTAAACTTGGCTTTCGCAACCCCAAAGAATCTATGTAAAGGACCTTGTATCCTCTACGAGCAAACTCAACGGCAACATGCTGCTTATTAGTCCAAAATGGATTATCCCAGTCAGCAGTCGAAAGCAAAACAATTTCTTTATTATCATTTTTCATTAACTTTCCTCAAATATCTCACTGGATTACCTGCATAAATACTATATGAGTCTAAATTTCCTCTAACAACAGAATTTGCACCTATAACCGTATGAGTGCCAATAGACGTCCCCTTCGTCACTACAGAACCGGCGCCAATCCATACATCTTTAGAAATAGAAACTTCAGCTTTTGTATACCCTTGATCCCTTATTTTTTTATTATTATCTCTGAACTCGTGATCAGAATCATAAAAACATACGTTTTGTCCAAAAAGGCAATCATCGCCAATAGTCAGCTTCTTATGACAAATGACGTGATTATTTTCATTAAAAAAAACACCATTACCTATAGTTAACTCTCCTCCAGAACAATGTAACACAGTGTTTTTTGATAAAAAGACCCTATCACTGTTACCTTTGATATAAATTCTACCACCATTTGTTATTTTTATTTTTGCACCAGGTGAAATGTATAATCTCAATGGATTTATCATTGCTCTATTTCCGTATCTGATTTTTATCAAGATACATTTGATGAATGAGATAAGAAATCTCAACCTGACTTTTCTGAACACAATCACCCCCGTTTATGTCTTATCATTCCAGCAAAACTCCCGCGTAAAGAAGGTATCAGAGTAATTACTGCAGACCAGAAAATTAAAAACAACACTCCATTAATTAAAAAATTTAAGTACAAATTTGAAATAGGAATTTCATAAGAGCTAATAAGCATATAGATACAAGAACTCAAGATAATAATGTAAAACTTCTTACTGGTTTCACCCCATATCCCAAGTGAATAAATACATCCAGCTAGAGTTATTATTCCATATAGGGAATACCCCAACCCAAGCGTCATTTCCTTAAAAAATTGATAGAATAAAATATTAAACGAAGCATTAACAATTAAACCTAGCGTCATTATTAACATTACTTTTTTATTATTGAATTGTGCATTCAAAGCCTTTATTAAAACGTAACTTATGACATTTGCCCATAGTCCGAGAGACATCCCCTGAAGAATATGTGTTGTGACCTCTATTGAAGTCGAATCAAATTTTCCCCGTGCAAATAATATCGTGACAACCAGATTTGCATGAACACCCAAAAATAATGAGACGGGCACAGCAAACAAAATCAATAAACTAAAGGTCTCAATGAGTCTTGCCTTGATATGTTCAGGTTGCAATCCTCCCCAACTAGCAAGTCCTGCCAAGGCAACAGGTGTCGAAACTACTAATAGAAGTGTTTCAGTGATAAATTTTGCATAGTCCAGCGCTGACACAGCAGTAATACTTATCAATGTTGCTACTGCACGTTCAACAGCAATATTTCCCTGATATAGAAATGGCAAAAAAATAAGTGGCCTCAACGTTCTCCAAAAATTTAAAATAACACTTTTTAGTGTTTTACTATCAATTTTTTCCGGTAAATTCAAAATACCTTTGTTTAGCCCTCTAATTAAAACCCATATAAAGAAGACTAAATAACTGAATGTGAACCCCCATGCAAGATAGATTGGATTACCAATTATATAAGCGAACAGTGCCCCAAGCAGCATGCCAAAATTCTGTATCGAAGGTCGCATGGACATAGGAAGAAAGTCATCATGGGCCATTTCTACATAATTTATCAATGCTGAACTAAGATAAAGTGTAATACCCAGACTCATTATGATTAGCATTGACCTGGACAGATCTCTTGTCCTTTCATCTAGCCCAGGCGCAATTACATTAAGCCAAAAATCTACAAATAGAATAGCGCAGGAAGTTAAAATTACGGAGAATATAAGAAAGATTACCTGCATAGACCAAAAAAAAAGTTGTCCTTTATTTACACTTTCCGAATGAAATTTTTTATAAAGCGGAATAAAAGCCGTCAGGCTATCACTCACCAAGAAATTTACCGGAACCAGAGTCCCAGTTTGCGCTACTCGATACGCTCCGTTAATATACCCAGTGCCAAATAGTGCAGCAACAATAACTTCTCTGATAAGCCCTAAAGCTTTGGAAAGTAAATTCCCACTAATTAATGAAACTATTGCTTTCCTCACAAGTTAGGTCCTTCGTCTAAAAAGATTTTTCAATGAGTTTTTTATATTTATCAGCCGCATATTTTAAAGTGTATTCATCGGGTAGATAGCTATTTTTATTTTGCAAATCCTTAGCTAATAAACTTTCTATCTTGCTTGCAGCAACCTGATAGTTCAAGGGATCAACAAGATGAATATTCCCTGATTTAAATAGCTTAACTTGATTTGATAATACTATTGGCACCCCTACAGCAGAGGCTTCTAAAATATTTAAAGGAAGCCCTTCTATCCGGTTTGTTAAAAATAAAAAAACATCACTTATTGATTCAACTTTTGCCAGATCTTCTCTTTTTAGAGACCCCAGAAACTTAATATAATCATTAGCTCCAAGAGAATTAACCAAACTCTTCAGTTTCTGTTCTTCTGGTCCACTACCAACAATAATGTAAACAAATTCATTTTTATCGTTTAATAATTCAATTGTTTTAATGCAATTATACACCCCTTTTTGTGAATGTAATCGGCAAGCCGTTAAGATAACTTTTTTTTCGTAAGGGATGTTATAATAATCTTTTATTTTATTATCATCACAACAGTCACTTTTAAACAATTCGGAATCTATGCCATTACTAATTAGAGATATTTTATTCTTATCAATAAAACTTTCGTAAGGCCATCGATTAAAGTCTCCATAAACTTGTTCACCTATACCAACAATGTAATCAAATTTGTTGTAATTAATAAAATCGCGACATAACCAAAAAATATTTTTTGGTGATGTCAAAAATCCTTTTGGAGTTTTTGTTTTCAATTTTGAGATGAACTCCCCCCAAGCTGTGCCATGCACTTGGATCAAAAATTTTATATGTGGATTCTTATGTTTTAGATCTATCACACCATAGGCACCAGTACTGACACTAAAAACAGTATCGCAATCTTTTATATAATTTTCCTCAAAAGCTTCTCTAGAGGATTTCCACCATCCGTGGGAGTATTTGCCGCTTTTAACGTTATCGATAAATAAAACTTCAATTCCATCGATATGATGTAACCCTACATAATCTGGCGTTTTAGTGGTAATAATTCTCACATTACTCCCCAGACGATGCAACCCTTTAGCAATATCCCAGGCCACAACCTCCATACCACCAAGTCCGTGCATAGGTAATGATCTTGTAAACATTACAACATTATTCATATTTACATCTCAATTATGATTAATTAAAAAATCACCCTATAGGGATTAGGATTTTCTACTAAGCTTGTTTATAAATAGCAATAATAGTGATGAACATAGACCAAGCATAATAGGGGGGGCAATAGCGCCAAATGATCCCCTAAAAATTATAAATGAAAATGATGACAACCATAAACCGATGAAGTAATAATATGAAACTTTAGCCTTACTGAGGAATGAATCAGCACGACCTGTAATAACACCTATAATCAAAGCGCCTAATATAACAAAGATCATATCACCAGCATAATATAGCTCTCCGACCAAAGGAGCACTTAAATTTGTATAAAAATACCCTTGATGCTCCGCCGCAAGCATACCTAAGTTAGTCGGTTTGGATTCCCAAAGACTTCTTGGTATAAAAAAACTTATCCCGGCGATAAAATTAACACCCCATGAATAACCGGTGTCACTTACAAACCTGACGATATTCACTAATTGTTGAAACGAATCGAAATCTAATCCTTTGACAACATAATCTGATAGATCATAGGTATTATAATTATTCGAACTTTCCCCCAAATGTTTTACTAGAGGGAACAATATAAATAAAAATATCGGTGACGCAATAAACAACACAGCTAAAGATAACCGACTTTTCATCTTATTAAATACCACAGCTATTGCTATAGCCATACTTAAAAAGTGAAACCTTGGACTTGAAAGAGGGCTATTTATTATTAGATTGATAACAATGCATATGATAAAAATGCAATATGAAAACTTGCCAAAACTTTTATCTACATTTTGAACCCTATTCACCCAAAAACATAAGTACACTACCAGTATTCCAAATGCACAAAATTTAGAAAGTGCATATAGCATGGGTAAAAAACCATCTGAGTAGACTAAATCGCTAATAACAGATCTTCCCATGAAAAATGAAGAAATACCGACGATACTTATGAATAACATAGATGGAATCATTAATAGAAAAGCAACAACATTAGTTTTTGCATCTATCCTTAGATCGAATTTATTATTTTCATTGCAATCACTTATACTGTTTTTCTTATACGAAATAGAATACCCTAAGAATAAAAAAATGCTAAACAAACACGTAATATAATTTACGAAGGATATTTCTTTATGCAACGGGTAATTATTCCATGGGAAAATATTATTCACATATTGTAAGTAAGAAGGAAACACAAAAAACCAAACTAAAAAAATAACCCACTGCGAGATGAAAAGGCCTACTTTATTCCTTATAAGTAATAAGACAAATAGTATTAAATTCAGTGAAATTAAAATGAAATATGATATTTCAGGCATTAGTAACTCTCTCACTGCTTGTGATAATCATCTATCTCATTTCCCTATATAGTATTGGCTGCATTAATTTAATTTGTACATCGAGATATCAATTAGTCACTTAAATTTAAGCCCACTCAAGGCATATCACTTAATTCATATTCATATTCATATTCATATTCATATTCATAGCGAATTAAATGACGCCTTGTGTTTCATTTATATATAATTTTACTTACTATTATCCGATGAATATGTATAACCATAGTTATTGTATCCATATTCATGATAATTCGCGGCTTTTTTTATCACACGGTTAAGGATACAACCTTTTACTATTATTCCGCTTTGTGCTAATCGATTAATACTAACTTCAACTTCTTTAGCCGTATTGATCTCAAAACCAACAACCAGCAGCGTCGTCCCTACATAACGCCCAATAATGGCAGCCTCTGTAACAGCTAAAATAGGAGGTGTGTCAATGATAACTAGGTCGTAATTTTCAGAAGCCCATGTCAAAAGATTTTCAAATCTTGAATTTGTAAGTAACTCCGCTGGGTTTGGAGGAACTTTTCCTCTTGAAATATAATCAAAACTTATTCCAGATATTTTCTTGACTACCTGATCAATTGATGAAGAACCAGATAGTATATCGGATAGTCCAATATCATTATCTACGCCCAAAGCCCTATGTGAATCTCCCCGCCTCATATCTGCATCGATAAGAATAACCTTCTTACCAACTTTCGATATCACTTCAGCTAAATTACTACTAATAAATGTTTTTCCCGCTTCAGGGCTAGCACCTGATATCATAAGAAGATTATTTTTGGCATCCAGCATCGCAAAATGAAGACTAGTTCGTAGACTTCTGATAGCCTCAATAGCCAGGTCAGCTGGATTCTCGCACGCTAACAATGTTGGATTGTTAGCGGTTCTATTTTTATCTTTTATATTATTCCTCTTAAATGACCATTCCGAAACTGGCACACTTGCATATACAGTGATCCCTAGCTCTTCAAGCTGCTCTGGGGAATATAAGCCTCTACGAAGCATAAATATTGTGAAAACGACACTAAATGATAGTAAACCACCTAAGACCAGCCCCATCAATATTACTAATACTTTCCTTGGTTTTACTGGTTTAGGCTCTGTAACAGCATCATCAATTATTCTAACATTGCCAATTGCACTCGATTTAGCAATATTTAATTCTTGCTGTCTATTCAGTAATTGCATATAGACTGCTCTTCCTGACTCAACATCACGACTGAGGCGAAGAACTTCCTGCTGTGTGGCTGGCATACTCGAAACATTTTCACTTAGACGATCTTTCTCTTGTTTAAGAGTTTGTCTTTTTTCAAGTAACGATTTATAAATGGGATGATCTTTAGTATATAGCTGGGATATTTCAGCTTCCCGGAATGTTAACTCATTTAACTGATTATCCACATTTACAATTTGATCGAGTACAGCTTTAGCTTCCATTGGCAAATCGATTGTGTTCTTTTGTTGCCTATAGTTATTGAGTCTATCCTCAGCTACGTCTAATTCACTTCTAACTTTTGGAAGTTGTAATTTCAGGAAGTCTAAACTTTTTTCATCCTGTGCAGCCTGCCTGTCTATGTTTTGTGACAGATAATTTTGAGTAATACTATTTAATATCTTTTTGATCAATATTGGGTCTGTACCAGTGACAGTTAGTGCAAGCATCCCACTATCCTTTCCTTGTTCGGAAACGGTATAGTTATCTTGTAAGCTATTAATTGCCTCAAGCTTTGTGACTAATTTTATCTCGAACTTATCATCCACTTTCGCATCAATGCTATCAACTTTAATCGATATTCCATGTCCATCTAACAGTTTCCCTACTTCGCCTTTTATCTCGAAATCATCTCCAGTGACAAGGTAATTATTTGCATCGATTACTGTCAGTCTCACTTTAGGATCTTTGTCTCCATCTCGCGGTAAATAGAGCCGACTTACCTCAAGATGTCCTGACTTCTGACCTGTTAATCGTGCCCACCCTCTGCCAAAAATGGGGAAATACTCTTGCTTAACAACAGTCTGTAAGTTTAAATCACTTACTGTTTTTCCCAGTATCATTCTTGACTGTAATAGCGTTATTTCAGGAGCAGACTGAGGAACTGCATCTGGTAGAACTTGATTCAAACTTTCCAGTATGGCATTACCAGCTTTCTGTTCTACTTGAACGAGCGAATCCGCTTGAAATACTGGAGTCGCAAATAATGCATAAATGACAGTTAGAAGAGTAATAAAAGCGGTAATCGCAATTATTAATTTTCGATGATCAATTACTTCACCTATAATACGGCGCATTGTAATTTCATCGGATTCAGTTAGATTTTTTTTGGTTAAAATATCTTGAGGCATATATTATTTCCCTGATCAATTATCCATTCAACTTTTGTAGCCAAGCCTGGCAGGCTTGGTCAATTAGTCGATAAACAGATTCGAAGGCTTCCTGACTCTTACGATAGGGATCTGAAATTTCCCTACGACCATTCCAATGTCCAAGCAACATGATTTTTCCGTGCGCTTCTGGTGCAACACGACTTATCTGTTCTTGATGGGATTTCTCCATGACTAAAATGAGGTCGTATTGTCGGCCTAACGCAGATGTAAACTGAGTCGCATGATGTCCATCAAGCTGTAATTGATGCTTTTGAGCCACCTCAACGGCAGAGGGGTCTGCAGGCTTGCCTACCAATGCAGCCGTTCCAGCCGAGTCTATTTTCTTGTCCGGTAATAATCGCCTCAGCAGTCTCTCCGCAATCGGAGAGCGACATATATTTCCGGTACAGACAATTAATATTGAGTCAAACATTATGGATTCCATTGCCGTACAAAACGTCCCGCTTCAATCATGTCATGCACTCCCGTAATGGTCGGGACAATCTGCGAAATGACACGATTCCAGCGAACAATCGGCGCAGTGGTGACATAAACAATATCGTAAGGCTGAAGCTGGAATTCCGTACTCATCACCATAGAAGAGGCATCTTTGGCATTCAGCTGATAAATGTTGGCGATTTTGCCTTTCTGGCTTCCCTTCAGCGGGCGAATAACAAATATCCCGGAAGCATCCGCCATACTTTGGGCAATCCCATCTGAGTTGCCTAATGCCTCGGCGAGAGTCATCCCGCTACGGTCCATTTTCAACGTGCTCTGTTTGGTGACTTCGCCCATCACAAACACTTTCAGGTCATCATTTCGTGGTACAAACAAAATATCGCCAGGGTAAAGCAAGCGGTTCTGTGTGAGGTCACCTTTCTGCATCAGGGCCTGAAGAGAAATCTGTGTATCCTGACCGTTGTGATTGAGCACCACGTTACGCCAGTCAGCATCAGGCGCTAAACCCCCTGCGG
>Ga0207696_1001854_pt1 | contig 10854 bp, 3 predicted proteins | sample KBSS54metaG_FD_184403 | JGI IMG/M metagenome (GOLD analysis project Ga0207696, IMG submission 184403) | Switchgrass rhizosphere microbial communities from Kellogg Biological Station, Michigan, USA - KBS S5-4 metaG (SPAdes) (version 2) | ecosystem: Host-associated > Plants > Roots > Rhizosphere >...
GGCGTTCTCCGACTACGGCAAGCTCAAGCTTGGCGGCAAGGACGACCAGCCCGACTTCAGCTACGGGGCCTGGGCGGGCATGTTGTTCTCCTCTGGTATCGGTATCTCGCTGCTGTACTTCGGCGCCTCCGAGCCGCTGGACCACTACTTCAACCCACCTGAAGGCACGCCCGCCAGCCTCGAGGCCGCGCGCCAGGGCCTGCAGCTGACGTTCCTGCACTGGGGCCTGCACGGCTGGGCGATCTACGCCCTGGTCGGCCTGGCCGTGGGTTACTTCGCCTACCGCCATAATCAGCCCCTGGCACTGCGCTCGGCGCTGTACCCGCTGGTGGGTGAGCGTTGGGTCAAGGGTGCTGCGGGCAACGCGGTGGACATCTTCGGCATGTTCGTCACCCTGCTGGGCCTGGTAACCAACCTGGGTATCGGCTCGATGCAGGTGTCTTCGGGCCTGGAATACCTGTTCGGCATGGACCACAGCAAAACCAACCTGCTGGTAGTGATCCTGGTCATGGCAGGTGTGGCGACGGTGGCTGCGGTGTCCGGCGTGGAGAACGGCATTCGCCGCCTGTCCAACCTGAACATCATGCTGTTCAGCGGCCTGCTGATCTTCGTGCTGCTGGGCGGCGAAACCCTGCACTTGCTCAACGGCCTGGTGCAGAACGTCGGCGACTACCTAAATGGCATCGTGCTGAAGACCTTCGACCTGTACGTCTACGAAGGCGAAGCCGGCAAGTCCGAGCGCTGGCTCGGCCTGTGGACCGTGTTCTACTGGGCCTGGTGGATTTCCTGGGGCCCGTTCGTTGGCATGTTCATCGCGCGTATCTCCAAGGGCCGCACCGTACGCCAGCTGGTCATGGGCGTGCTGCTGATCCCGCTGGGCTTCACCCTGGCCTGGCTGTCGATCTTCGGTAACACCGCACTGGACCTGGTGATCAACCAGGGCGCCGTCGAGCTGGGCAAGACCGCCCTCGAACAGCCGTCGATGTCGATCTACCAACTGCTTGAATACTTCCCGGCCGCCAAGATCGTGATCGGTGTGGCGGTGTTCGTCGGCTTCGTGCTGTTCCTCACCCCGGCCGACTCCGGCGCAGTGATGATGGCCAACCTGTCGTGCAAAGGCGGCAAGGTGGACGAAGACGCGCCGCACTGGATGGTAGTGTTCTGGTCGGTGATCATCACGCTGGTTACCATCGGCCTGCTGTTTGCCGGCAACTTCGAAGCCATGCAGACCATGGTCGTGCTGGCGGGCCTGCCGTTCTCGGTGGTGCTGGTGTTGTTCATGTTCGGCTTGTACAAGGCCATGAAGCAGGATGTGGCGGTCGAGCAGGAGCGCGCCGAGCTGGCCGCCCGTGGCCGCCGCGGCTTCAGTGAGCGCCTGAGCCAACTGGACCTGCAGCCGACCCAGGCCGTGGTGCAGCGCTTCATGGACAAGCACGTAAGCCCGGCGTTGAAAGAAGCCGCTGCTCAGCTGCAGGCCTTAGGCTTCGAGGTGGAAACCCGCTTTGGCCAGTCGCGCAACCTGATGGGCTTGCGGGTGATGATGGATGAGGGCAACCCGTTCGTCTACGAAGTGAGCCTTGACGGCTACATGGCCGCGCCGAGCGAGGCGCCGGTCGACGGTGAGCCTGAACTGCGCCAGCGCTTTTACCGCGCCGAGGTCTACCTGCACGACGGCAGTCAGGAGTACGACCTGATGGGCTTCGCCCCTGAGCAGATAGTGCGTGATGTGCTCGACCAGTTCGAGAGCCATCGCCAGGTGCTTGGCCGCGTCTATAGCTGACGGCCGCGTAGGCCGCTGCACTGCCAGGTGCCGCGGCCTGCCAGCAGCAATATGTAGCACCGCTTTGGGTAAAATCTCCAGGACGCTTGGTGGTTCATTCCACTACGAGTCCTGGCCATGCCCGCCACTCACGCGCACAACCTCAATCACGCAGTCGCCGCCCAGTTCGCCAGCCGACCCACGCTTCGCCAGGTGGCAGGCGAACAGGTCATGAAGGTGATTCTGGAGCACTTTCCTCTGGTCGGCGTGCATCGCCCTGAAATGACTTCGGCTGCGCCGCTGTACCTGATGTCCTTTAACCCGGATAGCTCTTGGAACTCCGAGCCGTTGGTGGACGTTGTCTTGCGAACCATGCTTGAGGCTAAACCCCTGGTCCTCACCCCAGCGGGTGACTACCGCCTTAGCCTGAACCCGCCGCAGCGTTTTTACGCCATCGACTCAAGCTTCGAAACTGCTGAGGGCGATGTAGTCGAGCCCTCCCGCTTGACTGATGCTCTTAACGCGTTGCTGCCGATGCTGCCTGGGCACTTCCAGCAAGCGCAGATCGACTATTGGAACGGCGACGGCGCCGTCGATCGGGGGCTGTGGTTGCAGCAAGTGTTGCGCGCCAGCCTGCTCGATGGCCTGAATGACGAGGCTCTGGACGACGAACAACGCACCCTTCTGCGCGACCTGCTGATGGGCAACCGCGCCGGGCTCGATGTGCAGTTGATACGGATAGCGTTACGTGAGGGCGAAGAAACTTACTATGAGTTGTTGCCCGGCTTACTGATCACGGCATCCAGTGAAGTTCGCGAACTGACGCTTTGGTGCTCTCCCGAGGGCCTGGTCCGCGGTTTCGATTCCCAGCCTGCGTTCGGTGCGGCATTGCAATTATCGATGGCCGGGCGTTATCGATTCGATGAGTTGAGTTGGCAAGGCTTGGCCGCCGACGGCGACGCTTTTGCCCTGTACAGCGCCTCATTGCTGGAAATCCTGCTCGACCGTGTGGCCCGCTTGCGTTGGAGTGCGATCGACAGCGTCGATCAGCTGGAGCATTACTGCCACTCGGCCTGCGACCCGGCGGCATTTTTCGCAGAGCGCAGTGATGCTGGCTCCGATGGGCCGGTTCTGGCTTTTCCCAAGGGCGTGTTACGCGCCGACACGGATAGCCAGACAGCTTACCTTCAAGCCATGCTCGACTTGTCGTTACTGCAACAGCGCAGCACAGGCCAAGACATCAAGGATGAGCTGCCCGATTTGCACACCTATGCGGCGGCACGCCTGCGCAAGGAGATGCTGGATGACCATCCGGATGACGCCAATTACTTTCCCGATGACCTCATCCTTACCGTCGAGACCTTCGTCAACGATGGTCATGGCCTGGGTTTCGGCCAGAAGATCGGTGACAAGCAGTTGACCCTGACGCAGCTTGCTATCGGCCGCCTGGATGCCACTGCAGGTGGGGTGGTGACACACATTGCTCACCGTGAAAACCAGCTGATCATGGACTGGATGAACATCGACTACATCCGTGAGCTGGTGCAGCGGGTCGACATCGGCGGCAGCTATCCCCGTCATTTACATGCGATTCTCGACCGCTCGGCGAACCGGGCAGAACAGATCTCGGCATTCGCCATGCGCTGGCGTACCACCCTGATGTTCGATGCCGCGCGGGCGAGGGCAGTCATGCGCCTCGACAAGTTCGCCTACGGCGCCCTGGCCGACTTCTGCCGTATCGGCCAGGAGCACGCAGCAGCTGTGCGGATCGCGCCGTTGGCGTTTAAACGCTCACCGACGTCAGAAATCATCGACGTCGCTCATGGTTTCTACGTCATCGAAATTATCGAATCGGGTGTGCATCTGTTGTATTGCCCGTTGTACACCGACAAGGCTTTGATTCAGTTCGGCAACGCTCAGGCACTGTTGGATGCCATCAGCAGCCCGGGGCCGTTGCAGGACAGCGTATTACTTTGGATCGAGCACTTGCAGCGCGCTGTTTACGAAAATGGCGGCTTCCGGGAACCGCACCTGCCTCAATGGCTGTTTGACCCTTACACGTTCCTTGAGAAACCGCAGCCTGTTCAGTTGGCGCTGCAATTCTGGGCGCAGGACGTGGATCGGCACATGTTCGAAGCCAAGGGCCGGATGTTGCTGGAGCTGGCGGATCGCAGCTCCATAAGCAACAGCGAGGTGCGCTGGCGGCTGGTCACGGCGTTTTCCTGGGAGCTGCTGAATGTTGTGTTCCCGGTGTTGCCAGGGCCGCTGACCTCGGTTGCCTGGCTCTACATCGGCATGCGCAGTTTGATCAATGATGTGCATGGACTGGCCAGCTCGCACCCCGATGAGCGAATCCAGGCAATGGTCGATGTGCTGAACAACACGTTGCTGGCTCTGATACACCTGCAGACGCCGACGCTTGCAACAGCGCCCGTGTCCAGCGACCTACCGCCTTTGCTGCTCGAGGGCCCACCTGCAGGGAATGGGATAGAGCTGGCGAGCCTTGCCACGGCGACGCAGGCGCCCGGCGCCTCGGTTGGAAGCCAGCAGGTCATGGCCAATACCCACCTCGATTTTTCCTGGCATGGGGCTGGGAGGCTCGGCGGCCTCTCAAGTGACCAGCGCAGCCGCATGCGCACGTTGGCGGCCTCTGTTTCGCTGGATGGGCGCGAACCGCAGGCGCAGGGCTTGGCCGCTGGGCTGGTACGGGTCGAGGATGATTTATATGTCTCTCTGGGCGGCGATGTCTATCGCGTAAGCCTTAATATTGCAGAGGTTCGCATCATCGGCCCGGATGGGACCGTTGGGCCATATCTGATGCGCGACGGCGCTGCCTGGTACCTCGATACCACGCGCATGCATGGTGGCAGTGGTCGCTCCGGCGAGTCTGCCCGCGAGCGATTGCGCCAGAAACTTAGCGGGCCGATCGCCAAGGCTCAGGCTGAGATCGAGCGGCATATCATGGCTACGGATGCGGCGAGGGCGGACTTCATCGCGTTGAGCAAGGAAATTGTCGGTTTGCGCAATCCGGTAAAAGTAATCGAGGATAGGTTGCAAAAGGAGCCTCCAACCGACCCGGGCGAACGTGCGCAATTCGAGCAGGCCACCGAGTTGTTCAAGCGCAGGTTCCAGCAGTTGAAAGAGCAGACGAATGGCCTGCGCGCCCGGCGCCTGGAGGTGAACGACAGGCTGTTTCGGGGATATCTCGAGGCCGAACGCAACACCGTCTACGTGCTCGACAAGTCGAGCTCCTCGACTCAGATACCCAGGGTGAGAGAGCTACGGATACTCTTGGCCCAGGTCCGTACGAACCTGATCAGCTACGGCATGTTCTTCATCGATGAGCTCCTGGCCTTGGGTGGGTTCAGGGAATATGACCAACTCACCAACGCGCTCAATGTCGCGCCGCCAGAGCAACAGGCCGAGTTGTATGCCAGGTACCGGGCGATGTTGGAGAAGATGCTTGAAGAGCAGCCCAGGATCATCAAGACCTCCAGCCAGCTGGATCGTCTGTTGGCGGTAACCGATATCGACATGCAAGTGCCTTACGCCGATACCACCTTGAGCGTCTCGGGGATTATCGATAATCGCAAGACGACCACGATCAACATCCGGTTTTTCCAGGCTATGGGGCTGATCGAGCTGGCCCTGCAGTGGCGCAAAGGCGCGTCCACCCAGCACTACATGATCTTTCGTGATGCGCTCGCCGGTCATCGTCTGCGGGTGGCCGCGCAGGCGCACCATCTGCTGATGTTCTGTGACTTGCCTGTCGCTGAACGGATCGAAGTGTTGCAAAGCGCGTGGGACGAGTACCTCGCGGCGATTCTCAATGCCGAACGGATCAAGACACTTGGCAGCAAGCTCATCGATGTCCAGCGCCTTGAGGCCTACAAGCAACAGATGGTGGAACTGAAAACCACCGCCGGTGAGGCGCTGGTCGAGGCCATGCGCGAGCAGGCGGGTGGCCAGGCCCAAGGCACTCGTCGTGCGGTCTACCCACAAAGGAGCCTGCAGGTGGCGCACACCCGGGCTGGCCAGATCGTCATTGGCAGCGAAGCGGTGGTCGACGGGCAGCCTGTGTTGGAAGTCGTAGGGGCTTTCAATAAACGCGTGCTGCATCGCTTCCATAAGCAGGGGAACGACTGGGTTGAAGAGGTAGTCACGGGCGAACCGGAACCGCAGTCTCGGGCTTCGACGCCAGACTCCGAAAAGAACAACCGTGAACTGGCCGAGGCCATACTGGCACAGAACGAAAATGTCATCGCCCAGGCCAGAGACCTGGTGGCCAAGGATGCTGACGACATGGGCCTGATGTCGATGCTGGACGGCCAGATCAACGAAGTGGTCGAGCTGCGTGAAAAGCTCAGCGATGCCGACGCAGAGCAAGGGCTGCTTGCGCGTATGGACGATGCATTGATTCAACTGCGTCAGGCCCGCCGCGACTGCTTGGTGGAGCTGTACACCAAGACGCGCTATCCAGGTGCCAGGGGTTTGAATTTTCTTCATCAGCAGGGCTTGCTCGACGTGGAATATGTCGGCCCTCGGCAGGTGGTCTCCGATGGCTATCTGGACGAGTACCGGATCAGCCTGCGTGCTTCCGGCGCGCCTCGGGGTAAACCCTTGTGGGCCGCGCATTTCCACTTTGCCGACTCGCAGGCGGCGCCGACGGCGTTCGGCAAAGGCCACCTCAAGCTTTGGAACCAGCGCAAGATGGGGTATCGCGAACAGATGAAGGCGGCGAGCGAAGGGCAGGTCTTGAGCATCTACCGGGGTAACCTGACCTACGCACAGGCCAAGGACGTGATTCCGTTCAACCTTTGAACAATCGGCCGGATGGCCAGCTGCTTGGCCGTGTGTATAGCTGACCGGCGATAGCACCGCTTTGCGCTAGGCGATAGCGGCTTTCGCACGAAGCCCTGCCATTCGCATACTGTTTTCACTTAAGAACGCCGGGGCCGCAAAACGGCCCCAATGCTGGCAATGGATAACGTACGTGAACAGCATCATGCCACTCGGCAGGGTTTTTATGGCGCACTGATTTAGATACCCCCCGCTCCGGCAGGCACCTGCGCATCCTCATGGATCACCATTCCAAGGAGCTTGCCCATGCCCAGATCTCTGCCCCCCACGACCGGCTACCATGCGGCCGTTCGCATCGAATTCGCCCACCGCCCCACGCTTCGTCAGGTGGCCGATAAACAACTGCTGCACGCGCTGACCGAGCATTTGCCAATCATCGCCAGCGCTAACCTACCCTCAGCGGCGTCGCTGTCGCTGCTGATTCCCGATGACAATGCTTCAATGCCGGTACCGTACCTCAGTTGGACGCCCAGGCCTTTCCTCGACTGCGTGATGGAGGTGATGCAACAAGGGCGGACCCTGGCGTCACTGGCCGCGACGCAGGGTGAGTTCCAGCTCAGCGTCCAGGCGCCGTATACCCTGCGTGGCGCCGATGGCCAGCCCATGCCGTTCACCTCGATGAGCCTCACGGCGACCCTGCCGGCGCTCGAGGCGTTGCTGTCGGCGTTGCCGGAGTACTTTTGCCAGGCACAAGTCGACTACTGGGCCCAGCCGGGCAGCCTGGGCGTGCCGCGAGAACGCTGGCTGAGCCAGCTGATCCGCTCGGCGCTGCTTCATAACATGCCGCTTCAAGGGCTGGACAGCCTGCAGCAGGGTTGCCTGCTTGGCTTGCTGAGCGGCGGTGCGCAGCAGCCATCGGTCGCTGCGGTGGAGGTTCGTCTCGGCTATGGTAACCAGTCATTCTCGCTGTTGCTGCCGGAGCTGTTGGTGCAGGGAGAGCGGGATGAAGGCAAGGTCATTCTCTGGTGCTCACCCTCCAGTGTCATCCAGGCATTCACGTCGCTGGATGACTTCGCCACGGCACTCTGCAAGTCACTAGCGCAGCAATACGATTTCGACACGATGAATTGGAACCGCTACGCGCTGGAGGGGGACTGCTTCGCGCAGCAATGTACGTTGCTGCTGGAAAACATGCTCGATTCTGCCCGGAGCCTGCGCTATGTGACATTCGCAGACGTGGCGGCCATGGAGCAGGCCTACGCGGTCGCGGTCGAGCCGTCACAGTGGTTCATCGAAGGCTATCAGGCGATTGACGACGTCGGGCTCGGTTTGCCACCTGGGCTGAATGCAGCAGGGCCGGCGCACCGCTTTGCCTACCAGGCCGGCCTGTTTGAGCTGGCGCTGGCCCAGGCGCAGTCAGGGGGGAGTGGGGCACTGGACGACATTCTCGACCTGCACAGCTATGCCAGTCGGACCTCCTGCCGCTTGAAGCAGGGCCGCGGCAAGGCCTGTACGAAATAGGTGGCCGATACTACGTGGAGCTGGCCGGGTTTACCTACGAGGTGACGGCGGATAGCGACGGTGTCCGTGTGGTGGGGCGCGCTGGGCAAAGTGGGCCATGGCTTGCCTTCAAGCATGGGCAATGGTTCGTCGATACCACCTTGCGTTTGCGTGGAGGAATGCCCAAGACCCGCCGTGAGTTGCTGAGGGCGCAGAACCAGCAGCGGCTGGAGGCATTGCGCGCCGAGGAAGTACAGTGCGCTGAGCAGCACAATACCAAGGCCGAGGTGCTTAACAAGCACCGCGAGTTGTTGATGGAGAAGGAGAAACGGATCGAGGTGCTTGAGGCGAGCCCAGCGCCAGACGAATTGATCCTCAAGGAACTCGACCTGACCCGACGGCTGACAAAGCAGATCCGCCTCAAAGTTATTTATGAGCTCAAGGACGTGATCGACACCGATCTGGCGCACGACAATGTCATGTCCAAGCTCTACGGAATGCGGCTGGAGGATAAGCACTTTGTCGCTGTCATGGTGGAGCAACGCAGCACTATTCGCCAATACCTGATCGATAGCGTCTCCGCGTTTTACAACGAGTTGGCGACCGTCATCAACAACGAAGGGCTTGATGACCTGGGCGAGCACATCAGCGTGCACCCTGAGGGCGAGACCGAAACAAGCAGGTACAAGCAGTTTCGCAGCACGCTGGAGACGGTGGTCAAGTGGGAAACCGACCTCGTCGAGATGTCCCAGGTCCTGGATCGGTTGGTAGAGCAAACCCTCAAGGATGATTCGATTCAATTCAAGAGCGAGCAGACCGGCGCGCGTATCAACAAGGACATCGAACTCAAGGAGATCATCGACAAGCGGCGGTTGTCAGCGATCGACCTCGAGTTCCGGCTGCTCCAGGACCTCGGCGAACTCTGCCTGGACCGGCTTGCCGATGTCGATGAGAGCGTGTTGGGTGATTATCACGAGTACCTGGTCGGTGAGGGCTTGAAAAGCGCAGGTAACGCCCATGGCGACCTGAACGGCAGCTCCCTGACGCTTGCACAGCGGATGGAGGTACTGACCGGAGTCCTGGAAGCGTACGAAGAAGCCTTCACCATGGCCAGCTACCTGCGTAGCGTGGGTGGGGCGGCCGTGCGCGTCGAGCAATTGCAGGCGTATCAAAAGGTGCTTGCCGAGCTGAAGAACGCCGCAGAAAAAGACTTGGCACAGCTGGTGAGGGAGAAAGAGCTGGAGGCCCCGCAGCTTTCCAGGCCTTCGGTCTTTGCGCCCAGGGGCGGGCGGCGGCATCTGGTGCGCACCAGCAGGGGGCGCAGCGTGTTGGCGGAAGAAGTCGATGTCGGCGGTGTTGCTGTCGTGCAGCAGCGGGACTTTCGGACCCAGCATGTGCTCAAGACCTTCCGTCAGCAAGGCCAGGAATGGGTAGAGGACGCTACACGGGCCGCTGAACAGGCCGGCTCAACTTCGTCGCCCCGAGAGCCAGCGATCAGTCCCGCCCGTGCCCGCGCCTTGATTACCCAGGCGGATTCGGTGATCTCGCTGGCCCGCAGTTATGTCAAGGACAACGAGCCACTCAACCTGTCGACGGTCATCGACGGGCATGTCCAGAAACTTGAGCAGGTCAAGGCGACGCTCAAGGGAGCGGGTTCGGACAAGGAGTTGCTCGATGATCTCGAACATGCCATTTCTCACCTGAAAGCAGTCGAGCGTGACTTGCTGACCAGTCTCTACCTGTCGACCAACCGCCCCAATGCCAACAGCCTGCGCTTCCTGGTCAATGAGCACAAGGTGACCGTTCACCGAGCTGGCGCGCGCAAGCCACTGGCTGGGGGTGACTACCTCGATGTCTACGAAGTGCGGCGGCTAGCGCGCGAAGGGCAGGCAACCGGCGATGGATTATGGGAGGTGCACTTCCACTACCCGGCTGCCACGACAGCTGTCAGCGCGTTCAGCAGGGGGCACTTGAAGCTCTGGTCACAGCGCAAACTGGGGCGACGGGCGCAAATGCGCGCTGCCACTTCGGGCCGGGAGTTGCTGGATATCTACCGTGCCGAATTGCGCTTGCGCGACATCGAAGGCGTCATTGAACTGAGCTGATCCGTCAGCGATTGCTGTAGCGGCCATGCCGGCCATGGGCCGGCATGGCTTGATTGGAACGCTCGCCGATCATCTGCTGCAGCGTGATCAACTCAATGCCCTGGCTTCGCAGGCGGGGCATTTCCCGTTCCAGCACGCCCAGCGTCTGTGGATAAGGATGGCCGATCAGCACGGCCGAACCCTGCCGTCGAGCCAGTGCCACGCCTTCCTGTAACTGAGCGGTGATGGCCTCGGTGGTGCGTACATCGTCGAGGAACACATCGCGCGATACATTCGCCAGGCCGATGCGCTGGGCCTCGGCCGCGGCGACCGTGGCCGCACTGGTACGGCTGTCGACAAAGAACAGATGACGCTGCTGCAGCTCGCCCATCAGCCAGGCCATGGGCTGGCGTTGCGCGGTCATGCGGCTGCCCATGTGGTTGTTGATGCCGGCGGCGTAGGGCACCTTGGCCAGCGCAGCGTCGAGCCGCCTGGCCAGCTCCGTCAGCGCAACCTCGGGGTGCCAGGCATAAGGGCCGGTGGCCGGGTCCATGGGCATGTGCAGGATCACCGTCTTGCCGGCCTTGTGCGCCTGGCGCGCAAAAGTAGTGGCGTGCGGCGTGTCGGGCATGACTGCCATCGTCACCGGGCCGGGCAAGGCGAGGGTGCGGTTGTCACGCTCGCTGCTCTGGCCCAGGTCGTCGATGATGA
>Ga0207696_1001857_pt1 | contig 10839 bp, 7 predicted proteins | sample KBSS54metaG_FD_184403 | JGI IMG/M metagenome (GOLD analysis project Ga0207696, IMG submission 184403) | Switchgrass rhizosphere microbial communities from Kellogg Biological Station, Michigan, USA - KBS S5-4 metaG (SPAdes) (version 2) | ecosystem: Host-associated > Plants > Roots > Rhizosphere >...
ATGCACAAGATGTAGTACTCGTCGTCGAGGACGAACCGGTGATCCTGATGGTCCTGACCGATTATTTGTCAGGCCAGGGCTATCGCGTATTGCAGGCCGAAAACGGCGAGCAGGCGTTCGAGATTCTGGCGAGCAAGCCGCATCTGGACATGTTGATTACTGATTTCCGCCTGCCTGGCGGGATCTCCGGCGTGCAGATCGCCGAGCCCGCCGTCAAGTTGCGCCCTGATCTGAAGGTGATCTTCATCAGTGGTTATCCGCAGGAAATCCGCGAGACCGGCAGCCCTATTACCCGTCGGGCGCCGATCCTGGAAAAACCGTTCGATCTGGATGTGTTGCAGGAGAAGATTCAGGAATTGCTGGCCTGAGGCGTTAACCGCCTCAGCTCTTGATCATTTCCCGCACCTTCGCCGTCAACAGATCGAAGGTGAACGGCTTGGTGATCATCTGCATGCCAGGATCCAGGAAGCCGCCGCGCACCGCCGCGTGTTCGGCGTAACCGGTGATGAACAGGACCTTCAGGTCTGGCCGGTATTGCCGGCCGATTTCCGCCAGTTGCCGTCCGTTCATGCCCGGCAGGCCGACGTCGCTGATCAGCAGATCGATGCGTTGCTCCGAATCCAGAATCGGCATGGCACCGTCAGCATCGCCGGCTTCGACAAACCCGTAACCCAATTCACTCAATACCGCGCTGACCAGCACGCGCACGGCCGGGTCGTCTTCGACGATCAAGACGGTTTCGCCTTCCACGGCGTTCGGCGCCTGCTCCGTGTCCGCTGGCGCGTGAGGCAGTGATTCGCCCTGGAAGCGCGGCAGATAGAGTTTGACCGTGGTGCCCTCGTCGATTTTGCTGTCGATCGACACATGACCACCGGATTGCTTGCTGAACCCATAGATCATCGAAAGGCCCAACCCGGTGCCCTGGCCGATTGGCTTGGTGGTGAAAAACGGGTCGAACGCGCGATTGATCACGCTCTCCGGCATGCCGCAACCATTGTCGGTCACGCTCAATACGACGTAATCACCGGGCTCAAGATTGCTATAGGTCGCGGTGTAGTCGCGATCCAGCACCTGATTGCCCGTCTCGACCACCAGATTGCCGCCGTCGGGCATCGCGTCGCGTGCGTTGATCACCAGGTTGAGCAGGGCGCTTTCCAGTTGGTTGGGGTCGGCCTCGGCCACCCACAATTGTTCGTGCAGGCGCATGTCCAGTTGAATGCTTTCGTTGAGGCTGCGTTGCAGCAGTTCGCCCATCGACTGCACCAGCTCGTTCATCTGCACGGCTTTGGAGTCCAGCGACTGGCGACGGGAGAACGCCAGCAACCGATGGGTCAGGCCGGCGGCGCGGTTGGCCGAAGTCACACCGAGGTCGATCAGGCTGTCGAGATCATCCAGGCGGCCACGGGCCAACCGACGGCGTAGCAATTCAAGACTGCCGATGATGCCGGTCAGCATGTTGTTGAAGTCGTGGGCGATACCGCCGGTGAGCTGGCCGACCGCTTCCATCTTCTGCGACTGGCGCAGGGCTTCTTCGTTGTGCCGTAGTTGCGCTGTGCGTTCTTCGACTTGCTGCTCGAGGGTTTCGAGGGTCGATTGCAGGCGTCGCTCGCTATTGCTCAGATCGATCAGGCGGTCGCGGGCCTCGTACTGTCGTCGTCGCCCGCGCAGGGCGGTGGAAATCAGGCTGACCAACGTTGCCGGATGAAAAGGGCGCTCAAGGAACGTCACGTTGCCCAGTAATTTGCTGAGCTGCGACGAAGGTCCTTGTCCGGATCCGCCGTGATGGGTGAGCAAGACAATTGGCAAGTCCGACCACGCCGGTTGTTGCTCCAGATACAGCAGCAGGCCTTCGAGTTCCGGACCATTCAGGGCCTCGGCCGCGATCAGCAGCAGCCCGGCGCCGGGTTCAAGTTCGGTGCACAGGGTGGCCAGATCGGGCGTGATCAGGCCACCGTAGCCGGCCTCGTTGAGGATCATCAGCGCAACCTGGCTGTCGCGACCCAGGGGCGCAAGGATCAGCGCCCGTTCCGACAGCGGTACGGTGACGGTCACAAGTTGTCATCCTTGAGCAGCGGGTTACTCGCGCCGAGGTAGGTGGGGACTCCGCGCAGCACACCCTGGAAGGCTTCCAGCGGTTCACCGATGGTCATGCCTTGCTTGGAAATGCGGTATTCACGAATGGTCGATTCATGGCTGCCGGTACGTTTCTTGATGATCGAAATCGCCCGGCGTACCTTGCCGAGGGCTTCGAAATAACGCAGCAGAATCACTGTGTCGGCGAGGTAGGTAATGTCTACCGGGGCCTGCATGTCGCCGACCAGTCCATGCTGGGCGACGGTCATGAACGTCGCGGCGCCCTTGCGGTTCAGGTACAGCAACAGTTCGTGCATATGCAATACCAGCGCGTTCTCTTCCGGCATCGCGGCCTGATAGCCGTTGATGCTGTCGATCACAACGGTCTTGATGTCACCTTCATCGACGCAGCGTCGCACCCGGTGGGAAAACTCGCCAGGAGAAAGCTCGGCAGCATCCACCTGTTCGATCAGCAGATTGCCGGTGGCCTGCAGGGCCTTGAGGTCGATGCCAATGTTATTCATGCGCTCGAACAGCAGGCCCAGTTCTTCGTCGAAAATGAACAGCGCGGCCTTTTCACCACGCGCCACGGCGGCTGCCGCGAAAATCATGGTGATCAAGGATTTGCCGGTCCCCGCCGGACCCAGAATCAGCGTGCTGGAGCCGGTTTCGATACCGCCGCCGAGCAGGGCGTCCATTTCCTTGATGCCGCTGGACAGTTGCAGCCGTGGGTAATCGCCCCGGTGCTCGGCCGCCACCAGGCGCGGGAAGACGTGCACGCCATCGCCCATGATGGTGAAGTCATGGAAGCCTCCGCGGTATTTCTGGCCTCGGTACTTAATCACCCGCACGCGACGGCGTTCGGCGCCATAGTTGGGGGTCAGTTCTTCGAGGCGGATCACGCCGTGCGCGACACTGTGCACGGTTTTGTCGAGGGATTCGGTGGTCAGGTCGTCCAGCAGCAATACCGTGGCGTCGTAGCGCACGAAATAATGCTTGATCGCCAGGATCTGTCGACGGTAGCGCAGGGAGCTTTGCGCCAGCAGGCGGATTTCCGAGAGGCTGTCGAGCACGACCCGCGTGGGTTTGAACCGCTCGACCACTTCGAAAATCTGCTTGGTCGCTTCGCCCAGTTCAAGATCCGAGGAGTACAGAAGGCTCTGATGATGCTCGGCGTTGAGCAGGCTTTCGGGCGGCGTCAGCTCGAAAATTTCGATGTTTTCGTTCAGTTCCCAACCGTGGGACGCCGCGCCCTGGCGCAATTCGCGCTCGGTTTCGGACAGCGTGATGTACAACGAACGTTCGCCGGCACGGGCGCCGGCCAGCAAAAAATGCAACGCGACTGTGGTTTTACCGGTTCCAGGCTCGCCCTCCAGCAAGAAAACATGACTGCGGGACAAACCACCAGCCAGGATATCGTCGAGACCCTCGATGCCGGTGGCGGCTTTTGCACTGATCAACGCGTTCGATGTAGACAAAAAATGCCCTCTCATGACTAGGGGAAACGCGGCAGCGGGCGCCGGACGCCGTTTTGGCACTGCCTGTTTACTTGACCTTTTGCCGTGACGGCGGTTCCGATTTTCTTGCGGGATGTGTCGCGAAGGCCGCTAGAGACCTTGCTGAAGCGAGGGATCGTCGGGATTCATCTGTTCGAGCTGGGCCAACAGAATCTGCACATTCTGCAACTGACCGCTTTCTTTCCAGTAATTGATCAGCAACACGCGCGCCTTGCGATCCGCAGGGTGACGCTGGACGATTTCCTGCAACTGCTTTTGCGCCGCTTCCAGTTCTTCGGCGCTGTGCAGGGTGGTAGCAAGGTCGTAGCGGTAGTCCTTGTTGTCGGGCTCGAGTTCTACGGCTTTGGACAAACCGAGCAGGGCGTACTCGCGTTGATCGTGATGCAGCAGCCAGAGGCCAAGCGCGTGTTGCAGATAAGCCGAATCGGGTTGGGCCTTCAATTGTCGGGCGAGCAATTGTCGTGCGGCATCGCTTTGTCCCTGGCGGTCGAGCACTTCGATCTGCATCACCAGTGCCGGCAGGTTGCCAGGGTCGAGGCGCAGGGTTTGTTCCAGCGCTTCCTGCGCCTGTTTCAATTCGGCATTGTGCAGATACAGGCGCGCCAGTTGCGCATAGTTGGCGGCGCTTTCCGGCTGGGCCTTCAGCGCCTGTTCCCACACGTCGATGCCTTGCTGGAGCGGCGCGAAATACAAGCCCAGTTGATCCGGAGACAAGCCGAGCAGGGCGTTGATCGCGGCGAAGCGGACGGTTTGATCTTCATCGTCGAGCAACGGACCCAGCAGCAGGCTGCGCTGCCCGCCCGGCACCAGGCCGGTCACGCTTTTGATTGCTGCCAGCCGCACATCCGGCGACTCGTTTTGCAGATCGGCGTCCGCCAGCTTCAAGGCCTGCGGGCTTGGGTAATTGGGCAACTCGGCATGCAGCCAGACACGCCGTTTGACCGACAGATCCGGACGCCCCAGTTGCTGATACAAAACCCGCGCGGCACCCGGTTGGCCAGCCCGAGCGGCGGCCAGCGCTTCGCTGTACCCATGCTTGATCGCTTCCGGCACCACGGGCGCGGTACTGCGCAATGACAGCCAGGCCACGAAGAGGACCAGCACAAGGCCGAGGCTGATGAGCAAATAGCGGCGAGACTGAGGCATGCGAATTTCCGAAACTTTCGTTTTGTAGCGGAGGTCGCAAGCTTCTGTCAGCTCGCGCCGTGAGTCAAACCCTCTGCCCGATATGGCCTACTACAGGCGTTGAATCGACCTACAACTCGTGTCGACCCTGTTCGCCGTCATGCCCTCCTTGCAGTGTCTACGCTTGCAGAAGTTGTTTCGAAGAGGCTACCCATGCAATCCCTGCTTATTTATTTCAAGGCGGTGATCCACCCCAGCCAGGCAGTGCTGCTGTTTGGTTTGCGCACCATTGCCGCCGGATTGCTGACCTTGTATCTGGCGTTCCTGTTCGATCTGGATCAACCGAAGTGGTCGATCATGGCCGTCGTTATCATCAGCCAGCCTCTGGCCGGGATGGCGCTGGCACGCAGCTTCGGGCAAATCATCGGCACGACCCTCGGTGCGGCGGTGGCGGTGCTGCTGATGGCGATTTTCCCCCAGGCGCCGTTGCCGTTCATCACGACTCTGGCGCTATGGCTGGCCCTGTGCACGGCTGGCGGCACGTTGTTGCGTTACACCAGCTCCCAGGCGTTCGTGCTTAGCGGGTATACCGCCGTGGTGGTGGCGCTATTGGCGATTCCGGATCAGGACGGCACCTTTCTGCTGGCGGTCACCCGGGTTACCGAAACCTTGCTGGCGGTGGCGTGCGTATGCGTGGTCAGCCTGCTAACGGCGCGGCCCGAAGCGGTATCACGCAACTATTTCGCGAAGGTCGATCAGGTGATCAAGCTCGCCGCCACCCATGCCGCCGCTGTGCTTCGCACCGAAGAAAGCGACGCGGACTTTCAGCGCCGGCAAATGCAGCTGCTGGGGGAAATCAGCGCCCTTGAAGGGCTGCGCCGGCATTTGTATTTCGACGCTCCGCGCCTGCGCAGTGCCAACAATCTGGTGCTGTTGCTGGGCAATCAGCTGATGCTGCTGACTTCGCGCCTGACCGCTTTGCGCCACCAGCGGGAATTGCTCACCGAACGCTGGGAGGGCGATCTGCCGCTGGACATCCAGCAACTGCGCGCCGAGGAGCTGGCACTTCTTGATCAGCTCGCACAGCAAGGGCGCTCATTGCCGGCCGAGGTTCGGCACCAGTTCATCGCGCTGCAACAGCAATTCGAAGCGCTCGCCTACAAGGCCGAACAACTGACGGAAGACATGAGTGCAACCCTGCGCTCGCTGGCCTGGGCATTGCGCTGGGAACAGGCGCGGCTGTTGCAGCAGCTGGAGCAGATTCTCGAACTGAGCGACGCGATACAGGAAGGGCGGGAGGCCAGCTGCATGTTCCGTGGCCAGTCCAGCCCCTTGCACCTGGATTTTACCCTCGCGACGATGAACGCCATCCGCGCCTTCAGCGCGTTGCTGGTGGCCGGGTTGATCTGGATCGAAACCGCTTGGGACGGCGCGCGGGGCGGGATGATTCTGGTGGGGATTCTGTGTTCGTTGATGGCGACATTTCCACGTCCTTTAATTGCCGCGCAGAGTTACGCCCGAGGGCTGGGACTGGCCTTGTTGGTGTCGGCGTTCTATCAATTCATGCTGGTTCCGGCGATCAGCGATTTCGAAATGTTGGCCTTGTTGCTCGCGCCTTTGCTGTATGTGATCGCGGTCGGACTGTCCAGCCCGGCCACTGCCGGTATCGGAATGGGGCTGGGGCTGTCGAGTTTCCTGATGCTCGGTCCGCAGAACGTCGGCACCGGGCAGAACACCGCCATTCAATGGTTCGAATTCGCCGGAGCCTATGTCAGTGCAGCGATGCTGGCTCTGATTGTCTATGCCTGGATCTTCCCGTTCCGCCCGGCCTTTCGAATCAGGCGCTTTTATAACGAGGCGCGGGAGCAGGTCTACCAACTGACCAAGAGTCCGGCCACCGATGAGCAGCAATTTGCCTTCGAAAGTCGAATGGTCGATCGCCTGACCTCGATGCTGGGCGTGCTGCCGGCCGCCAATGATCGGGATATGCAGCGTTTGTATGAAATCAGTCTCGCCTGTGTAGCGCTGGGCGTGGCCATGCACCAGCTCAGGCAACAGGCACAGAACAATACTCTGCTCACTGACGCATTCGGTCGGCAGCTGTCGACGGCATTGCGTCAGACCGGCCGTTTCGTCGCCGGCCGACCGGACGTGCGCCTGACACCGTTGCTGACTACGCTGCATGCGCTCGGCGATGAGCTGGATGCCTTGCATGTCGCCACCCATGAGCACTTGTGGTCGGTGTTTCGCATGCGTGTGGCCCTGTTGATCGTGGTGTCGTTTCTGGAGCGACATGGCGAGCATTTGCAGCCCAACCGTCCTGAAGGAGAACCCGTCCTTGCCCATTGATTTCGAGATCGGCGGCGTTTACCTGCCACCCATCGCCCAGGCTTTGTTACTGGCCATACCGGTTTTTCTGCTGCTCGACTGGGGTTTGCGCCGGCTTGGCGTCCTGCGTTTTGTCTGGCACGAGGCGCTGTTCGAAGGCGCCTTGTACGCCTGTGTATGCGCCGCATTGATATTGCTGATGGGAGCCTGAAACCTTGAAGACGTTGCTCACTCGATTGACGACATTGGCGGTGGTGCTGCTGGCAATCGTGCTTGGCTGGTTCGCCTGGGAACATTACACCCGGGCCCCGTGGACGCGGGATGCGCGGGTGAGGGCGGATGTGGTGACGCTGTCGGCGGATGTTTCGGGCCGCATCGTCACACTGGCGGTGCAGGACAACCAGCATGTCGACAAGGGCCAGTTGCTGCTTGAGATCGATCCGGCGCGCTACAGCCTCGCCGTCGAGCATGCGAAGCGCTCGGTGGAGGTCTCAAAGGCCACGCTCGGGCAGTCGCAAGCGGCGATTGTCGCCAGCGAGGCATTGCTCAAACAACGCCAGAGTGAAGAGCGCCGGCGACGTACGCTCAAGCAAGGATTCGCGATTTCCGGTGAGGAGTGGGAGAAGTCCAGCACCGACGTGGCGGTGGCCCAGGCCGATCTGTTACGCAATCAGGCGAATCTCGGTCTGGCCGAAGCCAACGTGCAACTGGCGATTGCCGCGCTGACCCAGGCAGAACTGGATCTGCAACGCACCCGTGTCGAAGCGCCGGTCAGCGGTTATGTCACCAATCTGCTGACCCGTCAGGGGGATTACGCGGTGGCCGGCGGCGCGTTGCTGGCGCTGGTGGACAGTAGCTCCTTTTACGTCAGCGGCTATTTCGAGGAAACCAAACTGCCACGGATCGAGGAGGGTGATCGGGTGCGGATCGAATTGATGAGCGGGGAAAAATTCGGCGGCACCGTGCAAAGCATCGCCTTTGCCATTGCTGACCGGGAAAATGCGCCGGGCAGTCGATTGCTGGCCAACATCAACCCCAGCTACACCTGGGTGAAACTGGCGCAACGAGTACCCGTGCGGATCGGCATCGATCCCGATTACGCGGGCAAGGACCGACTGAGAGCCGGCACTACCGCCACGGTCACCGTGCTGGAAAACCATGAAAGACAGGTACAAAAAAGCCCCGCGACCGAATGATACGCGGGGCAAAAAATTTGGTTGGTTGCGGCCAACCAAAGGAGCTCTTTAAAAAACTGTTACTTGCTGGCGACCGTCTCTGGCTGCCAACCGCCACCGAGGGCCTTGTAGATCGCGACGATGCCGCGATACAGATCCACTTCGGCCTGGGCCTGGCTGTCTTCGGCGTTCAAACGTTCACGCTGGGCGTCGAGCAACACCAGGAAATCGGTGGTGCCTTCGCGGTAGCGAATCTCAGCGAGGTCGGCAGCCTTGCGGCTGGATTCGCTCTGACGGATCAGCGAGATCAGACGTTGCTGACGTTTGCCGTAATCACTGAAGGCGTTTTCCGACTCTTCCAGCGCGAGCAAGACTTGCTGCTCGTAGGTCGCCAGCGCGCCTTCGGCATCGGCATCGGCGCCGCGCAAACGGGCCCGCACGCTGCCAAGGTCAAACGCTGCCCAGGTGATGCTCGGGCCCAGAGCCCAGGCGTTGGCCGCCGAGGAACCGATCTGCGAACCACGCCCGGCCGTCCAGCCGAGGAAACCGCTGAGGCTGACCCGAGGAAACAGGTCGGCCTTGGCCACACCGATACGTGCCGTGGCCGACGCCAGTTTGCGTTCGGCGCTGAGGATGTCCGGACGACGCTGCAGCAGTTCGCCCGGATCACCGATCGGCAAGGCCTTGGCAATCGCCGGCAGGTCTTTCGGGCTCAGGTCGACGGTGAGCTTGTCCGGACGTTCACCCAGCAGGGTGGCGATGCGGTTTTTCTGCCGGGCCTGTTCCGCCTGCAACTGCGGCACACTGGCTTCGACCGACGCCAGACGGGCATCAGCCCGTTCAACATCGAGCTGATCGCCAACGCCGGCGTCACGCAGGCTGATGGTGATCTTGCGCGACTCCTGCTGGTTGTTCAGGTTGGCCAGGGCGATCTTTTCTCGCAGCTGGGCACCACGCAGTTGACCGTAAGCGTCCACCAGTTCGGCAATCATGGTGACTTGCAGTTGGTACAGATCGGCTTCGGCCGCTTGCTGGTCGGCGTCGCTGGCTTCCAGATTGCGCTGGATGCGTCCGAACAGATCCAGCTCCCAGGCCATGTCCAGCCCCAGGTCATAGCGCTCGCTATTGACCCGGTTGGTGGTCTGGCCCGGGATCTGACCTTTGGCCAGATCGCTGCTGGCGCGGCTGGTGATGGTCGGCATCGCGTCGTTGCTGGCGTCGTCGCGGATCGCCCGGGCGGCTTTCCAGCGGGCGAATGCCACGCGCAGTTCACGGTTGCCTTGCAGCGATTGAGTCACCAACTGGTTGAGGGTCGGATCGTCGAACTGCTGCCACCAGATGCCTTCGAATTTCGAACGGTCGAAGTTCTTCTGGCCGGCGGCGCCGTCGGTGGCGGACGTGATGTTCGCCGCCTCCGTCGTCGGGGTCTTGTAGTCAGGGCCGACGGCGCAGGCACTCAGGGCCAGCACCAGCAGGCTCGGCAGGAAGACTTTCAGACTCATTGGTGCGCCTCCAGTGGCTTTTGAAGATTTTGCGCCTTGGCCGCTTTGCGCGCTTCGCTGCGCTCCACGAAATTGCGCATCAGCACATAGAACACGGGGGTCAGCAGCAGTCCGAAGAAGGTCACACCGAGCATCCCGGAGAACACTGCCACACCCATGGCGTGACGCATCTCGGCACCGGCACCGCTGGAGAACACCAGTGGCACCACACCCATGATGAACGCGAACGAAGTCATCAGGATCGGCCGCAGACGCAGACGGCAGGCTTCCAGTACGGCGGCCAGCGGATCGAGGCCTTCTTCCTGTTTGTCCTTGGCGAACTCGACGATCAGAATCGCGTTCTTACACGCCAGGCCCACCAGTACGATCAAGCCGATCTGGGTGAAGATGTTGTTGTCGCCGCCAGAGATGATCACACCGGTGATGGCCGACAGCAGGGTCATCGGTACGATCAGGATCACTGCCAGTGGCAGGCTCCAGCTTTCGTATTGAGCGGCGAGCACCAGGAACGCCAGCAATACGCAGAGCGGGAACACGAACAGCGCGGTGTTGCCGGACAGAATCTGCTGGTAGGTCAGGTCGGTCCACTCGTAGGTCATGCCGTTCGGAAGTTCATCCTTAAGCAGTTTCTCGATGGCTTTTTCGGCCTGGCCAGAGCTGTAGCCCGGAGCTGCCGCACCGTTGATCTCAGCGGTGATGAAGCCGTTGTAGTGCATAACGCGATCCGGGCCCGAGGTGTCGCTGACCTTGATGAAGGTCGCCAGCGGGATCATTTCGCCTTTGTTGTTGCGTACTTTCAGCTGGCCGATCTGGTCGGATTCGAGGCGGAACTGTTGCTCTGCCTGAACGTTGACCTGATAGGTACGACCGAAGCGGTTGAAGTCGTTGGCATACAGCGAACCCAGGTAGATCTGCAGGGTGTCGAAGATGTCGCTGACGGCCACGCCATGGGTCTTGGCTTTTTCGCGGTCGATGGCGGCATCGACCTGCGGCACGTTCACGGTGTAGCTGGTGAACAGGTTGGCCAGTTCCGGAACGTTATGGCTCTTGGCAATAATGTTCATGGTTTCCTTGTACAGCTCTTCGTAGCCCAGGTTGCCCCGGTCCTCGATTTGCAGG
>Ga0207696_1001858_pt1 | contig 10829 bp, 14 predicted proteins | sample KBSS54metaG_FD_184403 | JGI IMG/M metagenome (GOLD analysis project Ga0207696, IMG submission 184403) | Switchgrass rhizosphere microbial communities from Kellogg Biological Station, Michigan, USA - KBS S5-4 metaG (SPAdes) (version 2) | ecosystem: Host-associated > Plants > Roots > Rhizosphere >...
CGCTTGTCCGCCCCCCCACCAGATCGACAAGACCTGCTTCCAGTAATTGATTTGCGCTGTCCAGCGTCTGAGCGCCAGCAAGGATCAGCGCCCCGGTATCGAATACCTGGCGCAGCTTTTCAAGGGGGCGCTTGAAGTGTGTATTTTCTGCAGGAACCCTGAGACGAAACCCTGATTGGTCCATCAGGTGGATATAGGCGATCTGTCGCTTGGCCAGTTCGCGCCCCAGCTCAAGGTAAGTACGTTCGGTGCCCGCATAGGCGGGCATATCGAAAAGTTGGCCGTAAGGGGTGAATCGGATTCCGACACGCTTGGCGCCTATCTGCGCAGAGACGGCATCAATCACTTCCAACGTGCCGCAAACGGTTTGCCAGAGGTTGTGAGGAGTAACGATCATTGCGGTCGTTGACATTCGGGTTGAGGAATTGCTCGATCAGATAGTCGCTGGCTCCATGTAATTCCACGCCGTCAAATCCTGCATCGCGCGAATTCTGTGCCGCGATGACATCCACCCTGGGCCTCTCCGACAAGGCCCTGGAGGCCTGCATGCTGTACGACTGGCGGGGCAACATCCGCGAGCTGGAGAAACTGATCGAACGTGGCGTGATCTTCATCGGCGCCAACCAGAGCATCAGCGCCGATGCGCTCTTTCCGCACCTGTCCCCAGGAGACCGACACATCTCGAAGCTGATGGATAGGCCACGGAAAACACCTGAACCGTTCAGCTCACCGCAAAAGATCCGCGCTTCAGCGGTCAGCGCCCTCGTTCAGGGAGGCGCCATTCGCTCTGACGGACTTCATCCATTCACGAGGATTCAAGCCAGTTCTTCGCCGGAAAGCACGAGCCAGGGCGGAAGGGCTTTCATATCCCACCTGCTCGGAAATCAAGGCCATAGAACGGCCTTCTCGCAACAGCTTCTGAGCAAGACTGATCCGCCAGCTCAACAGATACTCGGCAGGGGTCTGCCCTACGACATCCTTGAAATGCGCTGCATAGCTGGCCCGCGACATATTCGACTCGCCGGCCAGTTCCGAGATCGACCATGAATGGTGCGGTTCTTCGTGAATTCTTACCAGCGAACGGGCCAGACGAACATCCGCCAGCCCCGCCATCATCCCGGATTTGAGTTGCTGATGATCGAGCAGGTGCCGCAACAATTGGATGACGGTAAGCTCGAACAATCGATCCAGCGTTGCGTGGCGACCGCAATGATCACTGGCAGCCTCGTCGAACAACCATTTAACCGTGTCCGAAAGCATTGGGAGTTCGCTCAGAGGCTGCACGATCATATCTGGCAGCGACGCAGCCAACAGATTGTTCACGCCGCCTGCGAACTCCAGAGATGCACATTGCAAGCGAGCACCACCGGACTCGGTGCCGACCAACTGGTGCGGGCTCGGCCGGGGAAAGAAAATCAGGCTAGGCTCGGTCAGAAGTACCTGCGGCCGACCCGCGATTGCCAACCTCAGCTCTCCCTCCTGCAGCAGATGTATGTGCCCTCTCCGATTCGCGCCGTCGAATGAGCTCACCCCGCAAAGCCCACCACTGTAAAACAGGTTCGCGCGGACACCGAATAGCGTCAATAGCTTGGATAAACGATCCATGGCTCACCTCAATGTGGACGATCTGCAGCATATCATGGACTAACTGCGTCCAAATCGATTGCTTTCCGTTGCACTATGGCACCGTACTCAACGCGCAACGCGCATCGTCACTGGAGGACAACGCTACATAAACCTGCACTTGCTTTGAAAAAGTCGCTCGATGCATCCGTCAAACGATGCAGCAGCGGGAGCCAAGAAAACATCAGGGCTCACGCTTTTACTGATGTTTTATAAGGAAACTCCTGTCACTCACTTGTTCATGCGTTCGATTCATGGCTGCACTGGAACGCACCTTTTTGGAAATGACGTGCGACACGGCACGCCGAACTAAACCGCTAAAACCATTAATATTCCGGAGAAACATTATGACAACTTCTACCATCAGCCACGTTAATGCCCTCGGCCCCTTCAAAAAAGGTATAGGCGCACAAGTCGCCCGATTCGGAGTAGGGGGCATTTACTTTGCTATGACCATTATTTACGTGTGGTTCGGCGGAATGAAATTCTCCGGGTATGAAGCGAACGCCATTCACGGGTTTGTCAGCAATAGCCCACTGCTTTCCTGGATGTACAGCTTCATGAGTATTCAGGGTTTCTCGAACTTTCTCGGAGTTCTGGAGATTTCCATCGGCGTGCTTATCGCAGCCCGAATCTTCTCACCCAAGTTGTCGATTTTGGGTGGCATCCTATCGGCCGGCCTGTTCATCACAACGCTATCATTTATGCTGACCACTCCAGGCGTATTCGAGCCCACTCTCGGTTTCCCCGCGATTTCAGTGGTTCCCGGCCAGTTCTTGCTGAAGGATCTGGGGCTTCTTGCAGCTTCGATTTTTATTGCCGGCACCTCGATTACTGCGCTTGAACAGGAAATCGGTTAGGACGAAAGCGGTAAATGCTTAAAAAGGTCTTCTAGTTCTACTAGAAGGCCTTTTTTGTTCACTGATTTTGAAGCGATATTTCAGCAGCTAAGCTTGCAAAAATAACATGGGGGTCTATACCAGCCTAAGCCTAAGCCTAAGCCTAAGCCTAAGCCGGAAACAGGAAAGATTGTAAAGATCTATGGTGTGTGGCAGAAAATACTGAAGGCAGTTAACTGCGTAAGTGGTGTTTGTAGATGTACATAGCATTTTCTGTTGGTAGGTGTAATTTGTTGCGCCGGGTAAATAATTAACGGAGCAAATTCCTGATGGGTATATTGGTCTTGAGCACTATCCTGGCATTCATAACGGGTTTTGCGATCAAGCGGGGAAATATTTGCGCCGTGGCGGCAGTGCATCAATGGGTGGTACACCGTAATGCATTCCATCTGAGAGCGTTTATTACCGGCATGTGTTGTTCTGGGCTCATACTTGTGGCAATTACCTGGCTCTTTCCAGGCGCCGGCGGCATGTCTGCCGAGTATGCGGTGACGCTAGTCACCGTATTGGCGGGCGTGCTCTTTGGTGTTGGAGCATGGTTGAATAGGGGCTGTGTATTGGGCACCATAGTATTTTTATCTAGGGGTGACCTCAACTATGTAGGTACACTATTTGGCATGTTCATCGGTGCGCTCATCGGGCAATTCGCGTATAAGCCGGTGTTGTCCACCAATGTATCGACTCTGCAGATGCCCACTTCGTTGGCGGTGAGCATTGTTGGTGTTTATGCGCTCGTTTTATTGCTGGACGTTTGGAAGTATTTTCGCAATCAGCGGGTGGCTGACACATCAAATTCCACTCACCTAGATTCTAATTACCTTTTGCCCATGATCATAGTAGTAGGAGTGTGCTCCGCGATTCTTCACGCGTTGAATGGAGAATGGACTTACCTGGCAACCCTTATCCATATAGCTGAAGGTTTGGTAACAAATTCGAGCAAACCACTAGCATCATTCCTGATTTATTCAATCGCCACATTTGTCGGTGCCTTGTTGGCAGCTAGATACAGTGGCGAAATAAAATTGCACGCTGTGGCTATCAGGTTAATTGTTCAACGATTAATAGGTGGTATGTCTATGGGGTTGGCGGCTTGCATGATTCCCGGCGGGAATGAATCCATGATGTTCAGTGGCGGCCCATCATTGGCGCTCCACGCAATAGTTGCCTATATGTCAATGACATTGACATTGACATTGTTAATTATGGTGCATGTTTTTCGACGCCGGGCAGATATATAGCTAGGAAGTCAACAATTAAGAATGATCTTCTTAAAAATCTGGATCGACGCGGCATTGTCTTGAATGCTAGTGACTTCGTCGCCCGAGATTCATTGAGCGCGGCCTGGCGGCTCGAATGAGCCCTGTCCGGAGCTTGTCTAGTTTGAGTTTCGAGGACTATCAACGCAATAACCTTGCGATGAACCTGACTGATACGTCAATCAATTCCCTATACGAGGACCTGGAGCCGTTTCGCGCGAGGCTAGAGATTGCGGAAGCGCGGGGCTGGCGGTCTGTCGAGATTCGCGGCTCGGCTGCGTTTAAGCACTAGGCAAGTGCTGCCAAATCCTTTTCCTCGCACTATGACCTGATAGCGCCCGGCGCATTCACAGCTTACGTTTCGACTCATGAGAGACGGCGAATCTTGCATTAATGCCAGGGAGGCACCGGTGCACTATTTGTTCGAGGTGTGCCGCCCATTCAAACAACCATTCCGGTTGGAAACGTGCCGTGAATGTCGCTCTGCAGTTCCGCGGTTGAGGGATGGCTTGACTCGTTGTTTTGATCCTTTTGAGCATTTTTTTGAGTAAATCGCGTCTCGATATCGGCATCTGTCAGACCTAAAGTGGAGACACCTAATCACCTGATGAAGGAGTCACCATGTCAAATGCCGTTATCGAATGCATCTTAAGCCGCAGCGCCGCCAAGTACTACGACCCTGCTGCGACCCTGAGCGACGATCAAATCCGCGAGTTGGTGCGAATCGGCACCTCCGCGCCGACATCCTTTCACTTGCAGAACTGGCGCTTCATCGCCGTGCGCACGAGTGAAGCCAAGGCCCGGCTGAGTCCGATCGCATGGTTTCAGCCCGCAATCACCGATGCAGCCGTCACCTTCATCGTCTGCGGCCAGTTGGCCGATTCCAGCGTAATACCGGATCGCCTGGCGCCGTTGGTTGAAGCGGGTGTTATGCCAGAAACGATGGTTCCGGAATGGGAAATCCCCGCACGCGATCTGTACATGGAGTACCCACAGCGCCAACGCGACGAGGCAGTACGCACAGGCACTTTCGGCGCAGCAGCAATGATTTATGCAGCCCGCTCACTGGGATTGGGTTCGACGCCGATGATCGGTTTCGACGCCGAAGCGGTGCACCGCGAGTTCGGACTGGCCGAGGGCGAAGTGCCGGTCATGCTGTTGTCCATAGGCGCCGAGCTTCCAGGAAACTGGGCGCAGAAGCCGCGCCGTCCGCTGGATGAGGTGTTGGATCTGATCTAGGTACTCGCGGCGGCCGTGATCGCGCCGAACGACTATGCGGTCTTTAAGTGGGAAGCAACCTTAAGGGAACTTCCACTTGAAAGCCTAACCAACTTCGACCCAAGACTTGGGCACGAAGCTACCCAATGGATAGTTCCCACGTGGACTTTCCTCAATTAGTGAAACCAGTAACTGAAAGGAAGACAACGATGCAAAGATCTATTGCTCTGAAACCGGAACAGGTTCCGGCTGATTCGAAAGCGACTCTCGATATGTTCACCAAGAACATCGGATTCACCCCAAATATGATGGCGATCTTCGCCCAGAGCCCAATCGCCTTCAACGCGTGGGCCACCCTGCTCGGTTCCTTGAGCAAGGCGCTCGACGTGAAGACGCGTGACAGCATCGGGCTTGCTGTATCCGAGGCGAATGGCTGCAACTACTGCCTGGGGGTTCACAGCTTTACGGCCGAGCATATGGCCAAAATGCCGGCCGATGAAATCATTCTCGCTCGTAAGGGGCAGGCTCGAGACCCGAAGCGCGACGCCGCGGTTCAGTTTGCGCGCAAAGTCCTCGAAGCCCGCGGCAAAGTCACCGACGCCGATCTAGGAGCAGTCCGCGAGGCCGGCTACACCGATGCGAATGTCATGGAGATCGTCGCATTGGTTGCCATGTACTCCCTGACTAACTTTTTCAACAACGTGTTCGACCCCGAGAAGGACTTTCCCGTCGTTACTCCGGCAGGGGCGATCTGACCTCTATACGCTCGCATCGACCATCTCCGCGAATCGTGGAAGGTGTCATCTGATGCGAGCGTAACACCAAAGCCTGGAGGCACCCGGGAACGAGTCTTGGGAACGCATCCGGGCCCCCGACAAGTCTAGGAGGCAGAACGTGACACGCCATCATCCAATTTTTACGCGCTGGCCGGCGCAGTACCCGGATCGGCTCCAGCTCTTTTCCTTACCGACGCCCAACGGAGTGAAGGTCAGCATCATGCTGGAAGAGACAGGCCTTGCCTATGAGCCGCACCGCATCGACATCATGGCGAACGAGAACCACCATTCGGCTTTCCTCGCGCTCAACCCCAACGGCAAGATTCCAGCGATCTACGATCCTGCCGGTCCGGGCGGACGGCCGCTGGCGTTGTTCGAATCGGGAGCAATCCTGATCTATCTCGCCGACAGGACGGGGCGGTTCCTCTCCACCGATCCCAACACGCGCTACGAAACGATTCAGTGGCTGATGTGGCAGATGGGCGGGATCGGGCCGATGTTCGGCCAGGTAGGCTTCTTCAGCAAATTCGCCGGCAAAGCCTATGAGGACAAGCGCCCGCGCGACCGCTACGTAACCGAATCAGCTCGGCTGCTTGGTGTCCTCGACGAACGGCTCGCAGACCGCGACTGGATGATGGGCGCTGCCTTTAGCATCGCCGATATTTCGCTGCTTGGCTGGGTACGTAACCTGATCGGCTTTTACGAAGCGCGCGAGCTTGTCTGCTTCGACCGCTTTCGTCATGTGCAGACCTGGCTCGATCGCGGCCTCGCGCGTCCAGCGGTACAGCGCGGGCTGGAAGTGACAGCAGCCTAAAGCACGGCCAGCTGAAAACAATGAAGAACAAAGACAAACCGATACTCAGAAGGACACAGTCCATGAGCAATGCACGGAGCAGCTCAAATTCTTTTCAAGCGAGGATACCTATGATCGAGATCAATGCCGACATAGAGTCGATCATCAAACAGGCGATATTATCGTTCGTCGCGACAGTCAACGCGGACGGGACGCCTAATCTTTCGCCGAAGGCGTCCTTGACGGTCAGAAACGGCGTTCTCTACTTCGCCGATATCGCATCGCCCGGGACGATGCGGAACTTAAGGCGCAATCCCGCCATAGAAATTAACGTAGTCGACATCTTCCAGAGGCGCGGTTATCGATTCAGGGGCCGTGCGTTGATACTGCTGCCAGGCAATGAGGAGTATTTGATGATCGCGGACTGGGTTCGTGCGACTAACGGCCTAGAATATCCTGTCGATCACGTTGCCAAAATCGAAACCACTTCGATTACGCCGCTGCTGTCGCCAGCCCATGTCTTTGCCCGCCCTCTTCGAAGTCAGGACGAGATCAGGAGCACCTACTATCACAAGTACGGTGTGACACCCATCAGGCACGGTGAATAACGCGGAGACGCGCATCTATCGGGCGGGCAAGTGCTGGTCGGAACAACCAGGCGCGATCTATTCGATCTTCCGTTACGTGCACAAGACCGAGCCTGAAAAGCTGCTTGCCGTCTCGTTGTCGACACCAATGACAGACTGCCGACCATGCCCAACAAGGCGTCACGATGAGCCCTCTTATCTCGCCAGTGATCAACGTGGAAATGAGCGGTGTTAGCACAAGCTAAGCGGCAGCGACGGCCGCCACGCGTCGGAGCTAAGTAAAGAGTTGCGGGGCTGGCACCGTGCAAGACCTGTGGGCATCGGGTGAGTAGGGCGGTGAAACAGATGCGTCGCCCTTCTTTTCGGCCGACGAATTGGCACCGCGAGGATTATCGGCGCAGATCGCGTCGATTGTCCGCTGGAGGTGTTCGGCCATGTCCGCTGAACTTTCCCTATACAGGAGAGGGCGGCAATCCAATTTTCCAGAGTATTTTATGCAGTCAGTCGAGATAAAAGCCATTGATAACAACGATTTTGATATTTGGCTTCCGTTGTGGAAGGGCTATCAGCGATTTTACGAAGTGGATATCCCTGAGTCCGTGTCGTTGAATACCTGGGCGCGCTTCTTGGACCCAGTCGAGCCGATGCATGCAGCACGTGCCATGGTGGGCGATCAAGCATTAGGGCTGGCGCATTCGATCTACCATCGATCTTCCTGGACAACAGAAGACTATTGTTATCTTCAGGACCTGTTTGTTGCTCCCGACGCGCGCGGCAACGGTATCGGCCGGGCGCTAATCGAGCATGTCTATGATGATGCGAAACGTCGTGGGGCGTCCCGTGTGCACTGGCTGACACACGAATCAAAACATAACGGCATGCAGCTTTACGACCGCATCGCTGCTCGCTCGGGTTTCATCCAGTACCGGAAACTATTTGCCTGACACGTTGATGCCTATCCGTCCGAGGTTCTGTTCGGCGCATCGCTATCCTCTGTGATCCAGGTTAGGTAGCGATGGATAGTTGCCGTCGCGCACCCCGGTTGGCGCGTAACTTTCTTGGCGGCGCCGCCCGCGAGGAAAAACTTGCCGCCGACTCCGCCGAGTTCGCGCGCGCTGTTGGTCTAATCAGCGCACGCACTGAGACTGTGTGGGGCGTACAACCGGTGTGCAACTGCAATAAGATGCTTTAGCGTTTCAAGTTCCCGAGGTCCTATGTCCCAAATCGACTGGCTGAGCCATCTCCTGCAAATGATCACCATCACCGGTCAGTTGGAGGTGCGCTGTGACTACGGTGCACCATGGCGTGTAGCTTGGGCTAAATCCGCGGCGCATGAGATCCCCTACCACGTTGTGCTCAAGGGCCGTGCTATTTTCGAAGATCCGGAGAGGGAGACGGCCAGGGAGCTGGTGAGCGGAGATATCGTGCTGTTGCCTCACGGGGCGGCGCACGTGCTGCACGATGGCAGCGGACATGCGCCAAGACTTACCCGCAATCGCCGAGGTTCTGCAGGATGGATACTCAGCGAGAATGATGGCCAGGGCGAGCATTTGGACCTGTTGTGCGGACGATTTTTCATCGGGCAGCCCCATGATCGTCTGATTCGCAATTATCTTCCTACGAATCTGGTGGTACGGGCCATGGACAGCCATGGTGAAGAGGGTATCGTGTCCGCTTCGAATCACCTGGCCAGTCTCGTGGGGCTGATGCGCATGGAGTCCGACGGTGACAAACCAGGCGGACGCGCCATCCTCAACGCGCTTAGCTCGGCGCTGTTTACCCTGGTACTGCGCGCGGCGAGCGAATCCGAGCAAGCCTCGGCAGGCTTGTTGGCGCTGGCTGGCCATCCACGGCTGGCCCCGGCCATTTCGGCCATGTTTGCCGATCCGGCGCGGCCTTGGACTCTGCCTGATCTGGCCGACTTGTGCAGCATGTCACGCGCCACCTTCATGCGGCACTTTCAGGACGCACTGGGACGCTCGGCCGTCGAACTGTTGAGCGATATCCGGATGAGTCTGGCCGCGAACGAGCTCAAGAAGCCTGCGATGACCACCGAGACTGTAGCCGAGTCTGTCGGATACCAATCCGTATCGGCATTCCGGCGTGTGTTCACCGACAGGATGGGGATGACGCCGGGGCAATGGCGCAGTCAGGCACGCAAGGGCGAGTAATTCACTTCACTTTCGGTGTGTAGTCTTGACGAGGCGTTAAACGCGTCTGCGTTGAGCAGGCCATCCCTCTGAGCAGAGCTCGTTCGGTTCTTGCCTAGCAACGGCGCGCGGTCAGACCTGCAGACGACCCATTAGCAACTGTCCTGGGGTCACATTGGATTGGAGTGTGGTTATTGTTCCGTTTCGTTCAGGCAAGGCTTCCATCACGGCGAGACTTTCCAGCAACCCGGTCGCGCATCAAGTTCAGCAGTGGCTGGAAGTGCTCGCTGCACTGGATGACCCGTGCCAGGGTCTGGCGCGGGATCTCTATACCGTGTCGGCTCAGTACCGTCTCGAAGTGATACAGCGGTAGGCCGTCGACATATTTGATGGTCAACAGCATGGCCAATACGCTGGGGCTGGCCATGCTCTTTTCGATTAACTGGGCGGGTTTGTTGGCGGTGACCCGAAGCGGTTTCACAACCACGGCAGCCATAAACTTTACGGATGTGTTTGATCACCCGAATCTGCATCGGCACGATGTCCAGCTGCTCGCTGGATTCTTCGCCGATGGCGTGTTTACGGCGACCACAGGCGCAAGTCAGTTCATGTTCGGGCAGTTCGTGGATGACTTCGATACGTGGCAGGTCGGTCGACAACGGCTTGCGTTTGCCACGGCGGGAAGTGGGCGCAACCACTTCTTATTAGCGCTGATGCGATTTTGACCCAGACTGATGCTTTTAGCTGACCCATGTGCAGCCTCTGAAGTCCAGCGCAAGGCCATTGCTTGCTGAATACTCGAATGGGTCAATGATTTCCGGCAGTTTGGGTCAAAATCGCATCAGCGCTAACAGATATGTTGGCTTCAGAGTTATCTGGCATGGATATCGTCCTCGAGTAACTGGTGCGGGAAGTCTAACTGAACTCGCCGCTGGCTGAAGCCACTTCTACAGGTCCGCTGACACTTGGGTAATTGCACTGACTCGACCACCCATTTGCATTGCCACTGACCAGCCATTTGCACCGGATTTGATCCGCCCCCTTATCAATCATGACCGGCGGTAAACGACCCGTTGCAATCATTCATCCTTGAGCCTTTCCCGCGCCATCTTCAGAATGTCGGCGTAGTCTCCTTCCATTGGAAGGTTCAAGTGTTTTTCAAACACGCAGCAAAGGTTCCGGAGGGCCCGCTCCTCAACTTGGTCTTCAATGGATAGGGTGTCGGTATGATGAAAAGCGCTCATCCCCCTCGGAAGCCCCCGATTAGTTCGTGGCAGGCTCTGCTAAGGAAGGTTTAGGGCAAAATTAAGCAAATACAGGGCCGCCATAGGCGCACAGCGCGTTGGATGAAGTCGTTAGGTTCGCTTCTGATTGAACAGTCAGATCATTTCGAGGATGTGATCCCGGGTATTCATCCCAGCTTCTTCTGCTGGCCATCGGAAGGCGATGGTAACTGGCCGAGGAATCCCCGGCCGATGTTCAAGTCAGGGTTTAACTCGCATGCACGTAGGTGCCAGGAGCTGCCTC
>Ga0207696_1001859_pt1 | contig 10817 bp, 10 predicted proteins | sample KBSS54metaG_FD_184403 | JGI IMG/M metagenome (GOLD analysis project Ga0207696, IMG submission 184403) | Switchgrass rhizosphere microbial communities from Kellogg Biological Station, Michigan, USA - KBS S5-4 metaG (SPAdes) (version 2) | ecosystem: Host-associated > Plants > Roots > Rhizosphere >...
GGATGTCGGTGACCGATGTTGAACGCTGGTTAGCTCCGAACCTGGGCTACGACGCGGACTAACATTCGCACGCCTTCATCCCAACCTTCTCTCCCAGGAGAAGGAGCACACCGTTTATGCCCTCTCCCTCGTGGAGAGGAGCTTACCACCTTATTCCCTCTCCCTCGTGGAGAGGCGCTTCCCGCCTTATTCCCTCTCCCTCAGGGAGAGGGTCAGGGTGAGGGTGGTTTACATCTCGAATCGTTTAATTGTCGCCAGGCGTTATATACTGGAATTTATTAAGTAAAAACCTCCAGGAGAACGCGTGCTTACTTTACTGCATCTGCTTTCTGCGGTGGCGCTACTGGTCTGGGGCACACACATTGTGCGTACCGGCATCATGCGAGTGTATGGGGCCAATCTCCGTAGCGTGCTTAGCCGCAGTGTTGAAAAAAAACCGTTCGCCTTCTGCGCGGGTATTGGTGTCACCGCGCTGGTGCAAAGCAGCAACGCCACCACCATGTTGGTGACATCGTTTGTTGCCCAGGATTTGGTGGCTCTCACACCGGCGCTGGTCATCGTGCTGGGCGCGGATGTAGGGACGGCGCTGATGGCGCGAATCCTGACTTTCGATCTTTCCTGGCTGTCGCCGCTACTCATCTTCCTTGGCGTGATTTTCTTCCTCAGCCGTAAACAGACGCGGGCGGGCCAACTCGGGCGCGTCGGTATCGGCCTTGGGTTGATTTTATTGGCGCTGGAATTGATTGTTGCCGCCGTCACGCCGATAACCCAGGCTTCCGGTGTACAGGTGATTTTCGCCTCGTTGACGGGCGACATCATGCTCGATGCACTGATTGGCGCGATGTTTGCGATTATCAGTTATTCCAGCCTCGCTGCCGTGTTGCTGACCGCCACGCTGACCTCTGCCGGTATCATCTCGTTTGACGTCGCGCTGTGTCTGGTGATTGGTGCTAACCTCGGTTCTGGTCTGTTGGCGATGATCAACAACAGCACCGCGAATGCAGCGGCGCGCCGAGTCGCGTTAGGGAGCCTGCTGTTCAAGCTGGTGGGCGGTATCATCGTGCTGCCGTTCGTGCATATTCTGGCGGATGCGATGCAGAAACTGTCGCAGCCGGAATCTGAACTGGTTATCTATTTCCACGTCTTCTACAACCTGATTCGCTGCCTGGCGATGGTGCCGTTTGCCGGGGCGATGGCGCGTTTTTGCCGTAGGGTGATTAGCGAAGTCCCTGAAGTCGATGCGCGTATGAAGCCGAAACATCTGGATGTCACCGCGCTGGATACTCCGGCGCTTGGGCTATCGAACGCTGCACGTGAAACCTTACGTATGGGGGATGTGCTTGAGCAAATGCTGGATACCTGGAGCAAGGTGATGCACGGCGAACCGCGCCAGGAAAAAGAGCTGCGCAAACTCGCAGACGATGTCGATGTGCTGTATACCGCGATTAAACTGTATATGGCGCAGATGCAGAAAGAAGAGCTGGCGGAAGTCGAATCGCGCCGTTGGGCGGAAATTATCGAGATGTCGCTAAACCTCGAACAGGCGGCGGATATTCTCGAACGTATGGGTAGTGAAGTCGCCGATAAATCGTTAGCTGCGCGCCGGGCATTTTCCCCGGATGGCCTGAAAGAACTGGATATTCTGCTTCAGCAACTCACCAGCAACCTGAAACTCAGTCTGTCGGTATTCTTCTCCGCGGATGTGAACAGCGCGCGCCGTTTGCGCCGTAATAAACATCGCTTCCGCATTCTGAACCGCCGCTTCTCGCATGCCCACGTTGATCGTCTGCATCAGCAAAACGTGCAGAGTATCGAAACCAGCTCACTTCATCTGGGCTTGCTCGGCGATATGAAGCGCCTGAACTCGTTATTCTGCGCCGTGGCCTACAGCGTTCTGGAACAACCCGACGATGATGATCGTGATGAATACTAATTTTCCTGCATGAATCATCAGCTTATAATCCGTTCTGTTGATGGATTAAAAATGGAATTTAATGATGAAGCTAAAACTAAAACAGATGTTGGCAGGTGTAGTGTGTATTGCAGCATTGGCAGGATGTTCGGCGTTAGACAGGACTGAACCGGTTCGCACGCCACGGACGATAATCACCTCTCATGTCACGACTGAGCAGGTTAAGGAGGCGATTATCACCGCCGGACAAGGGCGCGACTGGATTATGTCGGTAGCGGGGCCTGGCGTCATTAATGCGACACAAAACATTCGCAAGCACAGCGTCACTGTGCGTATTAACTACAGCGAGAAAGATTACTCAATTAACTATGTAAACAGCGTGAATTTACTGGCCTCTGGTGGCGAAATTCACCGCTCGTATAATCATTGGGTCAATAACCTCGATAAAGATATTCAGAAACGGTTAGCCATTGTTGCGGCGACACCTGCAAAATAAACACCCCTCTACGGGCAATGAACTTCGCGTTTGTTGCCCGAGTCTGTTCGCATCGCCCCTCAGGTAAGGTATATTCCAGGTTTTACGGAGGAACCATGCTGACCAACTCATCTATACGTCTGAACAAATACATTAGCGAGAGCGGTATCTGCTCCCGTCGTGATGCCGATCGTTACATCGAACAGGGAAATGTTTTCATCAACGGCAAACGCGCCGCGATTGGCGACCAGGTATTTGCCGGAGATGTGGTGAAGGTCAACGGTCAGTTAATTGAACCCCGTGATGAAGACGACCTGGTGCTTATCGCGTTGAACAAGCCTGTGGGTATCGTGAGTACCACCGAAGATGGCGAAAAAGACAACATTGTCGATTTTGTTAACCACAGTAAACGCGTGTTCCCGATTGGCCGTTTAGATAAAGACTCCCAGGGGTTGATTTTCCTCACCAATCACGGCGATTTGGTGAATAAAATCCTGCGTGCCGGGAATGACCATGAAAAAGAGTACGTCGTCACGGTCAATAAACCAGTCACCGACGAGTTCATTCGTGGCATGGGCGCAGGTGTGCCTATGCTGGGAACGGTCACCAAGAAATGCAAAGTGAAGAAAGAAGCGCCGTTTGTGTTTCGCATCACTTTGGTACAAGGGCTTAACCGTCAGATTCGCCGTATGTGCGAACATTTTGGTTATGAAGTGACGAAGCTTGAGCGGACTCGCATTATGAACGTCAGCATGAAAGGGGTGCCGCTGGGTGAATGGCGTGATTTAACCGATGATGAATTGGTTGAGCTGTTTAAATTGATTGAGAACTCTTCTTCCGAGGCGAAGCCTGCGAAAAAGCCAAAATCCAAACCTACCGTTGCCAAAAAACCGGTAAGTGCAGGGCCAAAGAGCAGCGCGAAAACCCCGGCAGAGCTTGCTTCGCGCAAACGCTTTGCCCAGCCAGGGCGCAAAAAGAAAGGGCGCTAGTTAGCGCTTTCCGCGTGAATGGCTGTTGGCAGACCAGGAATAGGTTGCAGAAGTATCTGGTTTTGCTGCTTTTTGCTTTTTGATTTGGCGAACTTTTTTAGCTGCTTGTTCACGCGCTTCCATTAGTTGGTCGATATAAGTTTTTTTAACGTGGTTGATTTCTGAGTTTGTCAGGGGACGACCATGGGCGATGCGTGCGCGGTCTAGCCGCGTTTTCAATTCGCGCTGCTCGGCTTCGGTCATATCTTGTTGTGTCAGTCTTGATGTGGACATTGTTGCGGCCTCTTAAGAAGTGGCCTCCAGTGTAAAGCAAAGTGCCCGCTAGCTCAGTAAAAATCAGCGTCTGGTCGCAAAGTTACCCTAAAATGTTGGTAAATATGCTCAGTTGCAATGGCAAGATTGTCATCGTTTCGCTGAGTTAAAAGCAAAAAGCCCGGTTTCCCGGGCAGTTTGCTCAATCAGAGTTGAATCAGGCGCGGCGTTTTTTCAAATGCTTACCGTTGTTTTCATCAATCGGTTTGCCAGACCAGTAACCCGCCAGAATCGAGCCGGACAGATTGTGCCACACCGAGAACAGTGCGCCAGGTAGTGCAGCTAATGGCGAGAAGTAGATCTTACCGAGAGTCGCCGCAAGGCCTGAGTTCTGCATACCCACTTCAATTGCCAGTGTGCGGCACGTGGATTCATCAAATCCAAACAGCTTCCCGCCCCAATATCCGCTCAGTAACCCAATACCGTTATGCAAAATCACAGCGATGATAACCATCAGGCCAACAGACGCGATATGCGAAGCCGAACCCGCCACTACGGCACTGATAATCGCCAGAATACAGAGCATCGAAAACGCCGGTAAATAGGGCTCTACACGCTTTACAAGGCGCGGGAAAAGATGATGCACAATCAATCCAAGGCCAATCGGAATGACCACGATTTGCAGGATGCTCAGCAACATACCCACTATATCCACTTTGATATCCGCATCGACATACAAACGCGTCAGCAAAGGTGTCGCAAAAACCCCGACCAGTGTGGAAACCGAGGAAATGGTTACTGAGAGCGCCACATCGCCTTTTGCCAGATAAATCATCACGTTTGAGGCTGTGCCACTTGCCACACTTCCTACCAGAACCATGCCTGCGGAAAGGTCAGGTGGCATATGGAACAGCTTTGCCAGAACCCATGCTGCCAGCGGCATGATCAAATAGTGCAGAAAAGTCCCTGCCGCAACAGGAGCTGGGCGTGATAGCACCCGTTTAAAATCATCTATGCGCAGATGCACACCCATACCAAACATAATCAGCATCAACAGCGTGCTGACCCATGGGCCGATGGGCGTGAACGTTGCGGGAGTGTAATAGGCGAGTACAGACAGCAGAACCGCCCAGAGCGGAAACAGCCGGGTGAATACAGCGAGCATATTGAGATCCTTGCAAGTGTTGTGTTGTTTTATGGTTATAAAAATGCCGGGATCGAGCCCGGCACTTGGTATTCATGGCATGAGATTAAAATTTATTCAAACAGATTGTGATGAAGTTTTTGCACCACTTGTTCAACATCGTCTCCCGGCACCAGGAAGCACAGGTTATAGCTGGATGCGCCGTAGCAAATCATGCGGATATTGAACGGCTCGAGTACGCCGAAGACCTCTTTACCCACGCCACAAGCTTTGGACAGGTTGTTACCGATGATAGCGACCAACGCGAGGTTTTCTTCCACTTCCACACGGCATAACGAAGAAAGTTCGGTCAGCAATGCAGTGGTCAGCAGGCTTTCATCGGTAGACGTTGAGCCGGTGGTATCCAGCGTCAGTGCGATGCTCACTTCGGAAGTGGTAATCAAATCTACGGAAATATTGTGGTGTGCCAGAATATTGAACACTTCTGCGAGGAAGCCGTGAGCATGCAGCATACTCAGGCTGTTTAGTGTCACCAGGGTTTGCTTGCGACGGACCGCCAGCGCACGGAACAACGGCGGATTATCGGTTTGGTTGCACACCAGGGTGCCACCCGCTTTGGGATCTTTGCTGGAGCCAACAAACACCGGAATATCGCAACGCACAGCAGGCAGTAATGTTGCAGGATGCAGGACTTTTGCACCGAATGTCGCCATTTCAGCGGCTTCTTCGAAGGCGATTTTATCGATGCGTTTTGCCGCTGGCACCATGCGTGGATCGGTGGTGTAAATGCCCGGAACGTCAGTCCAGATATCTACACGGGTTGCTTTCAACGCTTCACCCAACAGTGCCGCAGTATAGTCGCTGCCGCCACGGCCAAGCGTAGTGGTGCGGCCTTTGGCTTCGCTACCGATAAAGCCTTGAGTAATCACCAGAGATTGTACCAGACGCGGTTGAAGCTGCTGAGTTGCCAGTTCTGCTAAGGTTGCCACATCCGGTTCAGCACGGCCAAAACGGTCGTTGGTACGCATGATTTTACGAATATCAAACCATTGCGCATCCACTTTGCGTTCACGCAGGATTTCGACAAACAGCAGCGTAGACATTAATTCACCGTGGCTGACCAGTTCGTCAGTTAACGCGGTGGATGTCGCCAGTGATGCGGCTTCAGCAAGCGTGGTGATGTTTTCCAGCAGGCGTTCAATCTCTTCGCGGATAATCTGCGGATTAGCCAAACGCTCGACGATGTCATATTGAATTTTGCGAATAGCATCGAGCTTAACGAAACGCTCGGTCGCTTCCAGGCCTTGCGCCAGGGCAACCAGTAAATTGGTGATACCCGCAGAAGCGGAAAGCACCACTACGCGAACGTTTTCATCAGCAAGCACAACATCGGCGCTGCGGTTCATTGCGTCGTAATCGGCTACGCTTGTGCCGCCAAATTTGGCAATAACGGTTTGTGGGTAAGACATTACAACCTCGTGTCAGGGACCAATCCGTCATTCTTCAGCCTGCATCTTTGTTGGATACACTCGAATCATTACGGGGTAATGGCATTAAATTTTCAGCCTTGGCACAAGGGGGGAGCGGGAAAGGGGCAGACGTAGAAAAGAAGACTGAACTACGGATACACCCAGAAGCGCCCCACCTTGTCTACCCAGAGTCTGTACATCACAGCGCAATATTCCGGGTATAAGCATCCAACTGCCGAATGCTTCAGGTGACAACCCAAGGGATTCAGCCCTTGTAGTCGATAATATCCGCTGCCATACGCACATTACCTCGGCGTCGCTCCCCCTCCTGTGTCGTCTTCGGATTGGCTCCTCAAACACGATACCTGGGCGACGCACCTCTTCTGGCTTACTCACAAGTGAGCAAGTAGCCGTATACAAATAAAATGGAACGCGACAGAAGTCAACGCCTGGAAGTTGAGGAGTTTTCATTCTGCACCAGTGCAATCAGGGTGCAGGGTAAGGTCGGAGCAGTGGGGTCATTTATAGCAGTAGTTTTTCCTTCTTCCAGACGGGAAAATAATGGCACTACACCGCGATTTTTCTCCAAATAATCCAGCCAGCCAAAATTTTCATTTAGTCGCGTCGCTTTGATGGTTGCACCTTTGGCCAACTGACTGCTTAAACTGCTCCAGGTGACATCTTCAGGAAAAAATTTCTCGTGACGACGAAAACGAGCACTTTCGTTGCTGGTTCGACCTTTTAATGCGGAACCGGAGCGGATGGAAAAAACATTTTCACTGCCGAAAATATGGCTGAAATGATAAACCGCCAGTGCGTTTTGATGCCGATTGGGCGAAAGTGCCAGCACTTGCGCAATATTGCTTAAATCGAAGTAGTTTTCCGCATGTTCAGACCACGCGTTCCCGAGCAACCATCCAAACAGCCCGCCGCAGGCTAAACCGACCACCACAGTCTGCGCCGCCAGTGAGCTGATGGTGATAATCACCAATAGAAGAGGTACGGACAGTTCCGTAAATTTTTTACCTTACCTGGATTACGAAGCCATACTGTTTTTCTCAGTGTAGACGCGCTCTGCGTGGGCGGAACCAGGCGCGACGACTTTTTAGCTGGCACATAATCTGAAACGGTATTCCCGATACAAGGGTAGAAAAATCATCACAAATCCCGTTTTGTGGATATACAATTGACCGCAGTCACAGTTCTCAAATCAAAAGGGTATCGCTATGAAAAATATCAACCCAACGCAGACCGCTGCATGGCAGGCTTTGCAGGCGCATTTTGACGAAATGAAAGACGTCACCATCGCTGAGCTTTTCGCGCAGGATGCCGACCGTTTTGCTAAGTTCTCCGCTACTTTCGACGATTCAATGCTGGTGGATTACTCCAAAAACCGCATCACCGAAGAAACCCTGTCGAAGCTGCAGGCTTTGGCGAAAGAGACTGATTTGCAGGGCGCAATTAAGTCCATGTTCTCTGGTGAGAAGATTAACCGTACTGAAGACCGTGCTGTGCTGCACGTAGCGCTGCGTAACCGTAGCAACACGCCAATCGTCGTTGATGGCAAAGATGTGATGCCAGAAGTGAACGCAGTGCTTGAGAAGATGAAAACCTTCTCCGAAAGCATTATTAGCGGCAACTGGAAAGGCTACACCGGTAAAGCGATTACTGATGTGGTTAACATCGGTATCGGCGGTTCTGATCTTGGCCCATTCATGGTGACCGAAGCGCTGCGTCCGTACAAAAACCACCTCAACATGCACTTTGTGTCTAACGTTGATGGCACGCATATCGCTGAAGTGCTGAAGAACGTTGACCCGGAAACCACGCTGTTCCTGGTAGCCTCTAAAACCTTCACCACTCAAGAAACCATGACCAACGCCCACAGCGCGCGCGACTGGTTCCTGGCAACTGCTGGCGATAACAAACACGTTGCGAAACACTTTGCTGCGCTGTCGACCAACGCGAAAGCTGTCGGTGAGTTTGGTATTGATACTGCCAATATGTTTGAGTTCTGGGACTGGGTCGGTGGCCGTTACTCCCTGTGGTCGGCGATCGGCCTGTCGATCATTCTGTCTGTCGGCTATGAAAACTTTGTTGAACTGTTGTCCGGCGCGCATGCCATGGATAAACACTTCGCCAATACGCCAGCAGAACAAAACCTGCCAGTGCTGTTAGCGCTGATCGGCATCTGGTACAACAACTTCTTTGGTGCTGAAACCGAAGCGATTCTGCCATACGACCAGTACATGCACCGTTTTGCGGCTTACTTCCAGCAAGGCAACATGGAATCCAACGGTAAATACGTTGACCGTAACGGCAACGCTGTTGATTACCAGACTGGCCCAATCATCTGGGGCGAGCCGGGCACTAACGGCCAGCACGCGTTCTACCAGCTGATTCACCAGGGCACCAAAATGGTTCCTTGTGATTTCATCGCACCAGCAACCAGCCATAACCCGCTTTCCGACCACCATCCAAAACTGCTGTCTAACTTCTTCGCGCAGACAGAAGCGCTGGCGTTTGGCAAAGCTCGCGATGTGGTTGAGCAAGAATATGCCGACCAGGGTAAAGACCCGAAAACACTGGAACACGTTGTACCGTTCAAAGTCTTCGAAGGTAACCGCCCAACTAACTCCATCCTGCTACGTGAAATCACACCGTTCAGCCTCGGTGCACTGATTGCGCTGTATGAGCACAAGATCTTCACTCAGGGTGCCATTCTGAACATCTTCACGTTTGATCAGTGGGGCGTGGAATTAGGTAAGCAACTGGCTAACCGTATTCTGCCTGAGCTGGGTGATGCGGCAGAAATCAGCAGCCACGACTCTTCAACGAATGGCCTGATTAACCGTTACAAGTCCTGGCGCTAATACCCGTCATACTTCAAATATAAGCCGGCGTTATGCCGGCTTATTTATTTAAAGGGGAATATAAGATAATTCCCCTTGCCGCATAATATCTGTTTATTTCTCCGCTGAGGTTAATCCTAAAATTCACTATATCCTGATAATTCAGGAGGTTTACTTTCGGATTAATTAGATTGATATGCTTTTTATAAATATTTTAACCTGTTGTTTTATATGCATATGAATAAAAATTAATATCTGGTTGTTGTTATATTTCCATTTATCTTAAAGCACTGCTGATATTCCCCTCTGCGGCCTAACACTATTACTAGTTGTGTATACTCGAAACCGCCTGAAATTCCTTTTGGGCAAATCTCCATTCATTCAATGAAGGGAAATAGTTATGAAGAAAGTTCTTTATGGCGCTTTAGCCATATTCACGCTGGCAACTGCTGGCGCGGCGAGTGCTGACCCGGTAGCGGTGGGTGAAGCAGCCGGCGCACAAGCAACTTCTGTGTCCGCAGGTAGTTCTACTGCGACCAGCGCCAGCACTGTCGGGTCGGCAGTGGGTGTAGCACTTGCGGCAACCGGTGGCGGCGATGGCTCCAATACCGGAACCACCACTACCACCACGACCAGCACCCGTTAATTTCACGGGTGATTTAACCCTAACCACACTTCGGTGTGGTTATTTCGAATCCGGGAAAACCTCGTGCAGCGACTCGCAACTTTTCTTGTCTGCCTGTTACTTCAGGCCTGCTCCGACACCACTCAAGGTCTTGGTACCTCGCTTTGGCACAGCATTGTGGGTGAGGACGGCGTGCAGCTAACCCATGACGAAATCCAGAATATGCGCTACGCCAGCCAGTACATGCGCCTCAATAACGGCCCGCAAATATTCGTCGTGCTGGCGTATGACGAAAATGGCCAGCAAAAGTGGGTCACGCAAGACCGGGCGATGGTCGTCACTGAAAATGGCCGCATCGTAAAAACCACCGGTCTTGGTGACAACCTCCAGCAAGTGACCAATATGGCGAGCGACCCGCTGGCAAAAGCGAATCAAATTGTCGATGGCATAAGCTGGACGCGGCAAATGGCCTGGACCGAACACCAGCAAGTACGCATGGCTTCGGCGCGTTCAACGTTTACCTGGGACGGTACCGACACGCTGAACGTGGCTGAAAGCACCACGCCGGTGCGCATTCTTGATGAAGAAATCACCGCGCTGGATAAAACCTGGCATAACCGCTTCTGGATAGACAGCGCAGGCCAGGTACGCCAGTCAAAACAATATCTTGGCCCTGATTATTGGCCTGTCACCACGATTCTGTTGAAGGCGGCGAAAGAATGAAAATAAAAGCTATGACGCGTTCTTCAACCACATGGTGGATGACACTACGTTTATCCACCCTACGGTTTTGTAGGTCGGATAAGCGCAGCGTCATCCGACGGGTTTTAGCGGCATTTTGCTTATCCACCCTTCAATTTAGCGCTTACGCCGCTGGAAACGTGACGATTTATCCACAAAATCAAACCATTAAAAACGTAGAACGGCTGGCCGACTTGGTGACTCAACCTTCATTGGCGAACGCCTGGTGGCCCGGTGCGGTGATAAGCGAAAAGCAGGCAACGGCGGTGGCTGAACAACAACACCAGACATTACTGGCTTCGTTGAGCGCATTAGCCGCCGGGGAAGACGGTGATGATGCGGCGGCAATTAACGGTGT
>Ga0207696_1001861_pt1 | contig 10811 bp, 12 predicted proteins | sample KBSS54metaG_FD_184403 | JGI IMG/M metagenome (GOLD analysis project Ga0207696, IMG submission 184403) | Switchgrass rhizosphere microbial communities from Kellogg Biological Station, Michigan, USA - KBS S5-4 metaG (SPAdes) (version 2) | ecosystem: Host-associated > Plants > Roots > Rhizosphere >...
TACATGTACCTTGCGTCAAGTAAGAAGTTGTTTGGATAAAAAGAAGGCTTGAGCCGTATGACGGGAAAGCTGTCACGTACGGTTCTTAGGAGAGTTAGAGGCAGTGATGCCCCTCGCTTATCCGACTGAATGAAAAGTCCCTTCAGAAGATGAAGGGACTTTTCTAGGTTTCTAGATACATGGACTGCTTGCTGATAAGTGGTATTATGTAAATCTAGCATGAATATAGTATATATCGTTATTTCCTTGTTTCTTTATTCTTTATATTTGCATGCTAAACATGCTTGTATCCTATATTGATACAAGCAATTATATATACCCTATCTATTATAGTACATAAATCAATAATGCAGGTATTGTAGTACATTGTAATGAGAGAGGAGTATGTTTTATGGAATTACGCCCTCCGAAGAAAACTATGTATGAAAATATACCACAACCCAAAATACTATCTCTTTGGAATATAGGCTATTAAACAAGCTCTTCTTGTATTTAAACATAGAATAGAATGAATTCTATATTTCTAGAAGGGAGTGTTTTTAAATGTTTAATAATCATGATAAATGCGTATGTGATCAGTTAGCGGTTTTACAATTAGGTACAGAAGTAGATATTTTTTTAAGTGGGAATACAATCGAAGATGTTATTTTTGTTAATTTCAATCCAGAAAATTTTTGTGCAACTTTTGTAGATAATGAAACAGAACCAGGAACTGTAATTGTTTTAGATTGTCGAGATATTTTAGCACTTCGAATTGAATAATTAGATAGAAAAAAAGAGCTTTTTTAAAAGCTCTTTTTTTATTTTTATAACTAAAAATAAAAAGATTATTCTTAGTTAATTGTGATTATACTAATGAAATTTTATGGAGATGAAAATCTAGCTGCTTCAAAATGTGTTCCTTCGTTATTTAAAATAGTCATATTTCCTCCGCTAATAATTGTCCATATTTGAACTTTATCCCTTTTATTTAATTGTAGAATAGTACTTACTCTTACTGCATGAGGTCGTCTAACTAATTTTGGTACGAAATAGTGATCTTCTTTAACAATATCGATACCATTTACACGTATTAACATGGTTGTAGTGCGAGGATTATCAAAAGGAATATTAGCAAGAAATGCTGCACCTGCAGTAATAGCATATACTCCTTTTCTTCTAGGAACAAAGGTTGAATCGGATATATTATACTCATCTTTTAAATCAAACTGTTTAGTTTCATACGTAATCTGTTGAATTTGTGTTGTAAGTACATTCTGATTAAATGCTTTTACAGCTCTAAATGCGGATGGTCTAATTAATTGTAGTAAAGCTACTATAGGATTACCCCCTTTTACATTAACTTATGAATTATGTGAAAAGAGTGATTGGACCAGAGGTTTTGCTTTGATTTGAATGTATACTTTTCTAGTAGTTTTTGAGGAAAATGGGTAAGTTGCGATAAAGTCAATGTTTAAAGGGAAATGAATGTAAACAAATAATAAAAAGTTTACATTCACTTTTTTGTATGAACTTTGAGGTCTAATCAATTTATTAAATGAAATTTTGAGGAAAACATTCACGAACACCAGAATTTCTCAATGAGTTAAATAAAGCTGCAGTGATGATTAATATAACATTGGTATCCGTTCCATTTTCTAAATCATAGATTGCCCAGTATGCATTATCAATTGTAAAAATACATTTTCGTTCTAATTTAAATCCAGGTGGTACAGTTGGAAGTGTAGTAACTGGTACACACACGTCTGTATCTCCTTCATCTCTGATAAAATCGAAAGTTTGCTCGTCAATTTCATAGATATTAACTGGATCAATCTCCACACCTTTATCTGGAACTGTAATTTCATCTTCAACTAATAGGAAAAAGCGTTCGTTTCGAAAATTGAAAAGACATCTCGCACCAATTTCAAATGTTGCCATTTTATATGCGCCTCCTTAGCAACTTTTTTATAGATTTAAAGTCGCTTCTACATAATATGCTAGAGTAATAGATTTGGTTAGGGCATGTCCCTGCGTAAAATATTTTATGGTGATTTTTTAAGGTATTCTAAAATAAACGAATATGTAAAAGTCTACATTCGTTTTTATTTTTTATATTCGATAATGGGCAATCCATATTGATCAGTCATAGAGGGTTGGAAAAATCTTATTGGAAATAACTATATATTGCGTCTGTCAACGGTAAGCGGAACGGAGTGAGCATTAAGGAGTTGACTGATTCACCTGTTCCAAAACCCTCTTGTGGTTGTCAAACGGTACCCGTTTGACCCTGCCTACCGGCGAGGGAGCCCCCTCAAAAAATGAGGGGGTTGGGGGAGTTTGTTAGATGGGGTCTGGGGAAGATTTCCCCAGTGGGTTTGGGCAAAGCCCAAGGTTTGTTTTTGCCATGCTGGACATGGCTCGGCAAAGCCGAAAAGCGTCGCAGACCCCTATTGATTTTGATACGAAGTGTCAAAATACGTATAGGGTTACTCTAATTGACTCCATTTCATCGCTTTGCTAGACTTATGGTATCAATTAATCTAGGGAAAGTGGTGGCACTTTATGTTGGGTTCTATCTCATTTAATCAATCTCACCAAAGTTCATTGAGTCACAATAACAGAGAAAATATTCATGGGAATCCTGGCATAGATCCAGCCAGGTTACACGAGAATATTTACTTTGTTCAAAAGGACATCCGAAGTGTGTACAAGGATGTCTTTCAAGAAGCGGTGGACAAGTATAACGAGAAACAAAAACGGAATGACCGTAAGATTGATGACTACTATGACAAAATACATAAAGACGATAAGACGCATGAGCAACGAGAACTCGTTGTAGCGATTGGGGAAGGCAAAGACGACCCAAAGTATAGGGAGACCAAAAAGGAGGCGCTGAAGCACTATGCTGAGGCGTTTCAGGAGCGAAATCCAAATTTAGTAGTTTATAACATGGTTTTACATGATGATGAAGCCAATCCGCATTTACATATTAACTATGTACCGAATTTCGAAAGTAGTCGAGGATTAACGAGGCGTGTCGGAATGGATAGAGCCTTGCAACAACAAGGTGTACAAGGAACAGGGAGAAAGTTAATTGCGCATTGGAGAGAATTAGAAACGGCTTATATTGAGCAATTAGCGAAAGAATACATTCCAAATTTTGAACGTGCCAATGTAGGTTCACATAAATACATGAAAGTCCGTCAATACAAGGAATATGCAGAAACAAAATCACTTGTTGAGAATCAAGTACAAGAAAAAGAAACGCAGTTACAAACGATTGATCATCATTTAAAAAGTGTTGAAGAGAAAACAAATGAATTACAAGTAGCAAAAAAGAGTTTGGAAAGTGATGTCGTTGATAAGTACAAAGAATTTGAGATAGTGAAACAACAAGTAGAGAGTGAAAGTGAAAAGCTGCAGCTAATTGGCCAACGTCATGTAGAGTTAGAAAAAAGAGTAAAACAAATGCAAAAAGAATTAGATAGTGTTGCGGATCAAGTACCAAATGAACCTGTTAAAATTCCATTTTTGCGTAAAGAAGTAATAACAGAAGTGCAGGATAAAGTGTTTGGAAAAGCTGAAATCACGAAGAAACAAACAAGAAATTATGTGTTATCACCAGAACAATATCAAGAATTAACAAAACAAGTGAATGCAGCGGTTACTATCAAAAAAGATTATGGGCGTTTGAAAACAACAGATTTTGTGAAAGAAAATGAGAGTTTACGAGCAGATAATAAATATTTAGAAGAAACAATAGAGGGTAATAATCTTGCTTTAAATCATTCTTATAAACAAAATCGTGAATTGAGAGAAGAAAATAAAGAATTACACACTGAAATAAGCCGGTTAAAAGCTCATGTAAGGGGTTTGAGGGAAAATATAAGAGTTTTATACAACTTGTCAAAAAAAGTTCTTGGAGAGCAATTTAAGGCGTTTAGAGATCTTGTTAAAAATGAATTGAGTAGCCAGGGAATAGATAATCAATTTGAACGTGAACATAAGAAAAAAATTAATAAACATCGAGGGTTTGACGTGGAATGATAAAAAAATGGGGAAACTTTGTTTTTATCTTCAAGGTTATTGAAAACGTGATAGAATGAAAAAAAGAGCCATGCTGGAACATGACTCTTTTCATAGGGTATTCTACGAAAATACCTAAACTTCATTTATCTGATTATAGATTATCATAATTTGATTTATAATCAAATAGCAAATTATAGGTATTTTTGTTGATTCCCTTAATTTAGAGGAGGAATTAACAATGAATGAAGAATTGGGACAAGCTTTAAATCAAGCTGATAGAAATGCTAGAAATAGAGATTTTGAGAAAGATGGAAAACAAAGAGATCAAGCTGAAGAACTTAAAAAATCTCTTTTACAACAGTTAAAAGAACTAACTGGAGAAGACCATTATGTTGGAACTAATAAAGATCCATTTGCTGGAGAACCATTTAATCAAGTAATGCATAGAAATTTAGATTTATTGAATAGTATTGGTTATTTAACTCAAGCAGAAGAAAGTTTTTTATTTAGAATTCAAGCTTATTTGGAATTTAGAAGTAATGTCATTATTTGTAGAGATGATAAATTTAAAAGGAAACGAAAGAGCGTTGAGGACGATTTTGAGTTACCAAAAGCGGCAACTGTTTCTGAAATTGCTGAAATGATAGGGAAATCAAGGCAAAAAACATCAACTGTTATGAATTCATTAAAGAAAAAAGAAATTTTACTTAATCCAGAAGGTGCAGGACAAATTATTGAAAATGGTCGCACTGTAAGTTCTAGAACATGGGTAGTGAATCCTTACATAATGATTTGTGCACCTCGAAAAAATGAAGTGAAACTTGATAGATTAACTATGAGATTGTTTCAACATTCTTTGAAAAATCTTAAAGACCAAAATGGTAAAAAAGTAAAATTACCGGCTAGATTTTTTTAGACTGTATCAAATTGATACAGTCTTTTTTTATATGTACTTTAAAGTATTTATGTAATTTTTTAGGTGTCACGAAAAGGTGACAAAAAACAAAAAAGTGTCACCTTTTCGTGACACCCTGAAAAGTGCATTAAACCCAGTTATATCAAGGGATTTACACGCTTTTTGTAAATCCTCTCTATTATCACTATTACTAAGGGCTAAAAGTTCCGCAAGGAACAGGTAGTATTTTTTGAGAAACCCACTCAAAAAATCTCCACCTTTTCCGCTTCGCTCCATCCTTGCAAAACTTTTTTCGGCTGGTGTGCTTTTCTCGCCAAGCCGACAGACAAAAAGCAAAGCAATGGTTCTCGACTTGAGCAAGCAATTATACGAGCCGAACCGCTTAGATCATTCGTCTTAAGATAGTTCTTATTCAAAAAATAGATACGTAATACGTGGGGTTTCGCCCCCACACGACGAGCCAGCACTTTAGCCAAAAAGCAAATTTCAAACCAAACGGCCAGAATAAAACTACATTAAGTAAAAAAATAATAAGCTGTCCATATGGACAGCTTATTTACATAATTTTTGTTGTAGGAAACTAATAAAGTAATAAGGTTTACTTCAGTAAAATAAGGTATATTATATTTGTTGAATAGATTCTCTTTAAAGACAAGAAAAGTAGGTGAACAAAGTGGGAAAATATCAATTAGATTACAAAAGTCAGGTAGCTGTGACAAAGTTTCATGAAAAACAGACGCCTGCTAAATTTGATAAAAAGCAGCAAATTGAAAAATTGCGTGCGGAGTATTTGAAAAAGAAACAAAAACAAGCAGATAAATAAATTGTGAAAAATGCTATGAATATTTATTTATAGAGAGTTAACATAAAGTCCTATTATCGGGATTCAATGTATTTAGAAGACTATTAAAAGTCCTCCAGATTGTTTAACTGGAGGACTTTTGTGTTCACATAATTACCGTTATCAGAAGTAAAATTTAACTCGAAAATAGCTAATTTTATCAGTTGTTGAATGTCTGAAAAAATCAAACCAATGATATTGTCGAGATCCTTTGGCAACTTCTTGTTGTGATGACTATCATAGTGACTTTTTCTCCAGCAACCACTATTAGTGGCTAATTACCATAAGGACTTATTTTTGAAATTTGCTATTTTTTAGAAAGTATGTTAATTTAAGAAAGACCTATTTTTGTTCGGTTTGAGATTAAGAATAAATTTTGTTTTTCGTCTAAGGTATTTGAGCAAGGGTAGTAACATATGTGTGGGTATCCACACTAGGAGGCAACAATTATGGAACAAGGTAAAGTGAAATGGTTTAATGCAGACAAAGGTTTTGGATTCATCGAGCGTGAAGGTGGAGAAGACGTATTCGTACATTTCTCAGCTATCCAAATCGACGGTTTCAAATCTTTAGACGAAGGACAAAGTGTAACGTTTGAAGTAGAACAAGGACAACGTGGCCTACAAGCTACTAATGTTCAAAAAGCTTAATATTAGCTGATGAAAGACCCTCTTGTAGGGTCTTTTTTTGATTTTGTTACAATATTCCGAATACAACTTTTTTAAGGGGATTTGGGGTGCTTAACTTTTAATAAAAAAGAAGATGTTAGAAATCATAATTTTAGCATTATGGGCTTTTTTTTTTAGTTATCTTGCAATTATATTAGGAATACCAAAAAACGGATTATATATAGTCGTAGAATTTCCAATCTTATTTGTTGGTGGACTTTTGATTGTGCATCTATTTCAAAATAAGAATGAAAATGGAAAATAACTTTGTTTGATTGTATATCTCATACACATCTAGTTAACATAACGCCACATTATCGGTAGCAAGGAACCAGGCGGCGCCTTACTCTCTCAAGGGGTTTGCCTGGTTCTTTTTTTCTTCGTTTATGCATGATTTTATACATGGTTGGTATAGCAAGGATTCTAGGGATTCCCGCTATTTTGTTTTTCCTCTTTTCTTGCATAAAATCTTGTATAAATTAAAAAAAGATTTTGATGCTGTTATCGTGAAGTAACGAGTCTCTAAGCTGGGGATTGTAATACGTACTAAATAGATTATCCATGTGAAGATTATGTAAGTTGAAAATGAAAATAAGTAATATGTGAATTATTAGGAAAAAGGGTATATCATTGCTATAGCGAATATATTTTTGAGGTGAAACGCTATGAAGACGCTTTATAATCCTAGTGATGTGGTTGAGCAATTAGGTATCCAATCATCTACATTACGTAAGTATGCAGACGTGTTAGAAAAAGAGGGTTACACTTTTATAAAAAACGAGCGTGGGCATAGGAAATATAGAGAAAGTGATGTAATGGTATTCCGTAAGGTTATAAATCTAAAGAATGACACAGATATGACACTAGAAAATGCCACAAAGCAAATTGTATCATGGCATCAAGGTGTTGAAGTGTTGCCATTGGATCGACATGAAGTTGAGCGCTATGAAGAACCGGATTTCAACGCTACAACGCTACAGAGGATGATTCAAGATCAAAAAGAAGTCATTGAAAAACAAAATGAGTTGCTCCAGGAATTAACCAAACGACTAACTGAGCAAGACCAGCGATTCATACAAAAAGAATCAGAGTTATTGAGCGCTATACAAACGATACAGGAATCCCAGGCACTTATAGCGACGAATACTAGCGAAGATATGGCGAAGAACCAGGGCCGTGATGAGATGCTCATGCAAACAATAAGGGAAGTCCAGGAAGTTAAGAAGATGATTGCAGCAAGTAAAGATAAGAAATGGTATGAGTTTTGGAAATAATCTTTTGAAATTTGATTAATTATCTCTCTCCTTCTCTGAAAATACAGGGAAATAAATCCAATGCTTACGGTATAATTTTCAATGTTATATGGGGACAGAGAACATTGTTTAAATTAAGATTACGCCTGAAGAACTAGAATTGGTTGCTAAAAGGCAGGATAATTTAAGAGAGAGTGTTGAGTTGGGGATGATAAATTGAAATTGTTCCTAATCAAAACGGTGGCATATACAGTGTTTATGGAGTAACTGCTCAGGGTGTTATTATTACTGCACAACGAGTTTTGAATACAGAATTAACGCAGATTCTTTAGTAATTAAATAAAGGGGATTGGTTACCTTTATTTAATTGCTGAAAATCATAGATTATAGAACATTAATAGTTAATGTTTATTATATTGTAAAAAAGTATTGCTATTTTTGTAAGCGCTTACTATAATAAAGGTACAAGGATTCACAAAATCTTAATATAAGAATAAAGGAGGAAATAACATGGAAATCGCAATGGCAGTTTTAAAATTTGTAGGTGGAATAATTCCATTCGTACAAGAACTTTTAAAAGCATTTATGTAAGCTTTTTATTCAGCAATTATTTATAAAAATTATCATACAAATGATCTGTATATCAAAGATGAATTGATGTGTAGATCATTTGTGTGAACAATCTTTAAATAAGAAAGGAGAATCCCCAAAAAAATATGGGATTCTCCTTTTTTTAGTGCATGAAATGTTGCAAAATAACTGATTTGATTTAAGAATATTAATGAGAATTTTTAATTAGCAGCTAGATTGTCCAGTTGATCCACCAATTCTTACTTGTTGAGTTTGTAATACTTTCAAAGTAAGATCAAGAACGATTTTTTCACGTAAGTGGTCAAATGTTTTTTCATGATGTTTACCACATGATTCTTCATGATGTTTATCATGATCATTATCACATGGTGAGAAGTCAAGCTCATAAAATTCTGCACTAATTATTTCACAAAATGGTTGTTCATTATAGAAAACATTATTTTCAAAGAAGAATTTGTCTAAACGAGGAACATCAGTGTTTTTTGGATTAATAAAACGAGCTTTATTTTCTGAAGAAAAAGCTATGATTGGGTTAGAAGAAAAGTCATTTCGAGTTAAGTCAGCAAAACCAGAGAATCGAACCTTTGCAATTTTATCATGAATCACGCCATTGCAGTCTTTAGCAGCATATTCAATATTTTTACGAATAAAACCTTCTACAAATAATTTTGCTCTTGTTACTCGTAAATACCCTGTTCCATCAATTGGTTCATATTCAACAGGTACTAGTTTACATTGTTGTAAAAATACATCTTTTAATACTCTTTTAATTTCTACTGCTGGTGGACAAAGTGGGATATTTGCTTCTACTACAATTTGAAGTGTTCTTTCTGCTAATACAACTGGAATTTTAACTATTGGATTTCTTGTAAGAAGAGGCGTTGCTGGAGTATCACTGAACGGAATTTGTGTTTCTGCTTTAACCTTACAATCTTTATTGTGATCGTGTTTGTTTTCACTCAATTAAAAAACCTCCATTTATTTTTGTTTTTTGAGTGTTTTCATACCTACTTTAATATGGTATTTAATATATCTATTTGTGTGCGGGCTTGTATAATAGTTACTTTTCTCATTTTGAAATAAGAAAAACTAAATTAGATTACTTAAAATTCATTGCACTATATTGAATAGGACAGCATATATTATAGTGTGGATCGAGCGTCGGACACTTGTTTTACACTTATATATAATTAAATAAATCTCCCATAACAAGAAAAGGAACCTACTAGTAGGTTCCTTTTCTTGTTATGGGGGTAGAAGAAGCAATCGTACTGTGAAGTGAAAAGCAACTTACAGAAAATGTAACTATGGCTTAAACTTATTGGGGATCTGAGGTAGCCAAGAACTTAGGGATTGGCTCAAGTACTTTGGGTAAATATTGCTTTGCCCTGGAAGAAGCCGGATATCCTTTTGAGCAGGGTAACAATAACTCGAGAGTTTTTTTCATAAAGACGTAGCAACTATAGAACGGATGATATCAGCTGTGAACAAGAAGAGTATAACGTTAGAACAGGCTATAAACCTAGTGATATCAAGCGTTGAAGAAAATGAGGTAGCAACTGTTGCTACAGATAGCGTAGCAGATACAGAACAGAAGAAATCACTTTGGAATCGTCTGTTTGGTAAATAAATTATAATTGAATGATGGAAAGAAAAGCTCGCTTCTTATTTGAAACAAGATAAGCGAGCTTTTTTGGATACTATCGATAATGAGACGTTATGTTAATTTTACATGTATATGATATATATTATTGCTTTCCTTTGGACAAGTATAGACAAGTAGAGACAAGTATACAAGAAAAACAAGCTCGTTTTACATTTAATATATTAAATTCAAACAAAGGAGCTTGATTACTTATGTCATCAAAAAATAGATTGCATTTCAATCCTTGTGAGTTTCCACTTCCTATTCAGGGATCTTCAGGATCAACACCACAATCAGCATTCAGGGCTGTTAGGGATGTTACTAATGCTTCTATACCTGTTCCTGCAGACACCGATGTACAAGTTTTATATCCGAATGAACAATACGATCTAATAAATGAACATAGTACTTTTACTTCCACATTTATTCCAGAAACAAAAGGTATATACTCTATTATTGCAAGTGTTCAATTTAGTCCTGTTACTTTCACCAATCCTTATAGAGTGCGAATAGCCATCAGAGTAAACAATACTGACGTATCCCGAGATAATGATTTCTTTAGTATAATCCCATTTGACAATGATGTATCTGTTTCTACTAACATTCAGTTAAATGCTGGAGATCAAGTACAGGTATTTGTGCAAAGTTCTGTAGCTGGTGAAATCGTTTCAGATCCTGCAACTACACACTTTGAAGCTACTAGATTTCCATCTCCAACATAATAAAACAAGTTTATTTTCTTAACTTCCGATAACATTGATTATGGTGCGACAAGAAGTTGCATTCCCACAGTGTAGCTTACGCTACCCCTCTAGACGCAAAGAAGGTCTCCATCCGAAACTGTATTTCTGGTAACGGGAATGTAGGTTGCATGAGGAAATGCGGA
>Ga0207696_1001869_pt1 | contig 10797 bp, 11 predicted proteins | sample KBSS54metaG_FD_184403 | JGI IMG/M metagenome (GOLD analysis project Ga0207696, IMG submission 184403) | Switchgrass rhizosphere microbial communities from Kellogg Biological Station, Michigan, USA - KBS S5-4 metaG (SPAdes) (version 2) | ecosystem: Host-associated > Plants > Roots > Rhizosphere >...
ACCGTCTGATCGAACGTCGTGTGGCTGAAGGCGGTTCCGACCGTCTGATCGAACGTCGTGTGGCTGAAGGCGGTTCCGACCGTCTGATCGAACGTCGTGTGGCTGAAGGCGGTTCGGATCGTCTGATCGAACGCCGCGTTGCATAAGTAAGCAGCGCATATAGAAAAGCCCGGCCTGATCAGCCGGGCTTTTCTTTGCCTGCCTTATTCACTCCTCGGCGTCCCAGAAACTGTAACTACTGGTGCCCGCCAGATGATGGGTCCAGGTGATATCGCGATAGCGGATGGCGAGGCGTTCCTGTGGAGCAACGTCGTTTTGCTGGATGGCATGGGGAACGTCTAGGGTGATGTCGGCAATCACTCCCCCGCCGATCTTTATCGTGAAGTACTTTTCCTCGATGCCATACGGCGAAGTTCTATAGAAGCTGACAGAGCAGTCGATTTCCTCTCTGTTGGAGAGTGCCCGCGCCAGCAAGGGCGAGGACGGGTCAAGCCACTTGGTGATTGCGACAGGACTGTGGATCAGTTTGTCGGTACTCATTCGATTGTGGGCAAAGGCCAACACTCTTATTTCATCGTCATGTCCGACCTGACCTTTGTTGTCCAGAGTGTCCGGTGTCGAGCACCCTGCCGAGATAAGTCCCTGGGTTTTCCCTTCGATGGTCATGTAACTGTGATTGGCCATACCTGTCACTCCTTGTGCAAGAGCAACAGATTAGTGGATGTAACCATCACTTTATGTAGGGTGCTTCCGAAAGTGAAAGTCGTTAACTGACAGACACTTCCCATAACTTCAAGCGTGTTTTAACCGCGACATCGTTCAACTGTTTACTATCGATTTCGCTGCATCGCCTGCGTCGATAGTCACCATCAGCTCAATGAAGTTCTCATAAAAAATCCCCGGCGTAACATCGGCTCCATACCCAACAAACAAAACCCCGGAGCACACGATCATGAAACGCCAAATCCTTCTCGGCATCGCTTTCTCGGTTCTTGCAGTCAACGCTTTTGCAGCCAAACCCGCCCACACCATGATCGCCGAAGGCGGTTCGGACCGGTTGATTGAAAGTCGAGTGGCTGAGGGTGGTTCGGATCGTTTGATCGAACGTCGCGTTGCTGAAGGTGGCTCCGATCGTTTGATCGAACGCCGCGTCGCTGAAGGTGGTTCCGACCGTTTGATCGAACGCCGCGTCGCTGAAGGTGGCTCCGATCGTCTGATCGAACGCCGCGTTGCTGAAGGTGGTTCGGATCGTCTGATCGAACGCCGCGTCGCTGAAGGTGGTTCCGACCGTCTGATCGAACGCCGCGTCGCATGAGTCAAACGCTCTACCGCTGCACAAACAAAAAGCCCGGCCTGATCAGCCGGGCTTTTTCACGTCCAACCGGTACTTATTGAACGGTTTTCAGTTTGACCACGTCACCGGAGATCTTGGTGGTGTAACCGGTCAGAACCCATGCCCAGAACCAGTTTTCCTGAACCTGGGTGTTGATCATGGCGTCGCCGCCCTTGGCTTTGATCGCGGCAGTCTGGGCGCGCACGAAGCGGTTGTTCTGCTGGATCGGGATGACGCCGAACAGCAGCAGACCGGTGGCGGTGGCTTCGCTGTGGCCAATCACGGTGTATTGGCTGCTGTCGTATTGTTTAGTGTTCATCGGGGTGCCGGTGCAACCTGCCAGAACCGCACCGATCAGGGCGGCGGCGACGACTTTGCTGAGGTATTTCACTTCAAGACTCCATGGGAAAACGCCCGGGATCCGTCTCTCGGGCGGCGCGCACTTTACCGCAAGTGATGGCGCATTAGTATCAAACCAGGCCATGTTTCATATTCAAGTGTTGGTTTTAAGCCGGGTCCACAAGCGCGTCGTCAGTCGGGCAATCGCCGCCGGCAGTTCTTCCACAGTGAACAACTTGTCCATCACCGCTTTGGGTGGATAGATCGCCGAATCCTGTTTCACCGCCGGCGTCAGAAACTCATCGGCCGCCACGTTGGGGTTGGCGTAGTGAATGCTGTTGCTGATATTGGCGATCACCTTCGGCTCAAGCAGATAGTTCATGTAGGCGTAGCCGTTCTTTTCGTGGGGCGCGTTTTTCGGCATGACCACCATGTCGAACCACAGGGTCGTGCCTTCGTCGGGAATCGAATAAGCGATGTCGATACCGTTCTTCGCCTCCCGGGCACTGGCAGCCGCCTGCACAACATCACCGTTGAAGCCGATCACTGCGCAAACATTACCGTTGGCCAGATCGCTGATGTACTTGGATGTATGGAAGTACTGCACGTACGGGCGAATCTTGAACAATGCCGCTTCGGCCTTTTTGTAATCCGCTGGTTCGTGGCTGTGCGGCGGCAAGCCCAGATAGTTGAGGGTGATCGGCAACACTTGGGTCGGGTTGTCGATGATCGCTACACCGCACTGGCTCAACTTCTTGATGTTGTCCTCTTCGAAAAACAGCTTCCACGAACGTGTGACATCGGTGTTGCCGAAGATCGCCTTGATCTTCTCGACGTTGTAGCCGATACCGGCGGTGCCCCACATGTACGGATAACCGTATTGATTGCCCGGATCGTTGACTTCGAGTTTCTGCATCAACTGCGGATCGAGATTTTTCCAGTTCGACAGTTGCGACTTGTCGAGTTTCTGAATGGCGCCCGCCTTGATCAGCCGCGACAGAAAGTGGTTCGACGGGCTGACCACGTCGTAACCGGTATTGCCGGTCATCAACTTCGATTCCAGCACTTCGTTACTGTCGTGGATGTCGTAAGTGGCCTTGATGCCGGTGTCTTTGGTGAAGTTCGCCAGGGTGTCGTCGGCGATGTAACTGCTCCAGTTGGAGATGTTGACGGTTTCATCGGCCAGGGCGAACCCTGAACCGGTGGCGAGCAAGACCGCCAGGGAAAGTGTGTGGATGCGCATGTTCTGTCACCTGAATTGAGTGGCTTTGTTCTTGTGGGATGTGCGAATTTTCAGATTTCTGTTCTGGCCCTGACCGCCTCCACGCGCATGCGCAAAATGGCGCCGATATCGAAGAAAGGTCGCGGCGGCAGCCAGCCGGGCTGGGCCCGTTGCCTCACCGATTGCAGTAGTGGCGAGTCGACGCCGGATGCCATTTCCGCCAGCAGTCGTCCCCACAAGGTTCCGCGCGCCACGCCCGATCCGTTGCAGCCGGCCACGGCAAACACGCCCTCTTCCACCTGGTCGAAATACGCCTGACCGCTGCGGGTCGCGCTCAAATGGCCGGTCCAGGTGTATTGGATGTCGTGCTCGCCGAGGAACGGAAAGCGCCGTTGCAAACCCCGGACATGGTGTTGACGACGCAGCGCAAGTTCGCGGTTGGAGAGGTCCCGCGTGCGGTATTCGGCGGTGTTGCGGATCATCACCCGGCGATCCGGCGTCAGCCGAACCGTGGCGCCCAGCGGACGAGTCGACAGCACGCCCCACGGTTCGACCGAACCGATAGCAGCGAACTCCTGGTCCGTGAGCGGGCGCGTAAGGCTGGCGCTCAACTCCATCGGGAACGTGGCGCTGTCTTCGATGCCGACCCGTGGAATAAAGGCGTTCAGGCAGACCAGTACTTTTCCTGCCTCGATGCTGCCATCAAGTGAATTGGCCCGAATCCGACCCTGACCCAAACGCTCGAGCCCCGTGATGTCGGTGTTTTCGTACACGCTGACATTGTCCGGGAGTGCATCGAGCAATCCCTTCACGTATTTGGCCGGTTGCAGTAACGCGTTGCCGTTACCGCACCAAATCGCAGCCTGATAGTGAGGAGTGCCGAGTTTGCGGCTCAGCTCCTCGCCTTGCAGAAACTCCGCGCGGGCATCGAGTACGCGCAGCGTGGCCAGTTTGGCGTCGACCTGATTGAGCTTGGCCGGATCGTTGACCGCGAAGAAATAGCCGCTGTCACGGAAGTCGCAATCGATGGCGTGACGGGCAATCCGTTCTCGGACTTCTTCACTGGCCGCTCGGGAAATCATCGTGTCGACTTCAAATCCGGCAAAGCCCTGCCCGCCAATCAATTCGCTGTCCGCCGGATGTTCATGGGCGACGACAAAACCCGAGTTGCGCGCCGAAGCGCCCTGCGCCGCTCGCTGACGATCAACCACGACAATCCGTGCCTGCGGGTGCATCTCGGCCAGATGATGGGCAGCGCTGAGACCGGTAATCCCGGCGCCGATCACCAGCCAATCGGCCTTTTGCGCGCCGCTCAGGCGATCCCGCTGCGCAGCGCTTGCGGTTTGCGCGATCCAGCCACAGACATTTTCCATGCATCACCTCATTCGACGGTCGTTCGGCGGCTTGCCTTCCAACCGTGGCCATGCGTGAATCGCATGCCAACGTGGTAAAGACCACCCCCAGAGCTAGAATCTATAAGGTCTTCGAACGCCTCACCAACGCTAAGAAATCATCGAGCCATTCGGAAAACGCATGGATAAAATTCGCCACTCCCCGTCGCTGCAAGCCATGCAGGCGCTGGTGGAAGTCGCCAGCTCCGGCAGCTTCACCCAGGCCGCGCAGAAGCTGTGCCTGACCCAAAGCGCCGTCAGCCGGCAGATCCAGCAGCTAGAAAGCCATTTCAACGTTCCGTTGGTCTTGCGTACCAGCCGCAGCCTGCGCCTGACTCCGGAAGGCGAGCAGGTTTTAGCGAGCGCGCGGAGCATTTTCGAGCAGCTGAAAACCCTCGAAGAACGCCTCACTCCTCAGAAACGCCCGTTCCGGATTCGCATGCATGTGTCGTTGGCGGTGCGCTGGTTGTTGCCGAAACTCAGCGACTTTTACCTGCGCCATCCCGAGATTTCATTGGCGATCGAAACCGTCGCCACCGAAATCGTCGAACCGACCAGGGACAGCGACGCCTACATCCTTTACCTGCCGACGGCATCGAGCGATCCGGATTGCCTGACCCTGTTTCAGGAAACCCTGGTGCCGGTCTGCGCCCCGAGCCTTGCCGATGCGCCGCGCTCAGTGGATGAACTGCTGCGCTTCCCGCTGCTGCATCGCTCGGCGGATCGTCAGGCGTGGATCGAATGGCTGGCGGCGAACGACGGCAAACCGCTGGAGGATTACCGGCATATCCCGTTCAACCTCGATGAACTGGCACTGGATGCGGCGGCGCGGGGATTGGGCGTCGCAGTGACGGACATGACGCTGGCGGCGGAATCCATCGAGCGCGGCGTGCTGGTGGTGCCGTTCGGGCAACCGCTGAAAACCGGGGGGATTTACTCGTTGTGCTTGCAGCCATCGGCGGCTGCGCATCCGGCTTGTGCGGTGGTGATGGAGTGGTTTGCCGGGCAAGCCGAGCGCCAGGTTTGAACCCGGACTTCACACGAGAGCTGCCTTGCGCAGCTCCCGCACCGGATCTTCATTGCTGAGAGAACGCCTGCAAATACGCCAACAGATTATCGATCTTCTCCTCGTCACTCAGTCCCCAGAAGATCATCCGCGTCCCCGGCACCACGCCCTTCGGATCCTTCAGATACGCCGTCAGCGTTTCACGGTTCCAGGTCAGGCCGGAGTTTTTCATCGCGTCGGAATACACGTAATTCGCCGACGTCCCGGCCGGGCGACCGATGATACCGTTGAGTTCCGGGCCGAAGCCCGGGCGGGCGGATTCGCCGACCTGGTGGCAGCCGCCGCACAGGCGCGGGAAGATTTTTGCGCCGGCCTCGGCGTCCCCGGCAGCCAGTGCTGGCGTGCTGAGCAGGCCTGCGTTGAGGATCAGGGCGAACGTTAATGCAGCGTTTTTCATCAGGGTTTTCCAGATCGTCGGCGGCGCCAAGGGTAATCGTGCGCGGCAAGTTGCGCTACAGGTAGGCGCCCACGACCTTGCGGACTTTGAGCAAGGCTTGACGCAGGACAAGCATGTCCACCGAGCCCAGCGCCAGACGAATCGCGTGGGGCACATGGGTAGACACGGTGAAAGGTTCGGCGGTGGTAACGGAAACCTGTTCCTGCATCAATTCGACCACGATGTGGTCGGCCCGCACATCTTCCGGCAGCGGCAGCCAAAGAAAATACGAAGAAGGATGGCCGACAGTCGGCAGGCCTTCGAGGATCTGCGCGGCCAGAACTTGCCGGGCCTGGGCGTCGCTGCGCTTTTGCGCTTCGAGCAAGGTGACGGTGCCGTCGTCGAGCCAGCCGCAGGCGATGGCGGTCATCACGCCGGGGGTGTTCCAGGTCGTCGCGCGGATGATCCGTTCCAGCGCCGCCACCTGCTCGACCGGCGCGGCGATGAAGCCGACACGCAGGCCGGTGGCGATGTTTTTCGACAGGCCCGACACGTAGACCGTGCGCTCCGGTGCCAGATCTGCCAACGGGGGCGGCGGGTTATCGACCAGAAAGGCGTAGGCCGCATCCTCGATGATCGTCAGATCATGCCGGCGGGCAATCTCGATCAAATCCTCACGTTGCTCCAAAGGCATCACCCAGCCCAGTGGGTTGTGCAGGGTCGGCATGCTGTAAACCGCACGCACCGGGCGTTGGCGGCAGAGTTTGTCTAAGGCCGCCAGATCGGGGCCCTGCTCATTGACGGGAATCGCCACCACTTCCAGGTGCAGCGCTTCGGCCAGCACTTTGAATCCCGAATAGGTCAACGCGTCGGCAGCGATCACATCGCCAGGCTTGAGTAGCGCCATCAGCGTCACCGCCAGCCCTTGCTGGGCGCCGTTGACGATCAGCACCTGCTCGGCCTCGACACTCAAACCCCGCATTTGCAGATGCCGCGCCACCGAGGCCCGTTCATGCTGGCGACCGGCGTGGGGCTGATAACGCAGCAGCGCTTCAAGGTCGCCGGACAACGCGAGTTGCCGCAACGCGGTGCGCAGCAGCTCGGCCTGCCCCGGCAATGACGGGTAGTTGAAGTTGAGGTCGATCATGCCGACCGCGACGTCTTTCTGGTCGATGCCCTGCCCCGGCAACAACGACGTTTCCCGCACAAACGTGCCGCGCCCGGCTTCGCCGCTGACCAGGCCCATGGCCTCAAGTTCGGCGTACACCCGCGAAGCCGTGACCAGCGCCAGCCCTTCGCTCGCTGCCAGTTGCCGATGAGTCGGCAAGCGAGTGCCGGGCAGCAGACGACCGCTGCGAATGTCCGCCGCGTAGGTGTCGACGAGGGTCTTGTAACGGGAGCGCGGCATGTCGGGCTGTATCCATGACAATTCTTTGATTGTCCTGATTCTCGTCCCTAGGATTGTTTCAACGCAACCCACCACTGAGCGCAATGCGTATGGAACGAACCACCCAACTCGGCACCCCGGCCCTGGAAAAAACCAGCGGCTGGATCAATGGCTTCATCGGCGTTGTGATCTTCAGCGGCTCGCTGCCGGCCACGCGGCTGGCGGTGCTGGAATTCGACCCGGTATTTCTCACCGTCATCCGCGCGACCATCGCCGGCGCCCTGGCGTTGTGCTTGCTGTGGTTGTTTCGCGAACGGCGTCCGGCGCGGGATCAGTGGTTGTCGTTGCTGATCGTCGCGCTGGGCGTGGTTGTGGGTTTTCCGTTGTTGACGGCTTTGGCGCTGCAATACGTGACGTCAGCGCATTCCATTGTGTTTGTAGGATTGCTGCCGCTGGCGACGGCGATTTTCGGCGTGTTGCGCGGCGGTGAACGGCCGCGTCCGGTGTTCTGGATTTTTTCGGTGCTGGGCAGTTCGCTGGTGGTCGGCTTCGCTATCTCGCAAGGCCTGACCGCCTCGCCCACTGGCGATCTGCTAATGCTGGCGGCGATTCTCGCCTGCGGCCTCGGTTACGCCGAAGGCGCAAAACTGTCGCGCACCCTCGGCGGCTGGCAGGTGATCTGTTGGGCGCTGGTGCTGTCGCTGCCGGTGATGGCCGTGCTGAGCGTGTGGCTGGCGCCCGCCTCGTTCAGCGGTATCAGTGTGTCGGCGTGGGTGTGTCTGGCGTACGTTTCGCTGTTCAGCATGCTGATTGGTTTTGTGTTCTGGTATCGCGGGCTGGCTCAGGGCGGAATTGCGGCGGTCGGACAGCTGCAATTGCTGCAACCGTTTTTTGGCCTGGCACTGGCCGCGACCTTGCTGCATGAACATGTCAGCGTCGGCATGCTCGTGGTCACCCTGGGGGTGATCCTGTGCGTGGCCGGGGCGAAGAAATTCGCCAAATAGTTTTCAGCTCGCACCGGATTTCCATTCTCGCGGGCTGAGCCCGGTCTTACGCCGAAACGCCCGGGCCAGCGCCGAAGGGCTTTCATAACCGACCTCTTCGGCGATCAGGGCAATCGGCCGTCCCTCGCGCAGGCGTTTTTGCGCGAGGCTGATCCGCCAGCTCACCAGATAATCCACCGGCGTCTGCCCCACCACCCGCCGGAAGTGTTCGGCGAAACCGGCGCGGGACAGGTTGGCGGCGCTCGCCAGTTCAGCGACGCTCCAGGCCTTGGCCGGTTGGTCGTGCATCAGGTTCAAGGCTCGGGAAATCTTCGGATCGGCCAGTCCCGACATCATCCCCGGCTGTTGGTTGCGACTGCTGATGAGGTGGCGCAGCAGCAGAATCACCAGCAATTCGAACAGCCGATCCATCACCGCTTCGCGCCCGCAGTGCCCATCGAAGGCTTCCTTGAACAGCCACTCCAGGGTGTTGGTCATTTCCGGAAGGTCGGCGAGTTTCAGCACCAGATAATCCGGCAGCGCCGCCGCCAAAGCATTGCCCGCGCCGCCGTCGAAGGTCAGGGAAGCGCACACCAGTTGCGTGCCCATGGCTTCGTTGGCGAACAAGCGATGGGCCATGGGGCGGGGGAAAAAGATCAGGGTCGGTTCGTTGAGCGAGATTTCAGGATCATTACCCGGTTTGAGCAACAACTCGCCCGCCTGCAACAGGTGCACATGCCCGCACACCTGATCACCGCCGTAGGCGCTCACCCCGCAAAACGTGCCGCTGTGAAAGGTGCCGGCATTGACGCCGAAATGGCTGAGCAACGTAGAAAGGCGATCCATGACTGATTCTCGCAAGGACAGGTTTGGACGATCTGTCGCATATCCTCGACGATTTGCACCCAAGGCACCAGTCGCGCTCCGTAGCATTCACTCCATCCCCGGCGCACTTCGCACCGGACTTTCGGAGAATCACCATGAGCCGCATCGCCCCTCTCAGCCTCGAAACCGCTACCGACGCCACTCGCCCGACACTTGAAGGCGTGCAGAAAAAAATCGGCTTCCTGCCGAACCTGTTCAAGACCCTGGCCACTGCGCCTGTCGCGCTGGATGCCTACGTGCAAATCTCGGCCACTCTGGGCAAGACCTCACTGAGCGCCAAGGAAAAAGAGGCGGTGTATCTGGCCACCTCACAAGTCAACGGTTGCGATTACTGCCTGGCGGCGCACACCCTGTTCGCCAGCAAGGCCGGGCTGGCAGCAGAAGAAATCATCGAAGCGCGTCACGGTCGGCTGAATGCTTTTGCCACCCTCGCCCATCAACTGACCGAAACCCGTGGCCATCTGAGCGATGAACAGATTGCTGCCGCCCGCGCTGCCGGTATCGACGACAAGAAGATCATCGAAGTGATCGCCATCGTCGCCGCGCAAACCCTCACCAACTACCTGAACAACGTGGCGCTGACCCACATCGACTTCCCCGCCATCGATGCCTGACCAGTGACCGGGGTCGATCTCAGTCGTGATCGACCCCGGCGCGTTTCAGCAACTTCTTGCAGCGCTCGGACAGGTGAAACACCTGCAACTGCTTGCCGGCCTTGGCGTAGCGTTCACGCAGGGTTTTCAGCGCGGCGATGGCCGAATAATCGACAAAGCTCAGATGCCGGCAATCCAGCGTCACCCGTTCTGGGTCACTGGCCGGGTCGAACTGATTGAGAAACGGCGTGGTCGAGGCAAAAAACAGCGTGCCGTGCAGACGATAGAGTTTGCTGCCGTCCGCTTCCAGATACTCATCGGCGTACAGTTCGCGCGCTTGCTGCCAGCAAAATTCAGCGCGGCAATGATGATCCCGCACAGCACTGCCGTCGCCAGATCGGTAAACACCGTGATGGTCGTTACCGCGATGATCACCAGCACATCGTTGAGCGGCACTTTGTTCAGCACCCGCAGCGAAGCCCAGGCAAACGTCTGCTGCGACACCACGAACATCACCCCCACCAGCGCCGCCAGCGGAATCCGCTCGATCAGCGGCGACAGAAACAGAATGAACAGCAGAATCAACACGCCCGCTACCACGCCGGACAAACGCCCGCGCCCGCCAGAGCTGAGGTTGATCACGGTCTGGCCGATCATCGCGCAACCACCCATGCCGCCGAACGCACCGGAAACCACGTTTGCCGCGCCCAGTGCCACGCATTCGCGGTCCGGATAGCCACGGGTTTCGGTGATTTCGTCGGTAAGGTTGAGGGTCAGAAGGGTTTCCAGCAGGCCGACCAACGCCATCAGAATCGCGTAGGGCGCGATGATGCGCAGGGTGTCCAGCGTCCACGGGATGTCCGGCAGCGCGAACGTCGGCAGGCCGCCGGCGATGTGCGCCATGTCGCCGAGGGTGCGGGTTGGCAGGCCGAACAGGTAGACCAGCAATCCGACGCCGAGGATCGCCACCAGCGCCGGCGGCACGGCGCGGGTCAGGCGCGGCAGGATGTAGACGATGGCCATGGTCAGCAGCACCAGCCCGGTCATCAGGTACAGCGGCGTGCCGCTGAGCCACTGTTCACCGCTCTTGAAATGCTCCAGTTGCGCCAGCGCGATGATGATCGCCAGACCGTTGACGAACCCGAGCATCACCGGGTGCGGCACCATGCGCACCAGTTTGCCCAGCCGTAACAGTCCGAACGCCATCATGATCAAACCGCCG
>Ga0207696_1001870_pt1 | contig 10791 bp, 8 predicted proteins | sample KBSS54metaG_FD_184403 | JGI IMG/M metagenome (GOLD analysis project Ga0207696, IMG submission 184403) | Switchgrass rhizosphere microbial communities from Kellogg Biological Station, Michigan, USA - KBS S5-4 metaG (SPAdes) (version 2) | ecosystem: Host-associated > Plants > Roots > Rhizosphere >...
GACCGGCGCGGGCCGCAATCGTGGATCGCCCGCGCGACCACTTCCTTGCCGGTGCCGGTCTCGCCACGCAACAGCACGGTGTATGGGCTGTGCAGGACTTTGCTGATCAGCGAATAGGTCTGACGCATCGCCGCGCTCTTGCCGATCAGGCCATAGCCACTGGCACTCGGCAGGCTGCGCACGACCGGCGCGGTCGCATCCACTGGCTGGCGCAGACGCTGCAGCAGATGCAGCTGGCCAAGCACGAACGAGCCGAGCTGGCCGAGAGAATCGGCGAAGCCTTGCAGGTTGATATGTCGACGGCTGGCGCACAGCAACAGGCCTTCGACAGCCTTCTGCTGATTGACCAGCGGCACGCACAACAGCGACTGCCACGGCGTGGACGACACCGGCAGAAAACTTGTTTCGTGCAGGCTGCCGCCCAGGTCATCGAAGCTCACCACCCGGTTCTGGCACAGGGCGAACTGCAACAGTTGCTCGCCGTTGTAATCCGCCGGCAGGCTCGCCGCGCTGCGCGGTTGCAGCACGCCGTCGAGGCATTCGGCGTTCATTCCCAGCGACGTGTGCGTGGCGTCCAGCAAATACAGCTGCGTCAGTTCGCAACCGCTCAGTCCAGCCAGACCGCGCACGAAGTCACCCAGCAGCGCAGCACCGTCCGCCGCGCGCGACAGGCTGGCGAACTGCGCCAGCAAGGCTTCGGCATAGAGCAGTGGCTGCGGCACTTGAGTGAACATCACACTCACCTCAGGCGAACTCGCAGGTCACGCTGGCTTCACCGTCGAGCGTCGCATGCACGCGCTTGAGGCTTTCACCGGTGGCCATGGCGTCGAGCAGGCGGTCGGCTACCAGCGGCAGCACGTGCTGATCGAGCAAGTGGTCGATCAGACGTGCACCGCTTTCGCTCTGGGTGCAGCGCTCGGACAGGTGATCGACAAGGTTCTGGCACCAGCTGAAGTCCAGCTGGCGACGGTTCAGACGCTCGCCCAGACGACCGAGTTTGATCTCGATCAGCTCGCGCAGCACCGGGCCGCCGACCGGGTAGTACGGCACCACTTTCATCCGCGCCAGCAGCGCCGGTTTGAAGTGTTTGCTGAGCACCGGGCGAATGGTTTCTTCCAGCACTTCGGCGGTCGGGCGCGCGCCGTCTTCGCAGAGGTCGCTGATCTTGTCGCTGCCCAGGTTCGAGGTCATCAGGATCAGCGTATTGCGGAAGTCGATCTCGCGCCCTTCGCCGTCGTTGGCCACGCCTTTGTCGAAGATTTGGTAGAACAGGTTGAGCACGTCCGGGTCGGCCTTCTCGACTTCATCGAGCAATACCACCGAATACGGCTTCTGGCGCACGGCTTCGGTGAGCATGCCGCCCTCGCCGTAACCGACGTAACCTGGCGGTGCACCGATCAGGCGGGAAACGGTGTGCTTCTCCTGGAACTCGGACATGTTGATGGTGGTGATGAAACGGTCGCCGCCGTACAGCAGGTCGGCGAGTGCCAATGCGGTTTCGGTCTTGCCGACGCCGCTCGGGCCGACCAGCAGGAACACGCCGACCGGTGCGTCAGGCTTGTTCAGGCCGGCAGCGGTGGCGCGCATCGAGCGATCCAGTGCGTGGACGGCTTGTTCCTGACCACGAATGCGGGTGCGCAGGTCGGTGGCGAAGCTCGCGACTTTGGCGTTGTGTTCGCGGGCCAGTTGCGCCAGCGGCACGCCGGTCCAGGCGCTGATCACTTCAGCCACCAGACGTGGGCAGACTTCGAAGCTGACCAGACGCTCTTTGACCTGAGCAGCGGTCAGGGCGCTGTGGGTTTCGTTGAGTTGTGCTTCCAGCGCTTCGACGCTGAGGGCTTCGTCGACGTCGGCGGCGTGGGTTTCGATCACGGTGCCTTCGGCGTCTTCTTCAACTGTCACTGTCGGCTCGACCGCAGCCGCTTCACGGGCCTTGGCCAGTTGCTGACGCAGTTCCAGCAGGCGCTCGGCCAGTTGTTTCTGCTCGGTCCACAGGGTTTCCAGTGCGACCATTTCGGCTTCGGCTTCGTCCAGACGCGCTTCCAGTGCCTCCAGCGCTTCGTGGTCGATCAACAGACCGGCTTCGGCATCGCGGCGCAGGGCCTGACGCTGACGGCCACCTTCGGCCAGTTCGCCACGCAGGCGTTCCAGGCTTTCCGGGGCAGCGGCGAGGCTGATACGAACGCGGGCGCACGCGGTGTCAAGCACATCGACGGCCTTGTCCGGCAGTTGGCGGCCGGCCAGGTAACGGGCGGACAGCTCGGCTGCCGAAACCACCGCGTCATCGCGCAGGTAGATGCCGTGGCTCTTCTCGTAGACCTGCGCCAGACCACGCAGGATGGTCACCGCTTCGCTCACGGTCGGTTCGTGCAGTTGAACCGGCTGGAAACGACGGGCCAGCGCCGGATCTTTCTCGAAGTATTTCTTGTACTCGGCCCAGGTGGTCGCGGCGATGGTGCGCAACTCGCCGCGAGCCAGTGCCGGTTTCAGCAGGTTGGCCGCGTCGGAACCGCCGGCATTGCCGCCCGCGCCGATCAGTGTGTGGGCTTCATCGATGAACAGGATGATCGGCTTCGGCGAGGCTTTGACCTCGTCGATCACACCTTTCAGACGACGCTCGAATTCACCTTTGACGCTGGCACCGGCCTGCAGCAGGCCCATGTCCAGCGACAGCAGCTCGACGCCCTTGAGTACCTGCGGCACTTCACCGGCAGCGATGCGCGAGGCCAGGCCTTCGACGATGGCGGTTTTACCGACACCGGCTTCACCGACCACGATCGGGTTGTTCTTGCGACGACGGGCAAGGATGTCGACCATCTGGCGGATCGCGCCATCGCGGCACAGCACCGGGTCGAGTTTGCCGTCGCGGGCCTGTTGGGTCAGGTTGTGAGTGAAGCGCTCCAGCAGCGATTCGCCCTGGGCGGCCGGTTTGCCGTTGGCCGCTGCCTGAGGCTGTTGCGACAGGGCAAATTCTTTCAGGCGATCGATGTTCAGTTTGGCGAGCAACGGCTGGTAGCGGCTGCCGGCGTAGCGCATCGGGTTGCGCAGCAGCGCGAGGATCAGCGCCGCGTCTTCGACCGAGGTCTGGCCCAGTTCAAGGTTGGCCACCAGCAGCGCGTCTTGCAGCCACTGCACCAGTTCCGGGGCGAATACCGGGTTGCGCGAAGCGCTGTGCTCGACCCGAGATTGCAGGGCGGCGCTCAGTTCGCCGGCATCAACGTCGGCATCCTGCAGCGCGCGGGAGAGCAGACCGTTCGGGCGCTCCAGCAGACCAAGCAGCAAGTCTTCGACCAGAATCTTGCTGCCGCCACGGGCCACGCAGCGCTCGGCCGAACGCTCCAGATCGCGACGGGTTTCGGCGTCCAGCGCCTGGATGAGTTGTTGCAGGTCTACATTGATCATGGCTCACGTCCTTAATGAATTTTGCTGCCCAGGGTCACCACGCCGTCTGCTTTTTCGCAGCCCAGCCAACTGGTCCACCCCAGGCGACAGTCGTTCTTCTCGCCAATGCGCAGTTCGCGGATTTCTTCCGGACGCAGCACCAGGCGAATGTCGTAATCGAGCGGGTCACGCAAGGTGAACCGCACCAGCGCGCAGAGCGGCTGGTAACCGAAACCGATGGGCAGGAATTCGTGGAATCGCTCCCAGTCGAGTTCGGTGATGTGAATGCGGAACTTGCCGCTGCGGTCGCGCACGTGTTCGCCCAGCACCAGGTCTTCACCCAGCACGCTGTTGGCGAAGCCGAGGCGGTTGCGCTGTTCTTCGAGGATTTCCACACGGCGCTCGATGCACTGCTCGATGACCAGGTCTTCGTGCTTGAAGTAGTAACGCAGCACCGCTTCGATCAGCGCCGCCGAGTGCGCCCGCAAACTGAGCAGGCCGAGGTACGGCAGCAAGCGTTTCCAGTTCAGTTCCTTGGCCTTGCGGATCTCGTCGCCGCCGAGGCCGATCAGGGCAAACAGCTGCGACGAGAACGGATCGACCGCGCCGCTCTGGAAACTCGCGCGATAGCGATACTTGCGCCAGATCGGCAGCATCAGCCGTTGCAGGCGATGGTGGAACAGGTCGAGGAAGTTGCGCGTCGGGTTGCCGTCTTCGCTGTCGCCCAGGGCTTGCTCGCCATAGAACGCCGGCAGCGGCGAGCCGGACCCGACCAGGCCGATCAGGTTGAAACGCAGGCGCGCGCGCATCTGCCCGTGCTCTTCGAAAAACTCGACACGATCGACATCGCTGCGCGGAAATCCGAGGCTCGGGTTGGCCTGGAATTCCAGCTGGTCGTACAGGTCGTCTTCGCTCAGGTACGGGTGCGCATCGCGCAGCCGGTCGATCACCAGCAGCACGGCCTGAAACAGCGAGTACTCGCGTATTACCTTCGTCAGCCCGCTTAAAGCAGGGGCTGCAGGCCCATACGTGGTGTCCATTGGTACACCTCTCCCTGTGTGCTTTTTACCCGCAGCTCGTGGAATGAATTGAGACTGGCGTAAAGCGCGAAAAACTCGTTGAGAACCGAGGCGAAGACGAACAGGTCGCCCTCACCGATATACCCTTCCGGGTCGATGGTCAGTTCGGTGCGCAAACCGCGCACCGGCAGGCCACGGTGCAACCGGTCCACGTGGTGATGCTTGATCAGTTTCAGACCGCCGAGCAGGCGTTTGCTGACCTTCTCCGCGTGCTGGTCGTAGTAGCGCGGCAGGTCGTAGGTTTCGAGAATCACCTTCAGTGCATTGACGTCGGCCAGCGACAGATAGTTAAGCGACATGTTGCTGATCAGCTTCCACAGGAAGTCACGGTTCAGCGGCGGCGCAAAACTCGAAGTGGCCGGGGTGATGTTGCGGAAACTCAGGAACTCCGGGGTTTCTTCGCAGGCCATGCAGATCTGCCCGAGCTTGAGTTTGCGCGGCAGATTCTGGTTGGTGCAGACCAGTTCGATCGACAGGGTTTCGTGGGCTTCGGTGTGGCGGATACCGAAGCTCAGGTAGGTATCGAGGCCGTCGTGCAGCAGCGACGAACGCTGGCGGATGCTGTAATGCGGACGGCTGTTGGGCACGTCGAAACTCGGGTCGTGCTCGAAGGATTCGAACGGCACGTACTCCTGATAACCGAGGCCGCCGGGCTTCCAGCCAGTCACGGTTTCCACCGAGAACACGCCGCAGTTTTCCAGATCGAATTCCGCCGGCAGCAGCAGGTATTCGTCCTGTTTGCCGTCGAGGCGAATCGGCAGTGCGTCGTGCTTGAACAGGTTGACGATCGGCGTGCAGAACAGCTTCACGTTATCCGTCGTCGGACGCATGCGCATGATGCCGCTCTTGCGGATGTCGAAGCGCAATTCCAGGCCGCGCATCTGCTTGAGGGTGTCTTCCGGCAGCGCCTTGAGGATGTCCAGACCGTGGACATCGACGAACAGGAATTTGTCCTGGAAGGCGAAGTATTCCTGCAGGTAGCGATAGCCGCGGAAGGTGTTCAGCGGATACGGGATCAACGCTTCTTCTTCGGCAAAGCCCACTGGCTTGACGCGGTCGCCCGGAATCTTGAACGCCATCGGCTTGCCGCTCACGCCATCGATAGGCTTGCCAGCGCCGTCGAGCGGGATCAGTTCGATGCCGTCGAGGTTGCGCAGCAGGCTCAGGTAGAGCATCTGGCTGATGTAGCGCTCGCCGGCAAAGTGCAGGCGCAGCTTGCTCAATTCCAGCTCGCCGAGGTGACCGTCGGCACTCATCTCCAGGCGCAGGCTGAGCAACGAACCGTCGCCTTTCACCGAGTAGTTCAGCGCGGCCAGATCCAGCGCCATGACTTCGGTCGGGTAGCAGGTGCGGAAGCGGCAACGCACGTCTTCGATCGGCACGCTCTCGATCGGCGTATCACGCTCGACCTTCAGCGCCGGCCCGGAACGCTTGAGCGGATCGAACTGCAGAATGCTGAACGCCGGCAGCGGGCGCATATAGTTCGGCCACAGCAACTGCATCAGGGAATGGCTGAGCTCCGGCAGCTCGTCATCGAGCTTCTGGCGCAGCCGCCCGGTCAGAAACGCAAAGCCTTCCAGCAACCGCTCCACATCCGGATCCCGCCCGGCCTGCCCCAGGAACGGCGCCAGCGCCGGACTACGCTCGGCGAAACGGCGGCCCAGTTGGCGCAGTGCGGTGAGTTCGCTTTGGTAGTAGTGGTTAAAGGACACGGGTTACCTGCCTGGTAGTGGAACTCATGGAATAACTGTCCTGCGGATTACGCTCGATGCCTGACCTGATCATTGGATGGCACTCTCAGGCTGGTTCGGCTGGATGCGTCCAGCGATGTTTCTTGATACCCAGCGCAATTCGATGACTTGAGAAGCGAGGATTGCCAGCAAGGTGACGCAACCTTGAGCCACTCCATAAAACAAGGCTCTCAATGGGTTGTCGGGGAGCATCCAAAGCAGGATGAAGCCCACCATAAGGCTCAGAATCACCAGTTTGGCAACGAGGCTTGGAATCAGCGCAGCAATAAAATTGACACCGAGAAAAATGTAAAACATCGCGTAGCTGGCAATACCGATGGCGACCCCACGGGTGGTGAACCCACCGTTCAGATGCTTGTAGGCATGTACTACTGCATTATTCAAAAACACGTAGGCCACACATCCGAAGGCATGGACAAACAGGCACATGGCGATACGGTAGTAGTTGCTCATGCTGGTCTCAGATTTCCGTACCACGATCCAAGGCCATGGATAGCTACAACAGCAGCCAAAACCGAGAGCGTTAGTGCGCGGTGAAGACGTGAATTTCGAGTCGCCCGATGTGAGGCAGTCAGGAGCAATAACAAGCTCAACAAGGCCAGGCAGCCAAACAGATCACTGTCAGCGACGAGCACCAGATAACTCTGAAAATCCATTACATCCATGGTCACCGCTCTCACTCTCTTCAGCCTTGCTGGTGCGTAAACCCTTCGCCATCAAACCCGGCAATCTCGGCAGCGCTCAAAAAACGCCTTCTGGCGCCATATCAAACACTTGCCTATCACCTACAACTTCTTTTGTTTATTTTTAGCTGTCCACTGACGGGGAACACTCCAAAATATTCCAACCTTCATAGCCAGTCGAAGTTGGATAAATCGCGTGACCATTAACCCACTGCGACCGTTCATCTGTTGTAAATTCGCTTTGCCACAGCAACCACTCAGACGACTTAAGCAACTCGCCCTTAACGTTATAGACTCTAAAAAACGCTTCACTCGTAAACAGCTTAACAAACTTTCCAGGCACACCAAAATCTGCATACTTGGGAACATATGAATTGATATAGCAAGTTTTTGATTCATTCCAGGTTGTGGAATAAACTTCCGCCGCAGCAGCAGCTCCCTGCTTGATGTAAAACCAAGCGCACAGAGGAACTCCCAACGCAATCAACACCAGCAATGGCATAAACGATATTTTTTTCATACTCACTTAGACCTAGAGCGGCTTTGGTACTCATCAAAATCGATAGGCCCGAGATGGATCATAAACGACACATCATAAAATTTAACCGTCGTATAAATCATCATATCTCCACCCTTTCCGTGTAACTGCCGATACTTATTAAAGTGCCCATTTGTCACTTTATAATAATCGACTCCACCTTTCTCAATCACCGCCGGCTCAGTAAAGTAGTCTATGGGGCCAGGTCGGATTACCCCCTCAGGTGACCAGTAACCCAACAACTGATCGTCTCCTGCATTGAGAAAATCGTAGGTATCTCGGACGTAAAGTCCAACCTGTTCAATCTCGATCGCTGGAAATCCATGATCGTTTTGGATTGTACGAAACCTGGTCGCTGCAACTTTTACAACAAAAGTCCCTAAAGCACCGTATACATCATCTAACGCATCCGTAGCCTTTTCCCAATCGGAGGCACCAAACCTAATCAAATTGAATTGCGATATATCCTCCAGCTCCATGGCGGTTTTATCACTAAAATCCAAATATGCGCTTTTCAACCTCTTGGATTTTACATCCAGCAAACCGAGTCGCTGGAGACGCGTCATCAATACAATCAGTCCTTTCGAAAGTTCATCAAACGAACCCTTTACCCTACCGACACTTCCGTTAAACTCTGAGGTCACCGAGAGCCCAGCGATATACTCATCAACTTTCGGCTTTACACGATCAGACCCGCTAAACAACCATTCAAAAGGTATGTCCGTTATAAGCTTTTCCGCAGTCAGCGTACTCGCAGAAACATCACCCTGCTTAACAGATTTTGACAACTCATAAGGCGCACCCGCGAACCATTTTCGCATGACGCGAGCCGCTACCGTCCAGCCCAGCTTATCCATGACTTTTGGAATTGAAGACAGCTGAAATACCTTCGCTTGAACTTTTTGACCCTCTTTATTTTCAGCTGGGGTCAGGGGGGCATTAACCGGTGCGGGCATGGAGTTAACCTCAGCAAATAGCGATTGAGTCTTGAGGCTCTAAAAGCAAAGTAATTCCTTCAGAAATTGAGGAACCAATCATCGAAGTTTTGCCTGCACTATCCGTAACACCTGTTATTTCTTTTCCTGAGTCAGTTCGGATGGTGTATCCGCGATTCGCGATTGGCTCACCCGTTTCTGGGTCCGTCACAACAAAATGTTCGGTAAAGGGCCACTGAATTTCCACCGGCAACGGCGGCACAAACGGCGCCGGCGAATGCGAATTGCCGATAATCACCGTCCCGGATCCAGCCGTTACTTTATTGCCATGAGATCCAACCGAACCGACCGTGGCGGCCGGCTTGCCGTTGATCAGAACCGTGGTCGCCAGATCGCCGACCATCGCACCACCACACGCGGAGGCATCGCCTTCGCGGGCGGCCGCGAGGCCGTCGAAGAACACGTCGCCAGAACCGGCGGCGATCGGGTTGGTGCCGTGGCCGGGGAGCGGGCAAGCGGTGGGGTCGGATACGCGTGCTGCTGGTTTGCCAGACATCGGGGTTCTCCTTAGTTGACCTTCACTTGACCGCTGCCATCCAGGCGCGCGGCGAAACTGACCTGACGCTTGAAACCCTCGACTTCCAGCAGGCCCTCGATGCTGAAGGCCAGGCGAAGCTGATCGTGGTCACGCGGCAGGGAAATGACACGCACGTTGCTCAGGCGCGGTTCGTAGGCTTCGATGAAGCTTTCGATGGCCAGGCGGGCCTGACTCAGGGAGTCGTGCAGGCTCAGGCGCATGTCATTGAGATCGGGCAACCCGTAGTCGGACAGCGTTTGCACGCTGCCGGCCCGGGTGCTGAGCATTTTGGCCAGATGGGCAGCCACCGACGCCATGGCCGAAGCCTCGAGGCTCCTGCCCTTGCGTAGTTCCGCGTCGCCGTTGAGGCGTTCGAAAAGGCTGCCGTATCCGTCCATGAGTCGCTCTTACTCTTTGTCCAGCTTGCCAACCAGCGACAGGGTGAAATCGGCACCCATGTACTTGAAGTGCGGGCGCACGTTCAGGCTGACGCGGTACCAACCCGGCTCGCCTTCAACGTCGCTGACGATCACTTGCGCAGCGCGCAGCGGACGACGGCCACGTACTTCGGCGCTCGGGTTTTCCTGGTCGGCCACGTACTGGCGGATCCACTTGTTCAGTTCCAGCTCGAGGTCGGTACGCTCTTTCCACGAACCGAGTTGCTCGCGCTGCAGCACTTTCAGGTAGTGAGCCAGGCGGTTGACGATCATCATGTACGGCAGTTGGGTGCCGAGCTTGTAGTTCAGCTCTGCAGCCTTGCCTTCTGCGCTGATGCCGAAGAACTTCGGTTTCTGCACCGAGCTTGCGGAGAAGAACGCCGCGTTGTCGGAGCCTTTACGCATGGTCAGGGAGATGAAGCCTTCCTCGGCCAGTTCGTATTCACGACGGTCGGAAACCAGAACCTCGGTAGGAATCTTGGTTTCGATTTCGCCCATGCTTTCGAAGTGGTGCAGAGGCAGGTCTTCAACCGCGCCGCCGCTCTGCGGGCCGATGATGTTCGGGCACCAGCGGAATTTGGCGAAGCTGTCGGTCAGCTTGGTGCCGAACGCGTAAGCGGTGTTGCCCCACAGGTAGTGCTCGTGGCTGTTGGCAACGTTTTCCTTGTACACGAACGATTTGACCGGGTTTTCTTCCGGGTCGTACGGGTTACGCAGCAGGAAACGCGGAACGGTCAGGCCAACGTAGCGGGAGTCTTCCGAGGTACGGAAGCTCTGCCATTTGGTGAATTGCGGGCCTTCGAAGTGATCTTTCAGATCCTTCAGGTCCGGCAGACCGGTGAAGCTTTCCAGGCCGAAGAATTTCGGACCGGCAGCGGCGATGAACGGCGCGTGGGACATGCAGGCTACGCTGGACACGTACTGCATCAGTTTCACGTCCGGCGAGCTTGGGGACAGGTAGTAGTTGGCGATGATCGCGCCAACCGGCTGACCACCGAACTGGCCGTATTCAGCGGTGTAGATGTGCTTGTACAGGCCCGACTGCATCACTTCCGGCGAATCTTCGAAGTCGTCCAGCAGGTCGTCCTTGGAGACGTTGAGGATTTCGATCTTGATGTTTTCGCGGAAGTTGGTGCGGTCGACCAGCAGTTGCAGGCCACGCCACGACGATTCCAGCGCCTGGAAGTCCGGGTGGTGCAGGATTTCGTCCATCTGACGGCTGAGCTTGGCATCGATCTCGGCGATCATGCGGTCAACCATGGCTTTCTTGACCGGCTCACCGTTGTTCTGCGGCTTGAGCAGCTCTTCGATGAACGCCGACACACCGCGCTTGGCGATGTCGTAGGCTTCGTCGTCCGGCGTCAGGCGGGTTTCGGCGATGATGCTGTCGAGAATGCTGTACTCGCCGTT
>Ga0207696_1001872_pt1 | contig 10780 bp, 8 predicted proteins | sample KBSS54metaG_FD_184403 | JGI IMG/M metagenome (GOLD analysis project Ga0207696, IMG submission 184403) | Switchgrass rhizosphere microbial communities from Kellogg Biological Station, Michigan, USA - KBS S5-4 metaG (SPAdes) (version 2) | ecosystem: Host-associated > Plants > Roots > Rhizosphere >...
AAGGTGTAGTTGCGATGAAACGTGTAGGTCTGATCGGTTGGCGCGGTATGGTCGGTTCCGTGCTCATGCAGCGGATGCTGGAAGAGCAGGATTTCGATCTTATTGAGCCGGTGTTTTTCACCACTTCGAACGTAGGTGGCCAAGGGCCGTCCGTGGGCAAGGATATTGCCCCGCTCAAGGACGCCTACAGCATTGAAGAGCTGAAAACCCTCGACGTGATCCTCACCTGCCAGGGTGGCGACTACACCAGCGAAGTCTTCCCCAAGCTGCGTGAAGCCGGCTGGCAGGGTTACTGGATCGACGCCGCCTCGAGCCTGCGCATGCAGGACGACGCCGTGATCATCCTCGACCCGGTCAACCGCAAGGTCATCGACCAGCAGCTGGATGCCGGCACCAAGAATTATGTGGGCGGCAACTGCACCGTCAGCCTGATGCTGATGGGCCTGGGCGGCTTGTTCGAAGCCGGCCTGGTCGAGTGGATGAGCGCCATGACCTACCAGGCCGCTTCCGGTGCCGGCGCGCAGAACATGCGTGAGTTGATCAAGCAGATGGGCGCGACCCACGCCGCCGTCGCCGATCAACTGGCCGACCCGGCCAGCGCGATCCTCGACATCGACCGCCGTGTGGCCGAAGCCATGCGCAGCGATGCCTACCCGACCGAGAACTTCGGTGTGCCATTGGCCGGCAGCCTGATCCCGTGGATCGACAAAGAACTGCCGAACGGCCAGAGCCGCGAAGAGTGGAAGGCCCAGGCCGAGACCAACAAGATCCTCGGCCGGTTCAAGAGCCCGATCCCGGTGGATGGCATCTGCGTGCGCATCGGCGCCATGCGCTGCCACAGCCAGGCGCTGACCATCAAGCTGAACAAAGACGTGCCGATCGCCGATATCGAAGGGCTGATCAGCCAGCACAATCCCTGGGTCAAGCTGGTGCCGAACAACCGCGACATCAGCATGCAGGAGCTGAGCCCGACCAAGGTCACCGGCACCCTGAATGTACCGGTGGGCCGTCTGCGCAAGCTGAACATGGGCACCCAGTACCTGGGGGCGTTCACCGTCGGCGACCAACTGCTGTGGGGCGCGGCGGAGCCGCTGCGTCGCATGCTGCGGATTTTGCTGGAGCGTTGATCGCTTGAAGCAATAATAGAAACCCGCGTTCTGGTGACAGGCGCGGGTTTTTTATTGTTCTTTCGGGCGCTATCGGGAGCAAGCCCCCTCCCACAGTGAACAGCATTTCAACGTTGGAGCTCGGTTGAATGTGGGAGGGGGCTTGCCCCCGATAGGGCCATCAGCCACTCCACCAGACCCAGGTTAATTGCCTCACTCCCGGCCACCCGGTAAAGTGCCGCTCCCCCCGCAATGCCCGAGGCAGCCCCCATGACCCAGACCTTTGAAATTGCCGTGATCGGTGCCACCGGTACGGTCGGCGAAACCCTGGTGCAGATTCTGGAAGAGCTGGCATTCCCGGTGGGCACCCTGTACCTGCTGGCGGGCAGTAATTCTGCTGGCGCGTCGGTACCGTTTCGCGGCAAGAACGTACGGGTCAAGGAGGTCGACGAATTCGATTTCAGCAAGGCGCAATTGGCTTTCTTCGCCGCAGGCCCGGCAGTCACCCTGAGCTTCGCGCCCCGTGCCGCGGCGGCGGGTTGCTCGGTGATCGACTTGTCGGGAGCCTTGCCCGCCGAGCAGGCGCCCCAGGTGGTGCCGGAAGCCAATGCCCATGTCCTCGACGGCCTGGAAAAACCGTTCCAGCTCGGCAGCCCGAGCCCGTCCGCCACCAACCTGGCGGTGGTGCTGGCGCCGTTGCGCGGCTTGCTGGACATCCAGCGTGTCGCCGTCACTGCCAGCCTGGCAGTGTCTGCCCAGGGCCGCGAAGCCGTCAGCGAATTGGCACGTCAGACCGCCGAGCTCCTGAACGTGCGCCCTCTGGAGCCCAAGTTCTTTGACCGGCAAATGGCCTTTAACCTGTTGGCACAGGTCGGCACGCCAGACGCCCAAGGTCATACCGCCCTGGAAAAGCGCCTGGTTCACGAGCTGCGCGCAGTCCTGGAATTACCTTTGCTAAAGATTTCCGCAACTTGCGTTCAAGCCCCGGTGTTTTTTGGCGATAGCCTGACGGTGTCGTTGCAACTGGGCGCGGCGGTCGATCTTGCCGCCGTCAACCGCGCATTGGAGGCCGCGCCGGGTATCGAGCTGGTAGAAGAGGGGGATTACCCTACAGCCGTGGGCGACGCAGTGGGCCAGGATGTGGTCTATGTAGGCCGGGTGCGCGCGGGCGTAGATGACCCGGCTGAACTAAATCTGTGGCTGACGTCAGATAACGTACGCAAGGGCGCCGCCCTTAACGCCGTGCAACTGGCGCAGTTGTTGATAAAACGCCTTGCGTAAAAGATACTTGGCGGCAATTTGTAGATTGATTCTAACCAGGCGCTATGCTTGGCCCCAAGCAGGAACAATTGCGCGTCGGTGACCTATCGGCTCGCCATGCCTTATGGCAAGCGGTTACCAACCTTCTCGCAGGCCGGGGAGTGTTCAAACAAAGGATGAGGCTATGGTTCAAGTTCGCAAACTGGTGTTAGCAATAGCGGCCGCCTCGGCGCTGTCCTCCGGTATGGCGCAGGCGCTGCAGCTGGGGGAAATGACCCTCAAGTCGACGTTGAACCAGCCGTTGTCGGTGGAAATCGAATTGCTCGATGTCGGTGGCCTCACGGCGTCCGAGATCACCCCGAGCCTGGCCTCATCCCAGGCGTTCGTGGACGCGGGCGTCGATCGCCAGGCGTTTCTCGATGACCTGACGTTTACCCCGGTCATCAATCCCAGCGGTCGCAGCGTGGTGCGCGTCACCTCCAGCAAGCCGCTGCCGGATTCCTACGTACGTTTCCTGCTGCAGGTGCAATGGCCCAATGGCCGCTTGATGCGCGACTACAGCGTGTTGCTCGACCCTGCCAAGTTCGACCAGTCGGCTTCGACCCCCGCAGCGCCTGCACCGCGCGTGGGAGCGCCCGCCCGCACTGCGCCCGTTGTGAGCACGCCGGCCCAGCACACCACCACCTCCCGCGACACCCTGTGGGAAATTGCGCAGAAGCACCGCAATGGCGGCTCGGTGCAGCAGACCATGCTGGCCATTCAGGCACTCAACCCCGATGCCTTTATCGACGGCAATATCAACCGCCTGAAAACCGGCCAGGTGCTGCGCCTGCCGGACACCGTACAAAGCACGGCGTTGCCGCAACCTCAGGCAATCGCCGAAGTGAGGGTACAAAATGCCGCCTGGCGCCAGGGTCGGCGCGGGGCGACCAATCAGGCGGCCGGCAAGCAGCAACTGGACGCCACCAAGCGTGCCCAGGCCGGCAATGCGCCGTCGACCACCAATACCCAGGACAACCTGAGCCTGGTCTCGGCTGAAGCAGCCAGGAAAGGCGGCAAGGGCAAGGCCGGCGACAGCCAGGTCCTGAGCGACAAGCTGGCGATGACCCAGGAGCAACTGGACACCACTCGCCGCGATAACGAAGAGCTCAAGAGCCGTGCCGCAGATCTGCAAAGCCAGTTGGATAAACTGCAAAAGTTGATTCAACTGAAAAACGATCAACTGGCCCGTTTGCAGGCAGAAAAAGGCGACCCGGCCGTACCGGCGACGGCAGCGATGCCCGCACAGCTGGCAAGCGACCCGGCCGCCACGCCGGCCGCACCCGCTGCACAGGCTGCCGCGCCAACGCCAACCCCGGCGGCGCCGGTACCTGAGGCGGCTACGCCGGCCGCGGCACCTGACACCACGGAAGGCAAGTTCAATGAGCTGCTGACCAACCCGGTTGTCCTCGGTGTGATCGGCGGCGCGGCTGGCCTGGTGGTGTTGCTGCTCCTGCTGCTGTGGGCGCGCCATCGCAACGCCCGCCGTGAAGAGGAAAAGCACTTGCGCATGGCGCGGGCGCTGGCTGAAGAGCCGGAGTTTACCTCGAACATCGAACAGGACCTGCCGTCGGACAGTTTCGAAGGCCTCGAAGTGCCGCCGCCGAACGTCAAGCTGGCAGCCGCTCCGGCACCTGCTCCAGTGGTTGCGCCGGCGGTGGCGGTTCCGACGGTTGCCTCCGTGCTCGCGCCGCTGGCCGCTGCCGTGGCCCCGCAAAACGCCAACGATGCCCTGGCGCAAGCCCAGTCCCATATCGACCGTGGTCACCTGAACCAGGCCGCCGATGTGCTGGAACAAGCGATCAAGCACGAGCCCAAGCGCAGCGACCTGCGGTTGAAGCTGATGGAGGTCTACGGCCTGCAAAGCGACAAGGACGGTTTCGTGACCCAGGAGCGTCAACTGGTGGCCAATGGTGAGAACCATGCCCAGGTCGAGCAGCTCAAGTCGCGCTTTCCTGCGATGGCGGTATTGGCGGCGGGCGTCAGTGCCGCGGTTGCCGCCGCGGCCCTCGACGCTCAGTATGTCAAGGACCTGCTGGAAGACAAACCGGCCGTCCCGGCCGCCGAGCCCGATGCGCTCGACACCGATTTCGACCTGAGCCTGGATGAGCTGGAGGCGGCTTCGCCAGCCAACCTGGACGACGAACAGACGTTTGCAGCGCTCCTGGAGCAGCAATCGGCGTCCAAGGCCGACAAGGAAAACCTGTCGGACTTCGACCTGGATCTGCAGCCGAATACCCCGGCGTCCGAGCAGTCCGACGATGACTTCCTTTCCGGTCTTGAGGACCAGATGAAGGATGTGTCGGCAGTGGAGCCGCCGACGCTGACCCCATCGGCGCTGGATGACTTCGATTTGCCGGAGGATTTCGACCTGTCCCTGGCGGACGAACCAGGCGAAGCCGCCAAGCCGGATGCCTTCGCTTCGGAGCTGGACGATGTCAACGCCGAGCTGGATCGCCTGTCCCAGAGCCTGGAAAGTCCGCCCATCGAACCTTCCTTTACCGCTGAGGACGCGGCGCTGGGCGATGATGAGCCGGAGTTCGATTTCCTGTCCGGTACGAATGAAGTGGCCACCAAGCTCGACCTTGCCCAGGCCTATATCGACATGGGGGATGCCGACGGCGCGCGGGACATCCTCTCCGAAGTGCTCACCGAAGGTGATGAGGCGCAGCGCGGCGAGGCCAAGGAAATGCTCGGCAAAATCTGAAGGTTGATGCCGGTGCGGTGTGGGAAGGTCACTCCCTAACAAAAGCGCACGCCACGCAGCTGGCGCATTTATAATGGCCGCCTTCGCGCAACTCATCAGGCTCTCAGTTCTTGGCAAATATAGATAACCCGGCCGCCGAAATGGCGGCCGCTGGCTTTTACCGCATCGCCCTCGGCGTGGAATACAAAGGCTCGCGCTATCGCGGCTGGCAGCGTCAGGCGTCAGGCGTGCTGACGGTGCAGGAAACCCTGGAGAAGGCGCTGTCGAAAGTGGCTGACTCCCCGGTGTCGTTGATGTGCGCCGGGCGTACCGATGCCGGTGTGCATGCCTGCGGCCAGGTGGTGCACTTCGATACCCAGGCCGAACGCACGATGAAGGCCTGGGTGATGGGCGCCAATATCAATTTGCCCCATGACGTCAGCGTCAGTTGGGCCAAGGTCATGCCTGCGCACTTTCATGCGCGCTTCAAGGCGATTGCCCGGCGTTATCGCTATGTGATCTACAACGACCAGATCCGTCCCGCGCACCTCAACGAAGAAATCACCTGGAACCACCGTCCGCTGGATGCCGAGCGCATGGCCGAGGCTGCGCAGCATCTGGTGGGTGTGCATGATTTCAGTGCGTTCCGTGCCGGTCAGTGCCAGGCCAAGTCGCCGATCAAGGAAGTCCACCACCTGCGGGTGACCCGCCACGGCAAGATGATCGTGCTGGACATCCGTGCCGGCGCTTTCCTACACCATATGGTGCGCAACATTGCGGGCGTATTGATGACCATCGGTACCGGCGAACGCCCGGTGGACTGGGCCAGGGAAGTGCTGGAAAGCCGCATCCGCCGCACGGGTGGCGTCACGGCGCATCCGTTTGGCCTGTACCTGGTGGAGGTGGAGTACCGCGACGAGTTCGAGCTGCCCCAGCGTTTCATCGGGCCACACTTCCTCACAGGGTTCAGTGAACTTGGCGGCTGACGCCCGGAAAAGCTTTTGTTACCATCCGGGACTTTATCGGTCCAACCCCTGAGGTTTCTACGACATGCCTGCCGTTCGCAGCAAGATTTGCGGGATTACCCGCATAGAAGACGCACTGGCGGCAGTCGAGGCGGGGGCGGATGCCATTGGCCTGGTGTTTTATGCCAGGAGCCCACGGGCGGTGAATGTGTTGCAGGCGCGGGCGATCATTGCGGCGCTGCCGCCGTTCGTGACCACCGTGGGCTTGTTCGTCAACGCCAGCCGCTGCGAACTCAACGAAACCCTGGATGCCGTGCAGCTGGATATGCTGCAATTTCACGGCGACGAAACCCCGGATCAATGTGAAAGCTACCAACGCCCGTATATCAAGGCGTTGCGGGTCAAGGCGGGTGACGATATCGCGAGGGCCTGCGCTGCCTATTCCGGCGCGCGTGGCATTCTGTTGGACACGTATGTCGAAGGCGTACCCGGTGGTACCGGCGAAGCGTTCGATTGGTCGCTGATCCCTGAAGGATTGAGCAAGCCGATCATCCTGGCCGGGGGGCTCAACCCTGGGAATGTCGGTGCGGCGATTCAACAGGTCCGGCCGTATGCCGTGGATGTCAGCGGTGGGGTAGAGCAAGGCAAGGGCATCAAGGATCACGACAGGATTCGCGCATTCATGCACGCGGTGCGCAACAGCTGTGGCGGGATGTGACGGCTGGCAGTCTGCCGCCGTCCATAACTACCGCTGTGTAAAACAGCCCGGCGTCGCCTGAGGGCGGCCCGGAAATGAAGTGGCAACCTGCACTGGCAGGCTGTCTGGAAGGCTGAGGATGCAGGCTGGAAATGGCAGGTCGAACGTCTGACCCCGTCCAGCCGGCGTCATCGCCACATATGAATTTAGCTCAAGGGCATACGCGGGGCTGTGTTCAAGCCACCGGTACTGGAGAAAGAAAGCATGAGCAACTGGTTAGTAGACAAACTGATCCCTTCGATCATGCGTTCCGAGGTGAAGAAAAGCTCGGTTCCTGAAGGTCTGTGGCACAAGTGCCCATCCTGCGACGCGGTGCTGTACCGCCCCGAGCTGGAAAAGACCCTGGATGTTTGCCCCAAGTGCAACCACCACATGCGTATCGGCGCCCGCGCCCGCATCGACATCTTCCTCGACGCCGACGGCCGTAACGAGCTGGGCGCCGACCTGGAGCCGGTCGACCGTCTGAAGTTCCGCGACGGCAAGAAGTACAAGGACCGCCTGACCGCTGCGCAAAAGCAGACCGGTGAGAAGGATGCGTTGATTTCCGTCAGCGGCAAGCTGCTGGGTATGCCGGTGGTGGTGTCGGCGTTCGAGTTCTCCTTCATGGGCGGCTCCATGGGGGCCATCGTCGGCGAACGCTTCGTGCGCGCGGCCAACTACGCCCTGGAAAACCGTTGCCCGATGATCTGCTTCGCCGCCTCCGGTGGTGCGCGGATGCAGGAAGCGTTGATCTCCCTGATGCAAATGGCCAAGACCTCTGCGGTGCTGGCGCGTCTGCGCGAAGAAGGCATTCCGTTCATCTCCGTGCTGACCGACCCGGTCTACGGCGGCGTTTCCGCCAGCCTGGCAATGCTGGGCGACGTGATTGTCGGTGAGCCAAAAGCCTTGATCGGCTTTGCCGGCCCGCGCGTGATCGAGCAGACCGTGCGCGAAAAACTGCCGGAAGGCTTCCAGCGCAGCGAGTTCCTGCTGGAGCACGGCGCAATCGACCTGATCATTCCGCGCGGTGAGCTGCGTCCACGCCTGGGTAGCCTGCTGGCGCAGATGATGGGCCTGCCGACACCTGTTTACGTCGCGCCTAAAGTCGAGCCGATCGTTGTGCCGCCGGTGCCTGCGAACCTATGACCCAACGTACCCTGGGCGAATGGCTCGCCTACCTCGAGCAGTTGCATCCGTCCGCCATCGACATGGGCCTGGAGCGCTCGCAACAGGTAGCGGCCCGCCTTGGGTTGGGCCGGCCGGCGCCGCGTGTGATCACGGTGACCGGCACCAACGGCAAGGGCTCTACCTGTGCCTTTGTTGCCGCGCTGCTGCAAGCCCAGGGGCTGAAAGTAGGCGTGTACAGCTCGCCGCACTTGCTGCGTTACAACGAGCGGGTGCAACTCAATGGCGTCGAAGCCAGCGATGAGCAACTCTGCGAAGCCTTCGCCGCACTCGATGCCGGGCGCGGTGAGATTTCCCTGACTTACTTCGAAATGGGCACCCTGGCGGCGTTCTGGCTGTTCGAGCGTGCGCAGCTGGATGTGGTCGTATTGGAAGTGGGCCTGGGCGGGCGCCTGGACACCGTCAACGTGGTGGATGCCGACCTGGCGCTGGTCACCAGTATTGGCGTGGACCATGCCGACTACCTGGGGGATACCCGCGAGTCCGTGGCCTATGAAAAGGCCGGGATTTTCCGTCCGGGCAAGCCTGCGCTGTGCGGTGACCTGGATCCGCCGCAGCCCTTGCTGGACAAGGTGCGTGAGCTGGACTGCCCATTCTTCCTGCGTGGCCGAGAATTCAATCTTGAAATCGGTGACCGGCACTGGCAGTGGCGCGGGCGGGATGGGCGTGGGCAGGCTGTGGAGCTGCGTGATCTGCCCTTGCTGAACCTGCCGATGGAGAACGCCGCACTCGCGCTGCAAGCCTATCTGTTGCTGGACCTGCCTTGGCAGGCTGAGCAGATTGCTGCGACGTTGCTGGCGACCCGCGTGGTAGGGCGCCTGGATCGCCGGGTGTTCGACTGGCACGGCAAGCGCCTGAACCTGCTGCTGGATGTGGGGCATAACCCCCATGCCGCCAGCTACCTGGCGCAACGCCTGGCGCGCACGCCGCCGTCGGGGCGTCGCCTGGCTGTATTCGGCTTGCTTGCCGATAAGGACCTGGAGGGCGTGGTTGCACCGTTGCTGGGCAGCGTCCAGGCTTGGGCGGTCGCGCCGCTGGATACACCGCGCAGTCGTCCGCCCCATGAGCTTGAGATCGTGTTACAGAACCTTGGTGCGCCGGTGGCGTCGTATGCAAGCGTGACTGCTGCCCTGGAGGCGCAGTGCGCGGTAGCGACGGCCGAGGACGAGATTCTGTTGTTCGGATCATTTTATTGTGTTGCCGAGGCGCTTGAGTGGTTGGCCCGGCGCTCCACGGAGGAAGCTGCACATGGCATTACTGGATAGCGCATACAAGCAGCGAATGGTTGGAGCCCTGGTGCTGGTGGCATTGGCGGTGATTTTCCTGCCGATGCTGTTTTCCCGCCAGGACGAGCAGCGCCAGGTGGTCGTCGAGGCTCCGGCTGCGCCCCAGGCACCGGCAGTGCCGCAAGTGCAGGTGGAGCCGGTGGTGGTGCCTGAGCCGCAGGCGTTGCCGGAAGAAGAACCGGTGCCGACCGATGATGAGGTGGCCGCGCAGCAGGCGCCGTCGATGCCGGTGCAGCCAAGCGTGCCGGTGGTCAAGCCGACACCTGCTCCGGCGGTCGCCGCCAAGCCGGCGACACCTGCGCCTGCGCCCAAGCCTGTAGCGCCACAGCCTGCCGCGCCGGGCAAGCCGGATGTGGGTCAGAGCCGTATCGATCCGAATGGTCTGCCGATCAGTTGGTCGATCCAGGTGGCCAGCCTGGGCAATCGCGAAGGTGCCGACGCCTTGCAGAAGAAGCTGCGTGCCCAGGGCTACAACGCCTATATCCGTAGCGCCGACGGCAAGAACCGGGTGTTTATCGGGCCGCTGATCGAGCGCGCCGAGGCCGACCGGCTGCGGGATTTGCTGGACCGTCAGCAGAACCTGAAAGGCTTCGTGACCCGCTTCCAGCCTGAGCGCGGCTGAGCCCGCATCGGTTTAAACCTGAAGTGCAATTAAATGTGGGAGGGGGCAAGCCTCCTCCCACATTGGTTTTGTGGTGAGGTTGAAATGTGATCGGCCCGCCACAATCTATTGATTTGCAAAGCAGCCGCAATCACAGCTTACCGACAGCCCGACGCTCTGCTAAAATGCGCCGCCTTATCCGTCCGTAGGCTCAAACGTGCCATTTACCTGGGTTGACTGGGCGATCGTTGCAATCGTCGCCATCTCCGCTTTGATCAGTCTAAGCCGCGGCTTCGTAAAAGAAGCACTGTCGTTGCTGACCTGGATCATCGCAGGAGTCGTAGCCTGGATGTTCGGCGGTTCGTTGTCGGTCTACCTGGCCGGATACATCGAGACACCTTCGGCTCGTGTCATCGCGGGCTGCGCCATCATGTTCATCGCCACGCTGCTGGTGGGGGCAATGGTCAATTATCTTATTGGCGAGTTGATACGTGTCACCGGCCTCTCCGGGACCGATCGATTTCTCGGCATGGCCTTCGGTGCCGCGCGTGGTGCGTTGCTGGTGGTCGTGGCGGTCGGGCTGTTGAGCCTGGGGCCGGTACAGCAGGATTCGTGGTGGCAGGAGTCGGTACTCGTGCCAAAATTTCTATTGGTTGCAGATTGGTCCAAGAACCTCATATTGGGGTGGAGCAGTCAGTGGCTGGCCAGCGGAATCAGCGTACCCGCTGATCTTCCGTTCAAGGAACACCTCTTGCCGGCCAAAACGCCGCAGTAAGTTGTGTTCAGTCAAGATTCATTAAGTAGGGGTTGCGTCGCATGTGTGGCATCGTCGGTATCGTCGGTAAGTCGAACGTCAATCAGGCGCTGTATGACGCGCTAACCGTCCTCCAGCACCGCGGCCAGGACGCTGCCGGTA
>Ga0207696_1001873_pt1 | contig 10776 bp, 9 predicted proteins | sample KBSS54metaG_FD_184403 | JGI IMG/M metagenome (GOLD analysis project Ga0207696, IMG submission 184403) | Switchgrass rhizosphere microbial communities from Kellogg Biological Station, Michigan, USA - KBS S5-4 metaG (SPAdes) (version 2) | ecosystem: Host-associated > Plants > Roots > Rhizosphere >...
CGTTCACCCAACCCGCAGCAAACAGCCCTGAAGGACTGCATTCATGACCGTGTTGAAGATGACCGACCTCGACCTGCAAGGTAAACGCGTACTGATCCGCGAAGACCTCAACGTGCCTGTCAAGGACGGTGTGGTAACCAGCGATGCGCGTATCCTCGCTGCGCTGCCGACCATCAAGCTGGCCCTGGAGAAGGGCGCGGCGGTAATGGTCTGCTCGCACCTGGGCCGCCCGACCGAAGGCGAGTTCTCGGCCGAGAACAGCCTCAAGCCGGTTGCCGACTACCTGAGCAAGGCCCTGGGCCGCGATGTGCCGCTGGTCGCCGACTACCTCGGCGGTGTCGAGGTCAAGGCCGGTGAGCTGGTGCTGTTCGAGAACGTACGTTTCAACAAGGGCGAAAAGAAGAACGCCGACGAGCTGGCGCAGCAGTACGCCGCCTTGTGCGACGTCTTCGTCATGGACGCGTTCGGTACTGCCCACCGTGCTGAGGGTTCGACCCACGGCGTGGCCAAGTTCGCCAAGGTCGCGGCTGCCGGCCCGCTGCTGGCCGCCGAACTGGACGCCCTGGGCAAAGCCCTGAAGGCCCCTGCCAAGCCGATGGCTGCCATCGTTGCCGGCTCCAAGGTTTCCACCAAGCTGGACGTGCTCAACAGCCTGAGCACGGTGTGCGACCAACTGATCGTCGGTGGCGGCATCGCCAACACCTTCCTGGCCGCCGCTGGCCACCCGGTAGGCAAGTCGCTGTACGAGCCTGACCTGGTCGAGACCGCCAAAGCCATCGCCGCCAAGGTCAGCGTGCCGCTGCCCGTCGACGTGGTGGTCGCCAAGGAATTCGCCGAAGGCGCCGTAGCCACCGTCAAGGCGATCGCCGACGTGGCTGCCGACGACATGATCCTGGACATCGGCCCACAAACCGCAGCCAACTTCGCCGAACTGCTGAAGTCGTCGAAGACCATCCTGTGGAACGGCCCGGTCGGCGTGTTCGAGTTCGACCAGTTCGGCAACGGCACCCAGGTATTGGCCAAGGCCATCGCTGAAAGCGCCGCGTTCTCCATCGCCGGTGGTGGCGATACCCTGGCTGCCATCGATAAATATGGCGTCAGCAAGGATATCTCCTACATTTCTACCGGTGGCGGGGCGTTCCTCGAGTTCGTCGAAGGCAAGGTACTGCCGGCGGTGGCGATCCTGGAAGAGCGGGCCAAAGCCTGACAATGGCGGCGCCTGGCAAAGGGAGCGACCTGATGGTCAAGCAATTGCCTGTGATGATCCTGGCCGGCTTGCTGAGCGCTTGCTCCGGCAGCCCGTCCTCGGCCGATGACCCGGCGCAGCCGCCCAAGGGCGGTTGCTACCAGTCCGAGTGGCAGGCCGAAACCGTGCCGGTCATCAGCAAGCGCGTGGGCCCGGAAGGCCTGGAAAAGTATGACGAAGACCACCAGCGCAAGGCGCCAGGCTGCCCTTGAACCGATGCGCTTCGTCGGAGCAGGCAACCAAGCGGCCGTTGTGTGGTCATCTAGAGGATATGCAATGAAAGCGCTGATGGCCTTGATGGCCCTGGCGACACTGGCAGGATGCTCGCTGCTGCAGCCGGCGCAACCCGCCCCGGCAGACAACTGGACCCGTTGGGTCTGCGACAGCCAGGCCGATGTGCTGTGGCGCTACGCTGACGCGCAGCAGGATTCGGTCGACGTTCGCCTCGGCGGCGGCGACCAGGTGTACCGGCTCAAGTCCGAGCCGAGCGCGTCGGGCGCGATGTACAGCGATGGCGTGCTGGCCTTCCACACCAAGGGCGATGAAGGCCTGGTGTACTGGGTGGCAACCAACGACCTGATTGGGCGGGGCTGCAAGGCACCGTGACTGGCCGGGCCGCGCTGGTGGCCCACACTACTTGAACAGCAACCGCCCCTGCGGCAGGCTTGCACGAAACAAAACGACGCTTGTCGGGAGAGAGATACACAATGGCACTCATTAGCATGCGCCAGATGCTGGACCACGCCGCCGAGTTCGGTTACGGCGTTCCGGCTTTCAACGTCAACAACCTCGAGCAGATGCGCGCCATCATGGAAGCGGCTGACAAGACCGACTCCCCAGTGATCGTCCAGGCCTCGGCCGGTGCCCGCAAGTACGCTGGCGCGCCGTTCCTGCGCCACCTGATCCTGGCTGCCATCGAAGAATTCCCGCACATCCCGGTGTGCATGCACCAGGACCACGGCACCAGCCCAGACGTCTGCCAACGCTCCATCCAGCTGGGCTTCAGCTCGGTGATGATGGACGGCTCGCTGGGTGAAGACGGCAAGACCCCGACCGACTACGACTACAACGTCCGTGTTACCCAGCAGACCGTTGCCATGGCGCACGCCTGCGGCGTTTCGGTGGAAGGCGAGCTGGGCTGCCTGGGTTCGCTGGAAACCGGCATGGCCGGTGAAGAAGACGGCATCGGCGCCGAAGGCGTGCTGGACCACAGCCAGATGCTGACCGACCCTGAAGAGGCTGCCGACTTCGTCAAGAAGACCCAGGTCGATGCCCTGGCAATCGCCATCGGTACCAGCCACGGTGCCTACAAGTTCACCAAGCCGCCTACCGGTGACGTGCTGGCGATCGACCGCATCAAGGAAATCCACAAGCGCATCCCCAACACCCACCTGGTGATGCACGGTTCCTCTTCGGTACCGCAAGAGTGGCTGGCGATCATCAACCAGTACGGCGGCGACATCAAAGAGACCTATGGCGTACCGGTTGAAGAAATCGTTGAAGGCATCAAGCACGGCGTGCGCAAGGTGAACATCGATACCGACCTGCGCCTGGCCTCCACCGGTGCCATGCGTCGCCTGATGGCGCAGAACCCGAGCGAGTTCGACCCGCGCAAGTTCTTCGGTGAAACCGTCAAGGCCATGCGTGACGTGTGCATCGCCCGTTACGAAGCCTTCGGCACCGCCGGCAATGCCTCCAAGATCAAACCGATCTCCCTGGAAGGCATGTTCCAGCGCTACCTGAAAGGTGAGCTGGCCGCCAAGGTCAACTGATCGTCAGGCAACTACAAAAAACCCGCAGAAATGCGGGTTTTTTGTGCACCTTGTTAATGCATTTAGTGTTTTGATAATGAATCCGTATGTATACATGCAGTCGTTATAATCCCCAGTCGATGATTGAACGGCGCAGAGTACTCCCGCTAGTGTCGGAGAAGATGCTGTCAACTGATAAAAATGCCAGTTTGCTCTTTGAGTAGGTAGCGTTAGGGTGGGTTGCGTATGTGCCGAACCACCCAGACCTATGCGTCAGCGAGGTGTACCATGTCCAGCGAAAGTCCAGTTCCGACGTCCAAAGCTGAAGATGAACTTCCAAATCCAGCGCCCGACGACGTTGCCGAAGAAACTTTGCGGCAGCGGTTGGCCAGTTGCCTAGCAGACTTTACACAAGCTCAAGATGATATTGATCCAATCATCGAACGGGCGAAGCTTGCCGGTTTGCTGGTCGAACCTCCCTCTGAGGCGTCGGACAGTGATGTGGCAGCGTGGTGTCCCGGTGGCAAAGTCCAGGGTGGGATTTGTCGGCCGCCGAATAATAGTCGGCCCAGGTGGATGGCGGATTATCGAGTAACCTATGCACTGCCAGTCGGGGAGATGATACTGCCAGGTACCCATCACTCCGGGTTTGATAAAGAGGCCCCCCGTACGCCTTCTAGCGAGACATGCCAGGATGTGTCAATTTATAAGCAGCTTCAGCAGGGTGTCCGTGCATTGGATCTAAGGGTTCGCTATTACGCCGGTAACCCGCCCGATCGTCGATTCGCGATATTTCATAAATCGACAAGCGGGCGGCATGTAAAAGCCGATGTATTGGGCATGCTGAAAAGATATCGAAATGAGAATAACGCGCATGACGAAATAGTTGTTTTGGATTTCCATGAGTTAAAAGATTTTACGCCAGATGCACACCGTGAGCTGGCGGATCTAATCAAGAGGGAATTGGGAGAGACTATAGTGCCTTATAGTCTCAAGGATGCTGCGCACCACCAGTTGCTTTTAAATAATAGAGTCAATGTGATTGCCTATAATAATTCGGCGCGCGACCCTTTGTTCTGGCCGGGAGTTGATCAAAGATGGATTGGAGATAATACACCTGGTAAGAGTAAAATGGCAGCTTTTATTCGGGATGTTGGAAAGGAGTCAAAGGCGTTTGGTCAGTTGCGGTCAGTGCAAGCTGCATTCTATTCATTGCCAATGTTTGTTCCGAAAGATTTGTCGGAAGATGTAATGGATTGGTTTGCTGCCAAAGCGGATGGTGGGCCAATAGCAGGTCATTACATTATCAATACGGACTGGTCGCTGCGGCAGCGTTTAGTTGATAATGTTATCTATGCAAACATGATTCGTCGAAACGTGCGTGGCGCTCACGTTATCGAGTCCGCGCCAGACACTCATGGTCCAATAGTCCAGACCAATAGTTATGGGATATATCGAGTGGGGAACGGTTATTGGGCGGGGCGGTTGACATTTGCTGAGAATATCTCCGACTACACTTCCATTCAAGTGATCCAGCATCGAGCGGATTGGGATACTGTCGTGGAGTGGGCGGGGGGGAGTGAAACATTAAAAAAAGGTGAAAGCCTTTATTTTCGAGTAAGAAGCCGCAGAGCGCCTGAATTACTGGCTAAAATTTGATCTTAATCTTCTGGCGGTTGAGGATGCTTAACCAAGCGCTGAGCGAAATTGGTATCAGCGCTGGTTATTGCGTGTAAATCGGCTCGCGCGAGCGATCAGTCGGGCTTGCTCTCAGTAGACCTGCGCAGATCGTCGCGCCGTTTTACATCTGCCGTAAAGCCAAGGTCCAGGCCTTTTCAGCGGGTCATGCTTCTGCGCCGTCATTTTGACCGCAGGTCGATTTGTCTGTGAGTGAATGGCTTAATGCCATCGTGCGGGTTGCGTCTTGTCAGGCGGGGTCTAGAGTATTACTCGGATCCAAATAGGTATGTATGGCGCTTAACAAGAGAAGCAGCATGGATGAAGCTCCAATCAACGCACCGGATGGCAAGTCGATTCTCTTGATCGTCGATGACTATCTGGAAAACCTCATCAGCATGAAGGCCTTACTGGCTCGTCAGGATTGGGATGTCCTGACGGCAAGCTCAGGGGTCGAAGCCTTGAGTGCACTTTTGCAACACGATGTCGACCTGGTGCTGCTTGATGTGCAGATGCCGGAAATGGACGGCTTCGAGGTCGCTCGGCTCATGCGTGGCAGCCAGCGTACCCGGCTGACCCCGATCATCTTCCTCACCGCCAACGAGCAGTCCGATGCCGCTGTGCTGAAGGGCTACGCCAGCGGCGCGGTGGATTACCTGTTCAAGCCGTTCGACCCGCAGATCCTCAAACCCAAGGTTCAGGCGCAACTGGACCAGCAGCGCAACCGGCGCATGCTGCAGCAGCTGACGCGCGAGCTGGAGGCTGCAAGGGCGTTCAATGCCTCGATCCTGGAAAACGCCGCTGAGGGCATTCTGGTAATCGATGCCTTCGGCACCATCAGCTTCGCCAACCCGGCCATTTCGCGGTTGCTCGACGCACCGGTCGAGCAATTGCAGGGGGCTTATCTGCTCGACCTGGTGCAGTTGCCCAATGCCACCCTGTGGAGCGAATCCGACTTTCACCAGGCCTACCAGGCACGGCGAATTTCCCGCGTGCATGATGCCCATTTACGCACGGTAGCCGGCCATCTGGTGCCGGTGGCGCTTTCGTGCGCACCTCTGCCTGCCGATCAACAGGCGATGGTGGTGACGGTGCTGGACATGTCGGTGGAGCGCAACCTGCACCAGCAACTCGAGTACCAGGCAGTGACCGACCCGCTCACCGGGCTGTTCAATCGGCGAGGCTTCTATCAGGCAGCGGAAGGCGTACTGCTACGCAACGAGCGCTCGGACAAGACCCAGGCGCTGATGTACATGGACCTTGATGGTTTCAAGCGGATCAATGACACTCTCGGCCACGAAGCGGGGGACCGGGTATTGCGCTGGGTGGCCGAGCAGCTCAAGGACTGCCTGGGCAGTGAGGCCCTGCTGGCGCGCATGGGCGGCGATGAATTTACGGCGTTGTTCGATAACCTGCCGTATCCGGAACAAGCCGGGCGCCATGCCGAGCAGTTGCTTGAGCGCGTGTCGGTGCAGCAGCAGGTAGATGGCATGGACGTCTGCCTGGGTGTCAGCATCGGCATCGCCACCTACCCGGACTGCGGCGCCAATGTCGAAGGCTTGCTGCGTGCTGCCGATGCGGCAATGTACGCGGCCAAGCAGGCCGGGCGCCACCAGTACCGCTTTTACGATCAGGAGCTCAATGGCCGGGCACGCTCGCGGCTGATGCTTGAAGACAGCGTGCGCAACGCCGTCGAGGCGCGTGATTTCAGCATGGTGTACCAACCTCAGGTCGCTTTTGCAGACGGCCGGCTGCGTGGCTTCGAGGCCTTGCTGCGCTGGCAGCACCCCAGTGTCGGCGATGTGCCGCCGGGGCTGTTCATCCCCCTGCTGGAAGAGGCCCGGCTGATCAACCGCCTGGCCGGCTGGATCTACCGTCAGGGCGCGGCGCAGCGCCAGGCCTGGTGCGAGCGGTTCGCCCCGGACCTGGTCTTGGGGATCAGCCTGAGCCGCGCGCAGTTCACCATGCCCGGCCTGGTCGATGAGTTGCAGCGGGTGATCCAGGAGTACCAGCTCAACCCGGCGCAATTGGAAGTCGAAGTTGCCGAAACGTCGTTGATGTACAACATCGACACAGCGATCAAGCAGATCCACCGCCTGCGCGAATTGGGCGTGCGCGTGGCGCTGGACGACTTTGGTGCGGGTGACTGCTCGTTGCGTATGCTGCGGGACCTGCCGATCGATACCTTGAAAATCGACCGGCATCTGGTGGCGCGCCTGCCCGATTCGGCGGCAGACGCTGCCTTGGTACGCTCCGTCATCGGCCTGTGCGCCGACTACAACGTCACGGTCATCGCCGAGGGCGTTGAAACGGCGTCCCAGGCTGCGTGGCTGAAGGCAAACGGTTGCGCCTTCGTGCAGGGTTTTCTGGTCGCCTACCCGATGACGGCTGCAGATGCCAGCGGCTTTCCGGCGATTTTTCCCTGGCCGCGGCCTTGATTGGCTAGAATCGCCGTTCGTTACGCCGAATGCAGTGCCATGACCGTATTACGCTATTTGCAAGCCTACCCGCCGCACCTGCAGGAGCAGGTGCAGCAGATGATCGACAGCGACCGCCTGGGTGACTACCTGCAGCGCCGCTACGCTGGCCGCCATGACGTGCAGAGCGACAAGGCGCTATACGGCTATGCCCAGGAATTGCGCCAGCAATACCTGCGCAGTGCGCCAAGCCTGGACAAGGTGCTGTTCGACAACCGCCTGGACCTGACCCACCGCGCCCTGGGCCTCAACACTGCGGTATCGCGGGTGCAGGGCGGCAAGCTCAAGGCGAAGAAGGAAATCCGCATCGCCTCGCTGTTCAAGGAAGCGGCACCGCAGTTTTTGCGCATGATCGTGGTGCACGAACTGGCGCACCTGCGCGAGCGCGACCACAGCAAAGCGTTCTACCAGCTCTGTCAGCACATGGAGCCGGATTACCATCAACTGGAATTCGACCTGCGCGTCTACCTGACCTATCGGGAGCTGCCGGGTAACCTGTAAGGATCACGCAGCATGGATGTGAGCAAGACCAAGAGCAGTTTCTATCGCCGCTTGTATGTGGCCTGGTTGATCGACAGCCAGACCGCCACCAGCGTGCCGGCGCTGATGGAAGCCACCGGCATGCCGCGCCGCACGGCCCAGGACACCATTGCTGCATTGGCCGACCTGGACATCGTCTGCGAGTTCGAGCAGCAGGAGGGTGCGCGCAACCATGCCGGGCATTACCGGATTCATGACTGGGGGGCGATCGACAAGCAGTGGATCATCCGGCACCTGCGGCAGATCAGGGACGTGCTCGGTTACCCGTGAGCATCAGCGGATCGTCGAGCGCCACGACCGGGCCAATGCCGCGAAGCTGCCGGGCCAGGCGCTACAACCCTCAGGCCGGTGCACCCTCCTTGATCAGGTGCGCGGCCAGTGTGCGCAATGGCCCCAACTGCCGGCAGATCAACGCCAGCTGGGTTTGCACCAGCCGCTGATGTTCATCCAGCTCCTCTGGCATCTGTTCCAGCGCATTGGCCAGGTTCTCTTCGGCGTCACTGTGGATCGCCACCGGCAAGCGCGCAGCCAGGCCGTTGGCGATTTCATCCAGGCTGTTGGCCAGGCTCTGCCCTGCGCCATCGATCAATTGCTCCTGAACTTCGGCCGGCAGCGCGGTATCACGGTGCGCGCCGAGCCCCGATAGGTAGCTGAGCAAGGTGTGCGACAGCACCAGGAAGCGGAAGCCGACATCCGCCTCCTTACGGAAATGCCCAGGCTCCATGAGCATGTTGGCCAATGTGGTGGACAGCGCTGCGTCGGCGTTGTGGGCGTTGCGCCGGGCCAGCCGGTAGGCCAGGTCGTCGCGCTTGCCGTGGGCGTATTGCTGCATGATCTGGCGCAGGTACACGCTGGCGCAGGCCAGGGTATTGGCCAAAGCCTTGTTCAAGCGCCGGCCCTGCCAGTCGGGGAGGAACAGGAACACCGCGAGGATGGCAATCAGGCTGCCCACCAGGGTATCGAACAGCCTCGGCAGGAACAGGCCATAGCCATCGCCGATCTGGTTGAAGCAGAACAGTACCATCAGCGTGATCGCCGCCGTGGCCAGGGTGTAGCGGGTGGTGCGGTTGACGAAGAACACCACCCCGGCGACCACGGCGAACAGCGACTGGATGACCGGGTTGGGGAACAGGTCGAACAGCGCCCAGCCCACCGTCAGGCCGATCGCCGTGCCGAACACGCGCTGCACCAGCTTGCGCCGGGTGGCGCCATAGTTGGGCTGGCAGACGAACAGCGTGGTGAGGATGATCCAGTAGCCTTGGGTCGGGTGGATCAGGTGCACCATGCCGTAGCCGATCGACAGTGCCAATGGCAGGCGCAGGGCGTGGCGGAACAGCAGCGAAGTGGGCGTCAGCTGTGTGCGCAGGCGGGTCCAGACGTCCTTGAAGTTTCGCGGTGAGCGGTCGAGCAGGCTGCTGTCGCTGGCATCGGCCAGGCTGTCCGGGTTGCTGGCGGCGCCCAGCAGGCGGTCGAGCGTGGCCAGGTTGGCCGCCAGTGCGCGCAGCGAGCGCAGCAGCCCGCGCCACGCCGGGTTGTTCTGGGTGCGCAGGTGCTCCAGCGAGGCGTTGAGGTCTTCGAGGGTGTCGGCGAACCGGCTGTCGAGAACAAAGGGCTGACGCAGGCGGATCGAGCGGGCCAGGTCCTGGCACGCCGAGCCTTGATGGCGCAGCAGGCGCTGGCAGCGGAACATCACATCGCTGTGGAAGAACGCATCGGCCAAGGCATTGTAGGGGTAGTGCGAGGCACTGACGCGCTCGTGGATATCCTGGGCCAGGAAGTACAGCTTGAGGTAGCGGCTGACCTTGGAGTTGGGCTGGCTGTTACCGACCCGGTGCAAGATGATTTCCTTGGCCGCATTGAGCGCTGCGACCACCTTGCCGTTCTGCTGGGCCAGCTCCAGGCGCCGGGCCTCCAGATCATGGTGGCGAATGGGCTCGAACAGGTTGGCTTTGAGCTTGAGGTAGCGCCCCAGTTCGAAGAACAGCCTGGCCAGGCTCTGCTGCACCGGCTGGTTGGAAAACAGCGCCTGCCACAGCACCGAGAGCAAGCCATACCAGGCTGCACCCGCCACCAGCAGCAGCGGTTCGTGCCAGAAGTCGGTGACCTGGCCACCGCGTTGGTCCACGCCGATCATGGTGTACACCGCGGTGATCAGCGTGGCCGAGGCAATGGCCCCATAGCGCTCGCCCAGCGCCCCCAGCATGGTCAGGCCAAAGGCCGCCAACGCCAGTGCGATGGCGAAGATCCATGGGTAGGGGAACAGCAGCTCGACGGCCAGCGCGGCGATGGCGAAGCAGACCAGCGTTACGGCCAGGGCACTGAGGCGCCCTTGCCAGCTGTCGTCGGTCTCGGCCAATGCGCTGGCGATGATGCCCAGGAACAGCGGAATCAGCAGGGCCATCTCGTTCTGGTACCAGCACAGGGCCAGGCTGCCGGTGAGGGCGATGGTCACCCGGATGCTGTAGCTGAACTTGTCTTGGCCCCACAGGCGACGCAGTGACTGACGGAACGAACTCGATGACATGATGGCCTGCTGGCAGTGATCGAATGAATGCATTGCGGCACGGACCAGCAAGAAGCGTTCCGTGCTGCTGAATGGATTCTACTCTACACGAACTGCGCTGCAGCGTTGGCCGATGCCCATGCCCACTGGAAGTTGAAACCGCCCAGGTGGCCGGTCACGTCCAGGACTTCGCCGATGAAATACAGCCCGGGACTCTTCAGCGATTCCATGGTCTTGGATGACACCTCGCGGGTATCCACGCCACCCAGGGTGACCTCGGCGGTGCGATAGCCCTCGGTACCGGCCGGTACCAATTGCCAGGCCGACAGTTTGTCGGCGATCTGTGCCAGTTCCGCCGGCGTGTACTGCTTCATCGGTTTGGACTCGAACCACTGCTCGGCCAGCAGGTTGGCCAGCTTGCGGGTGAACACTTCGCCCAGCACGGTTTTCAACTCCGCGTTGGCGCGTTCGAGCTGTTGCTGTTGCAGCCAGGTCAGCGCATCGCGGTCGGGCAGCAGGTTGATCTCGACGGTGTCGCCTGCCTCCCAGAACGATGAGATCTGCAGGATCGCCGGGCCGCTC